>Ga0079224_100015696_pt1 | contig 10613 bp, 9 predicted proteins | sample Stecom2015_FD_80414 | JGI IMG/M metagenome (GOLD analysis project Ga0079224, IMG submission 80414) | Agricultural soil microbial communities from Utah to study Nitrogen management - Steer compost 2015 | ecosystem: Environmental > Terrestrial > Soil > Agricultural land | place: USA: Utah...
GCAGAGTCGGTCGAAGCCGAAGGCAATGCCTCCGTGGGGAGGTGCGCCGTACTCAAACGCCTCCATCAGGAATCCGAATTGTTTCTTCGCTTCTTCATCGGTAAAACCGAGGCGGCGGAACATCATCTGTTGTGTTTCGCGATCGTGGATACGAATGGAACCTCCGCCCACTTCCGTACCGTTGATTACCATGTCGTAGGCGTTGGCGCGCACTTTTCCCGGATCGGTATCGAGCAGCGGAATGTCTTCCGGGCGCGGCGAGGTGAAAGGGTGGTGTTTCGCGTGGAAACGTTGCGTTTCATCGTCCCACTCAAGCAACGGGAAGTCGATCACCCAGAGAGCGGAGAACTTATCCTTACTCCGCAGGCCGAGCCGATTACCCATAAAGAGACGGAGTTCATTGAGTTGTTTCCGTGTGGCGTCCGTTTCACCCGCCAGCAGTAGGAGTAGGTCGCCGGGTTCCGCGTCGAACTTCCGGATCCATTGCTGGAGATCATCCTGCGAATAGAATTTGTCAACAGACGACTTGATCGTACCGTCGGGGCGGTACTGAACATAAACGAGTCCTTTGGCCCCTACCTGCGGACGCTTTACGTATTCGGTGAGCTCGTCAATCTGCTTGCGTGAGTATTCGGCACAGCCTTTCGCGCATATTCCTACAACGATCTCGGCACTGTCAAAAACCGGGAAGTTGCGGCCACGTGTTTCCTCGGTGATTTCGGTAAACACCATGCCGAAGCGTGTATCGGGCTTATCCGACCCGTAAAAGCGCATAGCCTCGTCGTAGGTCATACGCGGAAGGGCGGGGATATCAATGCCTTTGACGGTCTTGAAAAGGTGTCTGACCAGTCCTTCAAAAAGCTCAAGGATGTCTTCCTGTGAAATGAATGACATTTCGCAGTCGATCTGGGTGAACTCCGGCTGTCGGTCGGCGCGGAGGTCTTCATCCCTGAAGCATTTCACAATCTGATAGTATCGGTCGAATCCCGATACCATAAGTAATTGCTTGAAGGTTTGCGGTGACTGTGGCAAGGCATAGAATTCACCGTGATGTATTCGGGAAGGCACGACGAAATCGCGTGCCCCTTCCGGGGTCGACTTGATCAATACAGGCGTTTCCACCTCGATAAAGTCGTGCTGATCAAGAAAAGAGCGCGTAGCCTGCGCTACCCGATGGCGGAGCTGAAGGCTTTCCCGCACAGGGTTACGTCGAAGATCGAGGTAACGATACTTCATGCGAAGTTCGTCGCCACCATCTGTATTATCGTCAATGGTGAAGGGTGGAACTTTTGCCGCGTTGAGTACAGTAAGGTTCGTTACTTTGACCTCGATTTCGCCGGTCGGCATCTTGTCATTCTTGGCGAGGCGTTCAATCACCTGTCCGGTGACTTGTATAACATACTCCCTGCCCAGGGAACGGGCCGCCGACAAGAGAGCCGGGTCGGAAGAAGCTTCGTCGAATATCAATTGGGTCAGCCCATAGCGATCTCGCAGATCGACCCATAGTACGCCCCCTTTATCGCGGGTTCGCTGTACCCATCCTGCCAGCGTTACAGTTTCATTCACATTCTTCAGCGTCAGTTCGCCACAGGTATGGGTTCTTAACATGGTCGGAATTGTTATTTTTGTGCAGCGCGAATTTAAATAATACTTCGTTTAGGAGGTTAGTTGGCGTTAATAATTACCCCATGGGTCGTAAGTTCTTGATTTTTATACCGTTCGTGCTGCTCTCTTTCGGCGAGGTCCCGATGAAGAAGGTAAAGGTGTCGAACGATCTCACCGTAACGATACCGAAAGACTGGCGTCCGATGGATGACCTGGACTTTTCGCAGCGTTACCCGTCGGTACGAGCTCCTTTGGCTGCCTATACGCATCCAGAAAGGCGGGCCGATTTCAGTGTTAACATCTCGGCGACGCATTGGCCCGATGGAAATCTGGAAGTAGCCAGCAAGTTTTTCAAGGCGTCGTTAATGAATATGTTTGACCGGGTCACTTTCGTCGATGAGGGCATTCGAGAGATTCGCGGCCAGCGGTTTATTTATTTTTGCTTTGAATCCCGCATGAATGGGAGGCGTGATGACCTGAGCAACCGGGAGCCTGTCATGAAGTATTCCTGTATCCAGTACCTTATTCAGGCGGAGCGCACACTGGTGTTTTCTTTTCATTGTGACCGGCGCGACCGGGAAGAGTGGGAGGAAGTGGCTGATACAATGCTGAAAGGAATCAACATCAAATAATCCTCCGAATGGAATTATACACCGACGCCTATTTTATGGGTGAAGCGCTGAAAGAAGCCCGAAAGGCGCTTGATCTGCACGAGGTGCCGGTAGGGGCAGTTGTGGTGTGTAATAATCGCATCATCGCCCGAGCCCACAATCAAACCGAAACACTAACTGATGCGACGGCTCACGCCGAAATGCTTGCCATGACAGCGGCCGCCAACTACCTGGGCTCGAAATACCTGAGCGAATGCACGCTTTACGTGACCCTGGAACCCTGTGTCATGTGTGCGGGGGCACTCCATTGGGTGCAATTGCAGAAACTGGTATTCGCGGCATCCGATATCCAGCGGGGTTATTCGCTGGTAAGTACACCTCTCCTTCATCCCAAAACAGTCGTGCAACGAGGGGTAATGGCAGAAGAAGCCAAGAAGCTCATCGATACATTCTTTCAGGATCTGCGTGGCAGGCAGCGCCGACCTGGTCGGTAGCGTGATATGGCCCGGATTTTTTCATTCTCCGGGTGTTTAACCTGAATACAAATTCGCTTCTTTTGACGCCGGAACGAATTTTCTTGGCTGGTTTGCCGTTGTATATTTGACCTCTCGAAAATAATTGTTCAACCATAAAACGAAACTAAGAGTATGGCTTTTACACTTCCTGCACTTCCTTATGCATCCAATGCCCTTGAGCCCCACATCGATGCCCGCACCATGGAAATTCACCATGGAAAACACCACAACGCCTATGTGACAAACCTGAACAACGCTATTGCCGGGACTGACGCCGAGAAGTTGAGCATAGAAGAGATTTGCAAGAATGTGTCGAAGTACCCCGCGGCTGTACGCAACAACGGTGGCGGACATTATAACCACAGCCTTTTCTGGACGATCCTGGGGCCGAATGGCGGAGGACAACCCAGTGGTGCCCTGGCTGATGCTATCAATAGCGCGTTCGGAAGTTTTGATGAGTTCAAGACCAAGTTTGCTGCAGCGGCGGCAGGACGCTTTGGTTCTGGATGGGCATGGCTTATTGTAGATGCCGACAAGAAACTCCAGATCACGTCGACTCCGAACCAGGACAACCCTCTGATGGACGTTGCCGAAGTGAAGGGTACACCCATCCTCGGTCTCGATGTGTGGGAGCACGCTTACTACCTGAACTATCAGAACAGACGTCCGGATTATATCAACGCATTTTGGAATGTGGTGAATTGGGACGAGGTGGCCAAGCGCTTTAGTGCCTAACGCGAGTGATCGAATTGAATCTAAACTCCCCGGCGTACGCCGGGGAGTTTTTTTTAGCGGGCGTTTCCTACTTGCCAGGCGAGGCCCGCCCGGATAGCGATGAGACCTTCGATGATGTGGTAGTCGGTCATTGCTTCGAGGCGGAACCGGTCGGAAAGGGGCTTCCCAAATCCTCCGCCAATAGCAACGTCTTCACGCCACAATCCGCGCAACCGAACAAAGGCCTCGTCAACCGGATAGAACCTCAATCCCGCTGCCGGAATCAGTCCTTTTTCCGACCACCATTCCAGCCCGGCTGTACCTCCCCATCGTGGGTTAATCCGGTACTCGCCTTCAAGTCCGCCCTGGATCTTTGTGAAGAACCCTACGTGGTCACTGCGGATAAGATCGGATTGTAGTTTCACAGTAAAAGGCTGCGGGGTTTGCGCGTCTGCATCGGCGACTGCGAAAAGGTAAAGCACGAAGAGAGATAAGCGCATTCGTAGAAGGCCTTTGAAAAAATCCATTCCGCTACTGACGTTCCTCAATTAGCTTTTGAATCGCCAGGTACTCATCGCGAAGTTTGGCGGCTTCCATAAATTCGAGTTCCTTCGCTGCCTTCTCCATCGCCTTACGTGTCCGCTCAGCCATCTTGACGAGCTCGTCTTTGGATAGATAAGCAACAACCGGATCTGCGGCAAGATTAGCTTCTTCGCTCTCGACATAGTACGATGGCTTCTCTTTTCGTGCATCCGCGACCTTCGTTTGTCCGAGAATGGATTCCGTAGACTTGAGAATGGTTTTTGGTGTGATGTTATGGAGTTTGTTGTAGTCGAGCTGGATTTTCCTTCTGCGGTTGGTTTCATCAATGGCCTGTTGCATTGACTCGGTGATCTCGTCGGCATACATAATCACGCGTCCGTTGGCATTGCGCGCTGCGCGTCCTATCGTTTGTACGAGGGAACGTTGGTTTCGCAGGAACCCTTCTTTATCTGCGTCGAGGATGGCGACCAGTGAGACTTCGGGAAGATCGAGACCTTCGCGCAACAGGTTAACTCCGACGAGCACATCATAGAGTCCGAGGCGCAATTCGCGTAATATTTCTACACGCTCAAGGGTGGGAACTTCCGAGTGGATGTAGCGGCATTTCACACCCGCGCGCTCCATAAACTTCGTCAACTCTTCCGCTATACGCTTCGTTAAAGTCGTGACAAGCACCCGTTCACGCTTCTTAACGCGTTCGTCTATTTCCTCGAGCAGGTCGTCGATCTGGTTTTGGCTGGGGCGTACGTCGATCTCCGGGTCAAGCAGACCCGTCGGGCGAATGATTTGCTCCACTACAACGCCTTCCGATTTACGGAGTTCGTACTCTCCAGGTGTTGCACTGACGTAAATGGCCTGGTTAACCAGGGCTTCAAATTCGTTGAAGGTTAGCGGGCGATTGTCGAGCGCCGAAGGCAGTCTGAATCCAAAGTCAACAAGATTTACTTTTCTTGATCGGTCACCTCCCCACATGGCTCTGATCTGGGGTACGGTGACGTGACTTTCATCGACCACAAGGAGATAGTCGTCCGGGAAGTAGTCGATAAGGCAGAACGGGCGTGCCCCGGGTCGTCTTCTGTCAAAATAGCGCGAGTAGTTTTCAACGCCTGAGCAATAGCCTAACTCGCGCATCATCTCGAGGTCAAACTCCGTTCTTTCCTTGAGTCGCTTGGCCTCCAGGTGGCGTTTTTCTGACTCAAACATGTCGACCTGAGAAACGAGGTCGTCCTGTATCTCCCGGATGGCAACGTGAAGCGCTTCCTTTCCCGTTACGAAAAGGTTGGCCGGGTAAATGGTGACAGCCTTTTCTTCGGAAAGCTTTTTTCCCGACTGCGGATCGATGCGGTGAATCGCTTCGATTTCATCTCCAAAAAAGTAGATCCTTAGGGCGTAATCGGCATAAGCGAGGTAAATGTCTACCGTGTCGCCTTTGACGCGAAATGTTCCTCTTTTGAATTCAGCTTCTGTGCGGTTGTATAGGATATCTACCAGGCCGAAGAGAAGTCGGTTCCGCGCCAGCAATTCTCCGGGCTTTAGCTTGATAACATTCTTTCCAAACTCTTCAGGATTTCCGATACCGTATATACAGGACACTGACGCGACAACGATGACATCTCTACGGCCGGTGAGCAGAGCCGATGTCGCACTCAATCGGAGCTTTTCGATTTCGTCATTAATAGACAGGTCCTTCTCTATGTAGAGGTTGGAAGAAGGTATATAGGCCTCCGGTTGGTAGTAATCGTAATACGAGATGAAGTACTCTACCGCATTCTCCGGGAAAAACTGCTTGAACTCTCCGTACAACTGAGCTGCCAGCGTTTTGTTGTGGCTAAGTACCAGTGTCGGTCGATTGCACTGCGCGATAACATTGGCAATAGTGAAGGTTTTTCCGCTTCCTGTCACGCCCAGAAGCGTTTGATGCGGTTCACCTTCCTGAACTCCGCGGGTTAGCTGCTCAATTGCCTTTGGCTGGTCGCCGGTTGGACGGTAGTCGCTTGACAGTTTGAAATCCATAGGTTATGGTTAACGTGACAAACCTATCAAGGGTTCCTGACAACCCTGTGTCAGGAGATGCGGCAATTTCTCGCAGTCTGGACGCTAATTATTCCAGATGGTCCACGATTTTTCAGCCTGAACGTGCAGCATTTCCAGTCCGTTTTTGGCGGTAGCTCCCCGGATTTCGGCTTTCTGAAGGAATAATGTGCGCGCAGGATTGTAGATAAGATCGTACACGTAATGTTCCGGTGTCAACAAGTCATAATTGATCGGAGGCATTGCGTTCGTGTTAGGATGCATCCCCAGCGGAGTTGTATTGATGATCAGGTTTGATTTCTTGATGATGTCCTGATCTTTTTCAAGGTCATTATACGTGTAGTTACCCCGTGATGCTTCGCGCGAGACCAGTTTAAAGGGGATATTCAGCTTAAGAAGAGCTTCCTGAACAGATTTAGACGATCCACCTGTGCCGAGGACAAGCGCATTGAACGACTTGTTCTCGGGAAGCCATTTCACGATTGTTTCGTAAAACGCGTCCATGTCAGTGTTAAATCCCTTCCGTTTTCCCTTTTCAAACTTAATCACATTGACTGCTCCGATTTTCTTCGCAGAAGGGTCGATTTCATCGAGATAGTCGATGACCTGCTCCTTGTAGGGTATGGTTACATTGAGTCCCGTCAGTCCATTCGTGTTCTGAATAAGGCTCTCGATTTCCTCTATACTTGTTAGCGGAAAGAGTTCGTAGTGATGGTCGCGCAGACCTTCACGGAAGAACTTTTCATCAAAATACGACTTTGAAAATGAGTGACTGACTGTCTTTCCAATCAGTCCGAATACTTTATCCATGTGAGCGTTTCGTTTTAAGCCTTGCGGCGATTTTTTCGACTAAAACTACTATAAACACGCCCGCCGCCATGGTGAGAATGGCTAGTAGTAATTGCGGGTCTTTTCCGGTGATTTGCAAATACCTCCACGGCAAGATGCTTTTCTCAAAAGCCGGAATCTGAATCCCTTCCCAGGTTGTAGTATACTCCACTACCTGACGCCAGGGCCACAGCTTGTTAAGGGAGCCGATCATCCATCCTGCGAGCAGGGCTACAACCGGATGGTAATACGACTCCAGAAGTTGTGTGAGCAATCTTGCGATCGCCAGTGTTCCGACAATAACACCGGCAATAAAAGGGATAATTACATCAAATTCAAGGGAGCCAAAGCTAGCAATGATATACCGATATTTCGCAAAGAACAAGGCGATAAATACGTCGGAAACGCCGGGCAACACAAACGTTGTACCAGCGAGTAGTCCCGCTACTCCGGCGACCAGGGGGTGGTCTGGCGTCTGCAAAGGATGTAAGCAAGTCCATGCGTAGCTTACCGCGATGCCCGTTAACAGACAGAGGAGGGTTCCTGTATTCCAGCGTGCTATGCTTCGAAGCCACAGGAAACCGACCATGATTATAAGCCCCAGAAAAAAGGAAGAGGTGATGATCGGGTCACTATGAATGATGTTGCCGAAGAACGGTCGAATGAAAATAATCCCGCTAATCACACCGACGACGAGTGTCGCGAGAGCAAGCCGCGACATACCGACGGGGGGAGGATGACTAGTCAACCGTGTGTGTCGGGTGAATCCCAAAGGTAGATTGCCTAGCGTGTACACAAACCGCTGGTATTGGCCGAGCAGCACTGCGACAGACGCGGCCGACATACCCTGCAAAACACCGGCTGCGCCCATGCACAAGCCTTTGATAAACAGGAGCAAACAATGGAGTAACCTCCGTAGCACGTGTTAGTCTACCTCAAAGGGCGGTGCCGTGTGGCTTCTTTTTTCGATGCCGAGGAAGTGAAGGAAAGTATCACCTCGCAGGCCGAGGCGAATGGTTTCAAGCGGAATGACTTCCTCGGGAGCAATATTTCCGAGGTTGACATTGGCACCCAAGAGTTTAATAAACCACACCTGCTGAGCTTTTTGGGGCGCTTCCCAAATAATTTTCTCGAATGGAATTTTCGTAAGAATTTCCTGGACAAGTCCGGAACGCACTTCGCCTGACGCACGGAAGAGCCCAACGTTGCCGGCTTCACGGGCCTCGCCGATTACCTTCCATGCACCTGCGTCTAATTCTTTCTGCATCAGGTCGATCCACATGTAAGGCGGAATAATCTTGTCGGCGTCTTTAGAACCTACTTCCGATAATACGGTGACCTGTTCAGACAGTTTGACGATGTAGTCGCACTTCTTGTCGTGATCAAGATCAATTGATCCGTCAGAGACTTCCGCGAACGACATATCATATTTATCGAGGAGGCGACGATAGTCATCAAACTGATCGCGGATGACAAACGCTTCGAAAAGCGTACCGCCGAAGTAAACCGGAATCCCGGCGTCGCGGTATACTTTAAGTTTGTCTTTGAGATGCGGTGTGACGAAAGAGGTTGCCCATCCGAGCTTGACGATGTCGACGTGTTCAGCGCAATTGCTGGTGAAGTCTTCGGCTTCCCTGACGCTCAGCCCCTTGTCCATCGCCATAGTAAAACCGTATTGCCTGGGCTTGGTTGTCCGCTCAGGCAGATTGTTCAGTTGATAATTCATTAATGGTTCTCTTTTCTAAACTGCTCGATAATCTTGTGCAAGGCCTTCTGCGTCTCGATTTTCGGAAAAAAGTCAAACAAGGCCGTATGACCATCAAAGTCCAAAATTAAGGCATTTTCCAAATAATTAAACGCCTCTTTGAATTTGCCTGCCTCAATGAGGTAGACTGTCATGCGGTAGAACAGTTCAGCATCGTCAGGAATGTTGGAGAATCCGTGCAGCAGAGTCTCTGTCGCAGTGTCATAGTCTCCCTGTTCATAATAAATAAATGACCAGTTGAGCCAGATTTCTTTGTCATCAGGCGCGAGTTTGCTCGCTTCTTCATATGCGTCGATGCTCGAAATGGTATTCCCGATCTTGAATTCTGCGTGTGCTACAGACTTCCAGTATTCCGGGTTTTCGCTGTGGAGCTTCAGTGCTTTATTGTAGAAATGGAGTGCCTGATGCCACTTCTCCATTTTTTCGAGGCATGCACCTGCGCCGTAGAGAGCTTCGTCGTAAAGTGCGTCGAGCTTTGCGGCTTTCTGGAAGTATTTGAGTCCGAGGTCGTATTGTTCGAGTGCTTCGTACGCTGATCCGATACAACAATAGACCTCCGGACTGGGACCTTCCAGTTCAATCGTTTTCTTGAAAGCATCGAGCGCTTTTGTATACTGCTGGAGATTCATGTAGGTGTTCCCCATGTTGAAGGCAGCCGATGCAAAATTTTCATCGATCGTCAGCGCATAGTCGTACGCCTGAAGAGCTTCCTCATAACGCTCGAGCTTGTTGTATACAATTCCAAGGTTGTACCACGCGGCGGAAGAGTAGGGGTCTTCATCAATAAATTTCTGGTAATACGAAACGCTGCTTTCGAGCTGACCATTAATATCAAGGCAGTAAGCCAGTTCATACAGTGCCCCGTCGTGATTGATGTTGATTTCGACGGCTTGCTTGTACGCCTCAATGGCGCCTTCGTAGTCTTCTATGCTCTGCCGGGCAAGTCCGATGTTGTAGTATACTTCATCCTTGTCGTCGGCAAATGTCAGCGCCTTTTCGTAGTTCTCGATCGCTTCCTGGAAATTTCCCTGTAACGAGTATATCGAACCAATGGTCAGGTAAATTTCAGGGTCGTTGGGTTGGAAGGCATGAGCTTGTTCAAGCAGTTCCAGTGCCTGATCGTATTCCTCCAGGCTGGACAGTACCTGAGCCTTCACCGTCATCAGCTCGGTGGAGAAAGGGTATTGCTGGATGGCAAGATTGACCGCCTGGAGTGCCCTGTTGTGTTTGCCTCTTGTCATGTAGAAATCGATGATTTCTTCGTAGGCGTCGAGATCGAAAAACTCCGTCTTTCTCTTGCGAAGGTGGTCTTCAAATCTCTTGATTAGCTCGTTTTCCTCTTCTCTTTTGCGGTATTCTCTCGACATTGAAGCAAAGGTTTTCCTAAAATAACGAAAATATTCCCGATTGTCGGGGCTGTCAGGCTTTTTTGGAGCCGAACTTTCCGGTGTAATACATACAGCACCAATCCAGCGTCTCGTTCAGCGGCTTGAAGGCAAAGCCCAGAAAGTCCTTAATCTTCTGATTTTCATAGTGAAAATGCGCACCGGCAAGACGTGCCGTCTCCGGTCCGATCAGGGCTTCCGAGCGTCGGATTTTTGCCATCCACGCTTCAATTCGGGCCACAATGGTAAGGAATTTCTGGTTCAATCTGATCATTGGAGGTTTGCTGCCAAAACGGCTCGCCACGGCGTCAAAAAAAGCTTTAAGCGTAATGGATCCGGAATTTGCAATGAATCGCTCATTTTCAACGCCTGAACGCAGCAGCAGTAACGCAAGAGTCGCTACGTCGCGCGCATCAACGTAATTCAGAGAACCATCGATGTAGAAAAGTCGTTCGTCCCACACGTACTTAAATAGCCGCGCGCTGCTTTTTTTCCAGTCGGCCGGAGCCAGAATAACTGACGGATTGATAATTACGGTCTTAAGGCCTTCCTGCTGCCCCCTGACGACCTCCAATTCAGCCCTGTATTTCGAAATTGCATAGTCGGTGTACTGTCC
>Ga0079224_100015697_pt1 | contig 10612 bp, 8 predicted proteins | sample Stecom2015_FD_80414 | JGI IMG/M metagenome (GOLD analysis project Ga0079224, IMG submission 80414) | Agricultural soil microbial communities from Utah to study Nitrogen management - Steer compost 2015 | ecosystem: Environmental > Terrestrial > Soil > Agricultural land | place: USA: Utah...
GCCAGCCGCTTGAGATCGAAGCCGGGCCGGTCGCGACCGTGTCCCGCGTCGTCGCGGTACTCGTGCGAGGGGTCGCCGAGCGTGTCGTCGTCCGGCTCCGGCGCGTCGGCCCGCAGCAGGTCGATCGGCACGAGGGCCTCGGCGAAGAAGGTGGCGAGGGCCGGCAGGTTGGAGAGGATGTGCGCGCGCATCGCCGCCTGGCGCGGCGCGAGCGACAGCCAGTTGTAGGCGCCCAGGTGCTGGCCGGCGCCGGTACGCTCGAGCTTCGCGAGCGTGACCGGATCGAGGCTGGCGAGGATCTGCGCCGCGATGCGCTGCTCGACCGCCGCCTCGCGCAGGTCGATCGAGCGCAGCGCCCGACCGTAGAAGGCGACGTCGACGATGCCGTCGCGCAGGGCACGCCGGAGCTGGGCGAGGAAGTCCGGGTAGCGGGTCCTGCGCTCGAACAGCGTGGCGGGCGCCCCGGGCTCGAGCCGCGGGGCGAGCGCGAGATGGGCGCTGCGCGCCGGGCCGGCGCGCTCGAGCATGGTGAGCATCTCGCCGGCCAGCGCCTCGAAGAGCAGGTCGAGCCCCCGTTCGGCGCGCCCGCCCGTCGATTCGAGCGATCCGAGCCAGTCGACCAGCGAGGCGAGCATGCGGTCGGTGAGCAGCTCGTGGAAGTCGTGGACGCGGCGATCCCGGTCCACGCCGATGAAGCGCAGGTTCAGCCCCCAGGCGCGCGTGAGCTGCGTGAAGATCGGATTGCGCATCAGCGACAGGCGCGAGGCGAGCGGCAGCAGCACCACGAACAGGCGCCAGTCGGAGGAGGGATTGCGGAAGACCAGCGCGCGCGGGCTGTCGATGTAGGCGCGCGCGAGGTGGGCCAGCTCGGGCCCCACGCTGCCGTCGTCGCGCAGCTCGTCGTCGATCGGGTAGCGATCGACGCGCAGGGACTCGGCGTCGTTCAAGCTGCCGAGGTCAGTCGGAGCGCTTGGCCGCGAAGAGCAGGCCGCCGCCGATCGCGACCACGGCGCCGGCGATGGCGGTACGCATCGCGGAACCGCGGGCGAGCGCTTCGATGACGAACAGGAGCCCCGCCGTCAGCACGATGCGGGCGGTGGAGGCGGTGCGTTGCGCGGGGCTGAGCCGGGTCATGGACTTACTCTACTCCACTTCCGTCGCAATCGGGGGAAGTCGGTACTGCCGACGATGAGTCTCGCCGATGGTATAGGCGCGCGATCCCGGTCGCTGGCGGATCGGCTGTCCGGCGGCCGCTTTCCCCGGACGGACGACGGAGCAATACCAGCCCGGCTGCCGCGCGAGCACCATGTCGCGCCCGGCGCCCGGGTAGAAATGGAGATCGAGCTTGTAGCAGGGCCGCCGCGGCATGGTCACGGACAGGACCAGCCCGCCGATCTCCAGCCGGTCGCCGGTCCAGACGTCGGCCTCGAGCAAACCCTCGACCAGCAGGTTCTCGCCGAGGCTCCCGGGGCGGGCGTCGAAGGGCACGCCCGCGCGCGCCGCCCGCTGCGCCCACTGCGCATAGTGCTCCACGGGATAGACGTACACGGCCTTCTCGAGGCCGCCGTGCACCGTGAGGTCGGCCTGCTCGTCGCCCGCGACGCCCAGCCGGCCGAACTCGACCTCCACGGGATCGTCCAGCGTGCTGACGGGGCGCTTGACGATCCCCGAAAGCACGTCCACCGCCCGGCCGTCGACGGTGCCACGCAGCCGCGCGGCAGGGCCGGCGCAGATCGCCAGCAGGCGCGGCGAGCCGCCGCCGTTCGTCGTCGGGGCCGGCTCCAGGGGCGCGCGGCGGGCGCCGGCCGGCCCGGCGGAATCGTCGTTCATGGTCATGGCGGGGAATCCTAGCGCGGCTTGACCCGAGGTTCCCAATGCGGAGAATCCAGACCGCCGGCGCCCAGCCCATCGCCATGGCCGCGGCGGCATCGCATGTCCGCGGATGCTGGTCCGCGCCCGGAGACGCGCCCTTGCCCACGGCGAACCAATGAGCGAGACGCCGGCACCCCTGGTCGACGTGGCCCGCTGGTGGCGCGCCGTCAGCCCCGAGACCCTGCGGGCCGACCTGCTCGCGGCCTTCCTCGGGGCCCTGCTGGTCCTGCCCCAGGGCGTCGCCTTCGCCCGGCTGGCCGGGCTGCCGCCCGAGTACGGTATCTACACGGCGCTGGTGCCGTGCGTGGTGGCCGCCCTCTTCGGGTCGAGCCTGCACGTCACTTCGGGTCCCACCAACGCCCTCTCGCTCGCGCTCCTCGCGATGCTCTCGCCGCTCGCCATGCCGGGCAGCCCGGAGTACATCCAGCTGGTGCTGGCGACGACCCTGCTGGTCGGGCTGATGCAGCTGCTGGTCGCGACGCTGCGCCTCGGCGTCCTGGCCAACTTCATCGCGCCGGCGGTCCTCACCGGCTTTGTCGCGGGCGCCGCCTGCCTGATCGGCTGGCACGCGGTCCTGGGGCTGCAGGCGCTGGTCCGCGACTCGCCCGGCGCGGGCGCGGTGGAGCTCGCGATCGCCGGGGCGACGCTGCTCGCCACGGTCGCCGTGACGCGCTGGCGGCCGCGCTGGCCCGCGATGCTCGCCGGCCTGATGCTCGCCTGGGCGCTGGCCACGCTGGCGGACCGGGCCGGCATCGCGGTGCGGGAGCTCGGCGCGCTGGGCCAGGTGCTGCCGCCGCTCTCCAATCCCCTGCCGGCGCTCGAGCGCCTGCCCTCGATCCTGGGCATCGCGCTCGCGCTCACGCTCATCTCGCTGGCGCAGTCGATCTCGATCGCCAAGGCGCTGGCGCAGCGCTCGGGCCAGATCCTGCACACGAACCGCGAGATCCGCGGCCAGGGCCTGTCCAACATCCTGGGCAGCTTCTTCTCCGCCTACGTCTCCTGCGGCTCGTTCAACCGCTCGCTGCCCAACTACGAGGCGGGGGCCCGCACGCCGCTCGCCTCGGCGCTCTCGGCGCTGTTCCTGCTGCTGCTAGTGGGACTCGCGGGCCCGCTGATCGCCGGCATTCCGCTGGCGGCCATCGAGGCCCTCCTGCTCTACGTCGCCTGGCAGCTGATCGACGTTCCACGCATCCGCATGATCGCCCGCTTCTCCCGGGGCGACGCGATCACGCTGGGCGCGACCTGGATCGCGACGATGACGATCCGCATCGAGCTGGCGATCCTGCTCGGCATGGCGCTCGCCCTCGGCTTCTACCTGGATCTCAGCTCCCGGCCCGCCCTGCGCCGCATGGTGCCCTGGGGGCCGCGTCGGCGCTTCACCCCGATCTCGCAGATCGACGAACCGGTGCGCGAATGCCCCCAGCTCCTGCTCGCGCGCATGGAGGGGGCGGTGTACTTCGCCGCCGCCGCCCACGTGCGCGACGAACTGCGCGCCTTCCGGGAACGGGATCCCGGCCAGAAGCACCTGCTCGTCATGGCGAGGAGCATGAACTTCATCGACCAGGCCGGCGATCGGCTCTGGCGCGAGGAACTGGCGCTGCGGCGCTCGGCCGGCGGCGGGCTCTACTTCCACCGCCCGCGCACGCCGGTGCTGACCGCTTGGCAGCGCAGCGGCATGATCGACGAACTCGGCGACCGGAACATCTTCGAGACGAAGAACGAAGCGATCGCTTACATCGTGCGTGAGCGGCTGGATCCGGGAGTCTGCGCCACCTGTACCGCCCGGATCTTCGACGAATGCGCGCTGCAGCCGGCGCCTGCCCGGCGGGCGGGGGAGGCATAGGCGCGGCGGCGCCGCCCCGGCACGACAGGAGCCCGGCCGCGTCGCTCAGCCGAGGAGCACGGCATCGATCGCCCGGTCCACCAGCCGCTCGCCGCCCTCGATGACGCGGTCGCGCCAGCGCGGATCCTCGGGTCGGAAGGCTTCGAGGAGTTCCGCCTTGATCGCCCGGGTCAGGGGTTCGCCGGGATCGGCGGGCCGCCCGTGCGCATGCAGCCAGTTGTCCGCGCGCACCGCCCGCAGCACCCGGTCGAGCGGATGGGTGCCGAACTCGGGCGAGATGAAGGCCGACCGGCAGCCGGCGGGCAGCCGTGACGTCACGGCATCGGCGAGCATGCCGCGGACGGGCGGCGTCACCGCGTGGCCCTCGGCGACCGCGATCACCTCGTCGCCGAACACGGCGCGCTCGAAGCCCAGCGCCGCCGAGCCCGGCACCGATGCCGAGAGCAGCTGGTACTCGGCCCAGGGCCCGAGCCCCGTGTGGACGTCGATCCAGGCGAGGGTATCGACCGCGCCGAGCCAGTCGCCGACCAGCCCGAGTATCCGGCGGGTGGCGGCCTCGCGGCCGGCGCCCCCGTACTGCACGCCGGCGGGGAAGCGGTACTGGCCCTCCGACACCGCCTGCTGGAAGGCGCGCTCGCCGTGGCGCGCTATCCATTCGCCCAAGGCCTGGAGGCGCGCCTGCTCGCTTGCCGGCTCGAGGTCGGGCGGATTGAGCAGGGCGTCCATCTCCACGTAGGCATCGCTCGCCTCGCCCTCGAAGCGCTCGCGGAAATTGCGGTTGAGATCGACGTTGTTCTCGTTGACGCGTCGCAGCCAGGCGAAGCCGTAGGGATTGAGCGCATGCATCACGAGCACCGCGCCGTCGGAGGGCAGGCGCAGGGAGGCGAGTCGCCGCGCCAGCACCCGATGCTGTATCGCCGCCCCGGCGAAGCCCTCGACGCCGTGCAGGCCGCTCGAGAGCACGACGGCGCGCCGGGGCCGGCGCGCGCCGAACACGCAGCAGTCGATCGCCAGGGTCTCGCCCTCGGGACCCCGTACGCCGATCGAGCGCGAGTCGATGACGACGCTGTGACGCGGGGCGAGGGCGCCGGCGCGGGCCAGCAGCATCTCGCGCGAGCGCCGGTAGCTCGGCGGGAAGCAGTCGGCGGGGGCGGCGCGCATGTCGGCCTTCGGGCGGCGGTTCAGATGACGTCGATCGCGAGGCCGTCCAGGCCGGCGACCCCCCGAAGGCGCGTGCGCCAGCGCTCCCCGGCCCGCATGGGCTGCGCATCGACCAGGGTGCCGGTGCTGACGATGTCGCCGGGCGCGAGCCGCTGGCCGCGCTCCCGCAGGCTGCGCACGAGATGGGCGAGCGCCGAGACCGGCCCGTCGAGGACGTCGGCGCCCACGCCTTCGGCCACCGGGATCCAGCGGCCTTCCGGCTCCTCGCGACGCTCGAGCACGATGGCGAGGGAGGCGAGCCGCTCGGCCAGGGTGGCAGGGTCGCCGGGGGCGACCGGAGGACCGATGTGCAGGCTGCCGTGCATGGCCTGCGAGGCCATGCTCTCGGCGGCGCTGAAGCGCCAGCCCGGATACACGCTCTGCACCACCTCGACGCCGTGGGCGACCCAGCCGATGGCCGCGGCGACCGCGCGGGGATCGTCGCCCGCCGGCGCGTGCGCCAGGCCCAGGACGATCTCGGGTTCGAATCGCGGCTCGGGATGCCGGCCCGCCTCGAGACGCACCCGCGGGGTCTCGAGCCGCTCGACACCGCCCGCATAGACGGGACCCCAGATGGGCGACGACACGCCGTAGATCGCCCAGATCCGCCGGTTGGTGAAGCCGATCTTGTAGCCGACCGGCTGTTCGCCGCGATCGATCCGGCGCTGCCGGATCGCGTGCTGGATGCGCTCGGCGGAGTCCATCCCGAGCGCCGGGTCGCGCAGCGACTCGTCGATGGGTCGGGCACGATCGCTGCATTCGAGGAGGTGATCGGCGAGTCGGTCTTCGGCGGGTGTCGGCATGGAGCGTCCTCGGCTGAGCCGCCATTGTAGGGACGCCGCGGATTCCCGGAAGCCTCGCGGGCGCAACACGGGAGGCCGGCCCCGAACGGCTTGCGTCACGAGCGTGACGTGCTTAACGGCACGTCCCGCGCGAGGCTGGCAGGATCCCGGTTCGGCCGCGAGCAAGCGGCAGATCCTGCGGTGTAAGATTCAAGGTTCACTGGGCGAACCGACTCGCCCGGCAACGATATACAGGCACGGCCGCGCGGACCGATCCGCATCGGCCGCGACGACGGAATACAGGGCGGTGCACGGGGCACGCATCCGAGACCGGTTCGACGCAGCCGCCTGCCATGGCGGTCCGGCAAGCACGCACGGCGCGATGCAGGCCGCAGGCTCGAAGCGGGTTCGTCCGAAGCGATCCGTCCGCCCGACGATTTCAATCATGGAGAGACACCAATGAACGGTTCCGTTAACGCCGCGGCCGGCGGTATCGCCATCAATCCGCCCGACTACGTCCGGCACAAGGCGATCATCGACTGGGTGGGCTCGGTCGCCGCCCTCGCCCGTCCGGACCGTGTCGTGTGGGCCGACGGATCGCAGGAGGAGTACGACCGGCTCTGCCAGCAGATGGTCGATGCCGGCACGATGCGCCGGCTCGATCCCGCAAAGCGGCCCAACAGCTATCTCGCGTGGTCCGATCCCGACGACGTGGCCCGCGTGGAGGACCGCACCTTCATCTGCTCGCGCCGGCAGGAGGACGCCGGGCCGACCAACAACTGGACCGACCCCGAGGAGATGCGCCGGACGCTGAACGGCCTGTTCGACGGCTGCATGCAGGGGCGCACGCTCTATGTGGTGCCGTTCTCGATGGGCCCCCTGGGCGGCGCTATCTCCGAGATCGGCATCGAGCTGACCGACTCGCCCTACGTCGTCGTCAGCATGCGCAAGATGACGCGCATGGGCCGCGAGGTCTTCGACGTGCTCGGCACCGACGGCCGCTTCGTGCCCTGCGTGCATTCGGTCGGCGCGCCGCTGGCGCCCGGTCAGAAGGACGTTCCCTGGCCCTGCAACAAGACCAAGTACATCGTGCACTTCCCCGAGACGCGCGAGATCTGGTCCTACGGCTCGGGCTACGGCGGCAACGCGCTGCTCGGCAAGAAGTGCTTCGCCCTGCGCATCGCCTCGACGATGGGTCGCGACGAGGGCTGGCTCGCCGAGCACATGCTGATCCTCGGCGTGACCTCGCCGCAGGGGCGCAAGTACCACGTCGCGGCGGCCTTCCCGTCGGCCTGCGGCAAGACCAACTTCGCGATGCTGATACCGCCCGCCGGGATGCAGGGCTGGAAGGTCACCACCATCGGCGACGACATCGCCTGGATCAAGCCCAACGCCGACGGCCGCTGGTACGCGATCAATCCGGAGGCCGGCTATTTCGGCGTCGCCCCCGGCACCAACGAGCAGACGAACAAGAACTGCATGGACTCCCTGTCGGAGGACGTGATCTTCACCAACGTGGCGCTCACCGATGACGGCGACGTCTGGTGGGAGGGCATGACGAAGGAGCCGCCGGCGCACCTGATCGACTGGCGCGGCCAGGACTGGACGCCGGCCGACGGCAAGGCCGGCCGCAAGGCGGCGCACCCGAACGCGCGCTTCACGGTGTCGGCCACCCGCAACCCGGTGCTCGATCCCGCCTGGGATTCGCCGGACGGCGTGCCGATCGACGCCTTCATCTTCGGCGGCCGTCGCTCGACGACCGTGCCGCTCGTGACCGAGGCGCGCAACTGGGTCGAGGGCGTGTACATGGCGGCCACCATGGGTTCCGAGACCACCGCCGCCCAGGCGGGCGCCACCGGCGTGGTGCGCCGCGATCCCTTCGCGATGCTGCCGTTCTGCGGCTACAACATGGCGGAATACTTCGCGCACTGGCTGCGACTGGGGGAAGAGCTCGGCGCGCAGTCGAAGGCCACCGGCGTCGCGCTGCCGCGGATCTTCTGCGTCAACTGGTTCCGCACCGACGAGAACGGCAAGTTCATCTGGCCGGGCTTCGGCGACAACATGCGCGTGCTCGAGTGGATGATCGGGCGCATCGAGGGCAAGGCCGAGGGCGAGGAGAACGTGTTCGGCATCTCGCCCCGGTACGAGGACCTCAACTGGACCGGGCTCGACTTCCCGGCGCAGCTCTACGAGCGGATCACCTCGATCGACCGGGCGGCCTGGGAGAAGGAGCTCGCCCTGCATGCGGAGCATTTCGAGAAGCTGCGCAACGGCCTGCCCGAGGCGCTGCGGCAGGTGAAGGCGCGACTCGAGCAGCGGATCGCCGCCTAGCCGGACGAACGGGCGCGCCGTGCGCGCCCAAGTCCGCCCCGGGGCCGGCCATCGCGCCGGCCCCTCGTCTTTCCGGCTCGCCAGCGGAACACGCGGGCCCCCAGGGTCTGGAGGGGCGGGAGCGGAAGATGCATACTGGCCCCGATGAGTCCTGATCCCGAGTTCCTGTCGCGCTTCCGCACGGTGCGCGACACGACGGTCGCGCTGATCGCCGGCCTCGACGCCGAGGACTGCGCGCTGCAGTCGATGCCCGACGCGAGCCCGCAGAAGTGGCATCTCGCGCACACGACCTGGTTCTGGGAAACCTTCGTGCTGGGTGTGGCCGATCCCGACTACCGGCCCTTCGATTCGCGCTTTCGCTACCTCTTCAACTCCTATTACAACGCGGTCGGCGAGCAGTTCCCGCGACCGTCGCGCGGCCTCATCTCGCGACCGACGCTGGCCACGGTGCTCGACTACCGCCATCACGTCGACGAGGCGATGGCGCGCCTCGCCGGTGGGTCCGCGCCCTGGCAGGGGCCCGATGCGAAACGCTGGAGCGACATCCTCGCGCTCGGGCTCAACCACGAGCAGCAGCACCAGGAGCTGATGCTCACCGACCTCAAGCACCTCTGGTCGATCAATCCGCTGTCGCCGGCGCGCGAGGGCGCGCCGCCCGCCAATCCGCCCTCGCGCCCGCCGGGCTGGACGAACCTCGAGGGCGGCCTGGTGGAGATCGGCCATGACGGACGCGGCTTCGGTTTCGACAACGAGTTCCCGCGTCACCGGGTGTGGCTCGCGCCCTACGCGATCGCGGACCGGCCGGTGAGCAACCGCGAATACCTCGCCTTCGTCGAGGCGGGCGGCTACGAGGATCCGCGCTGGTGGCTGTCGGAGGGTCGCGACCGGGTACTCGCCAGCGGCTGGCGCGCGCCGGCCTACTGGCGGCGGATCGACGGCGCCTGGTACGAGTACACCCTGCACGGCGAGGTGCCGCTCGACCTCGATGCGCCGGTCTGCCACGTCTCCTGCTACGAGGCCGATGCCTACGCGCGCTTCGCGGGGGCGCGCCTGCCCACCGAGTTCGAGTGGGAGCATGCGGCGTCCGAGTCGGTGCCCGCCGGACAGTTCATGCAGGAAGGCGCCTTCCATCCGCGCATGCCGCGGGCGGACGAAGGCCTGTACGGCGGCGTCTGGACCTGGACCTCGAGCAGCTACGGACCCTATCCGGGTTTTCGCGCGTCGGACGACGCCATCGGCGAGTACAACGGCAAGTTCATGGTCAACCAGTACGTGCTGCGGGGCGGCTCGTGCGCCACGCCGCCGGGCCACGTGCGTCGCACCTACCGCAACTTCTTCCCGGCCTGGGCGCGCTGGCAGTTCACCGGCATCCGGCTCGCCGCCGACAGCCCGCCCTAGTCCTCGCCACGCGGGCGGGCGCCCGCGTCGGCGGTGAACTGCTGCTGGTACTGCAGCAGCACCACGATGAACAGCACCGGCAGCAGGCACTCGACGCCTTCCTCGAACGCCGCGATGAAGCGGTGCATCATGACCGGGGTGGTGAAGCCGAACCATGCCGCGCTCACGGCCTCCGAGCGATCCAGCAGCTTGCTCGCCACGAGCAGGCCGGTCGCCAGCATCACGGTCCTGCCCCAGTCGAAGCGCCAGGCGCGGGTGCGGCGGATCAGCTTCGCGCCGCGCACCAGGACGTAGATCACGAGGACCAGCGCGGGCAGGGTGACCAGCGCCGCGACCAGCTTCTCGGCGGGCGGCGCCGCCGACTTGAGGTAGTAGCTCGTCTTGAGGACGCTCGCCTCCGTGAACGCCTTGTGCAGGTCGGCCTCGCGCGCCGCGGCCACCACTGCGGCGACGCCCTGTTGCCAGGGACGGCGCGGCAGCCCGGGGAGGGTGAGGCAGGCGCCCGCCAGCAGCAGCCAGAAACCGCAGCTCAGGATCTCGACGGGGCCTTCCTCGGAGAAGAACCAGTCGAAGCGTTCCCCGGGCAGTTCCAGCGCCAGCACGACGAGAATGGCGCACCAGGCGAGGGCGAAGGCCACGACGTGGGGAAAGCGCATCAGCGAGCGCGTCGCGCGCGGCGCATCCCGCGGGCCGGTCACGGCGGCGGAGTTCGGCGATTCCTGCTGGCTTGCGGCGATGTGGTTCATGGGGACTCCCGTGAGGCCTGGCGCAGGGCGGCGCGCCGCATGCCGAGCTGGCGCGCGCGCAGGGAAACGGCGTACGCGATGGCGAGGATCGGCAGGCCGTAGAGCGGCAGCATGGCATAGTCCTCGGCCGCGGGTGGCACCGATAGCAGCATGGCGCCGACGGGAATGCCGATGGCCTGGCCGAGGTACATGCCCGACGAATTGAGCGCGATCGTCACCGGCGCGAGCGGCGGCGATGCCGCGATGAGGCGCGCCTGCTGCGCATTGTTGGTGGCGAAGGAGCCGAAGCCCCAGATCGCCATGGCGCTCGCCGCGAACGCGAGCGAGCCGTTGCCGAGCGGCCACAGGAGCATGCCCAGGCCCACCACCGCGAAGCTGGCGTGGACCACGCGGATCGGTCCGACGCTGTCCATGAAGCGGGCGGTGCAGAGCGCGCCCGC
>Ga0079224_100015698_pt1 | contig 10612 bp, 6 predicted proteins | sample Stecom2015_FD_80414 | JGI IMG/M metagenome (GOLD analysis project Ga0079224, IMG submission 80414) | Agricultural soil microbial communities from Utah to study Nitrogen management - Steer compost 2015 | ecosystem: Environmental > Terrestrial > Soil > Agricultural land | place: USA: Utah...
CCTTCGGCGCCGGCCTGGAGCGGCTGACCATGTTGCGCTACGGCGTCAACGACCTGCGCATCTTCTTCGAGAACGATCTGCGCTTCCTGCAGCAGTTCCGTTGAGCCGTCGGACGAGAGGCGAGCAATGAAGATCAGTACCGATTGGCTGCGCGAATGGGTGGCGGTCGAGGACAGCCCGGCCGCCCTCGGCGAGCGGCTCACCATGGCCGGCCTGGAAGTGGAGGGCATCGCCCCCGCCGCGCCGGAATTTCGCGGCGTGATCGTGGCCGAGATCGTCGGCTGCGAGCGCCATCCGGATGCCGACAAGCTGCAGGTCTGCAGCGTCAGCACCGGCAGTGAAACGCTGCAGATCGTCTGCGGCGCGCCCAATGCCCGGGTCGGCCTGAAGGCGCCGCTGGCGGTGGTCGGCGCGGCGCTGCCGGGCGGCCTGGCGATCCGCCGGGCCAAGCTGCGCGGCGTGGAATCGCACGGCATGCTCTGCTCGGCCAGGGAGCTCGGGCTGTCCGAGGACGGCAGCGGCCTGCTGGAACTGCCGGCGGATGCGCCGGTGGGCACCGATCTGCGCGACTGGCTGGGGCTGGACGACCAGATCATCGAGGTCGACCTGACTCCCAACCGCGGCGATTGCCTGGGCATGCGCGGCATCGCCCGCGAAGTGGGCGTGCTGTACGAGCTGCCGGTGACCGAGCCGGCAGTGCCCGAGGTCGCCGCAGCCATCGACGACCGCCTGGACATCCGCCTGGAGGCGCCGCACGCCTGCCCGCGCTACCTCGGCCGCATCATCCGCGGCGTGGACGTGAAGGCGGCATCGCCGATGTGGCTGGTCGAGCGGCTGCGCCGCGCCGGCATCCGCAGCCTGGGCCCGGTGGTGGACGTCACCAACTACGTGATGCTCGAACTCGGCCAGCCCATGCACGCCTTCGATCTGGCCACCATCGACGGCGGCATCGTGGTGCGCAAGGCGCGCAACGGCGAGACGCTGGAGCTGCTCAACGGCCAGACCGTCACGCTGCGCGACGACACCCTGGTGATCGCGGACCACAGCCGACCGGTCGCGCTGGCCGGCATCATGGGCGGCGAGCCGACCTCGGTGGGCGACGGCACCCGCGATATCCTGCTGGAGAGTGCCTTCTTCGCACCGGAAGCAATCGCCGGCCGGGCACGCCAGTACGGCCTGCATACCGATTCCTCCCACCGCTTCGAGCGCGGCGTCGACTACGCGTTGCAGCGGCGCGCGATCGAGCGGGCCAGCCAGTTGATCATCGAGATTACCGGCGGCCAGCCCGGGCCGGTGGTCGAAGCGGTCGAGACCGGTCAGCTGCCGGCAGTGGCGGAGATCGAACTGCGGGCCGAGCGCATCGAGCGGGTGCTCGGCATTGCCATCCCCGCCGCGGAGGTCGAGGCGATTCTCGCCCGGCTGGGGCTGGAGGTGACGGCCGGCAACGGCGGCTGGAAGGTGCGCATTCCGAGCTTCCGCTTCGATCTCGGCATCGAGGTCGACCTGATCGAGGAACTGGCCCGGGTCTGGGGCTATGAGCGCATTCCGGCGCGGCGGGCGTTACAGGAAGCGGCGGTGGCGCCGCAGCCGGAGAACCGTATTGCCCAGCGCCGGCTGCGGGCCTTGCTGGTCGATCGGGGCTATCAGGAAGCGATTACCTACAGCTTCGTCGATCCCAAGCTGCAGCAGCTGCTCGACCCCGAGCAGACGCCGCTGGCGCTGGCGAACCCGATTTCCGCCGACCTGTCGGTGATGCGCACCAGCCTCTGGCCCGGCCTGGTGGCTGCAGCGCTGTACAACCAGAACCGCCAGCAGCCGCGGGTGCGGCTGTTCGAGCTCGGGCTGCGCTTCCGCGGCGGACTGGACGATCTGGCGCAGGAGCGGATGATCGGCGGCATCGCCACCGGCACCCGGCTGCCCGAGCAGTGGGGCGCGCCGGAAACGGCGGTGGATTTCTACGACATCAAGGGCGACGTCGAGGCGCTGCTGGCGCTTACCGGCGCGCCGGAACGGTTCCGCTTCGAGCCTGCCCGGCATCCGGCGCTGCATCCCGGCCAGTCGGCCCGTGTGCTGCGCGACGGGCAGGAGATCGGCTGGCTGGGCGCGCTGCATCCGGAACTGGAGCGCAAGCTCGATCTGGACGGCCGCACCTTCGTGTTCGAGCTGCTGCTGGATGCGGTCACTGCCGCCCGTACGCCGGCCTTCCAGCCGCTGTCGCGCTTCCCGTCGATCCGCCGCGACCTGGCGGTGGTGGTGCGGGACGAGACCCCGGCGGAGGCGGTGCTGGATGTGGTCCGGCAGGCGGCCGGCGAGCTGCTGAGACGGGTATTCGTGTTCGACGTCTACCGCGGCAAGGGAATACCCGAGGGCAGCCGCAGCCTGGCCATTGGCTTGATTTTACAGGATTCTTCGCGCACTCTTACCGACGAAGACGTGGACGGGGTCATCGGCCGTACGGTCGAGCGTCTGAGTCAGGAGCTCGGCGCGGTTTTACGGGAGTAGAGACAGATGGCGTTGACCAAAGCGGACCTCGCGGAGCGTCTGTTCGAAGAAGTTGGCCTCAACAAGCGCGAAGCCAAAGAGCTGGTGGAATGCTTCTTCGAGGAGATCCGAAGCGCCCTGGAGTCCGGAACCCCCGTCAAGCTCTCCGGTTTCGGCAACTTCGACCTGCGTGACAAGAACCAGCGCCCCGGCAGGAACCCCAAGACCGGCGAAGAGATCCCGATCTCTGCACGCCGCGTGGTGACCTTCCGCCCGGGCCAGAAACTAAAGGCGCGCGTGGAAGCATATGCTGGAAACGTCGAACAATGACGAGTTGCCGCCGATTCCGGCCAAACGGTATTTCACTATCGGCGAGGTGAGCGAGCTCTGTGCGGTCAAGCCGCACGTGCTCCGCTACTGGGAACAGGAATTCCCGCAGCTCAAGCCGGTCAAGCGCCGTGGCAACCGGCGCTACTATCAGCGTCAGGATGTGATGCTGATCCGGCAGATCCGCTCCTTGCTGTACCAGCAGGGCTTCACCATCGGTGGAGCCCGGCAGCGGCTGTCCGGCAACGAGGCCAAGGAGGACCTGTCGCAGACCCAGCAGGTGATCCGCCAGATGCGGATGGAACTGGAGGACCTGCTGCAGGTGCTGCGCCGCTAAGGTGGCGTCCAGCAATACCTAATCCCTGCCATATGGTCCCTATCCCACAGTAGGAGCGGCCCCCCGGCCTTCTCCCGCACGTGGGTGAGGGGAGAAAAAGCATCGCGGCGAGAACGCCGCTCCCACGGGGGCTGGCCCAGCATTCCGCAGGGGCGGCCCCTGGCCGCGAATCTCCTAAAGCCCGAAGCCTCTCCCGCGGGCGGGAGTAAGGAGAAGATGGCCTTTAATCTTCTCCCGCGGCCTTCTCCAGCTGGGTGAGCAAAGCGCGAGGATGGCTTTGCCGGCGACAGCCGCAGCAGCCGAGATCTGCTCTGTCCGGTTCGGGTGTTCAGCGTCTGCGCGTCGGCCGGCGCGCCGTCACCGGCTTGCCGGCTTCCTCGTGCAGGAGCGGGTAGCGGGGGATCTCGGTGCGGTAGAACAGCAGCAGCGACACGCAGATGATGCCGTACATCAGCATGAAGCAGCTGGAGCTGATGCCGATCCAGTCGAGGATGGCGCCGAACATGATGGGCAGCAGGAAGCCGCCGAGCCCGCCGACCATGCCGACGATGCCGGAAACGGCGCCGAGAGATTCGGGAAAATCGTCCCCCAGGTACTTGAAGGTCGAGGCCATGCCGCAGGCGAAGGCGATACCGAGCACGAACAGCAGCACGGTGTAGAGCCAGAACGGCACGGCGATGGCGAACTGCTGGGGGCCGTGGATGGTGTGGACGACCAGTTCGGTCTTCGGATAGGACAGCAGGAACAGGCACACCCAGGAGACCCACAGCACCCACCAGGTCACGCTCTGGGCGCCGTGACGGTCCGACAGCCAGCCGCCGAGAGCGCGAAACAACCCGCCGGGAAGCGCGAAGCCGGCGGCCAGCAGGGACGCCATGGCGATCGAGAGCCCGTACTCGGTGGTGAAGTAGCGGGGCAGCCAGATCGACAAGGCGGTGAAGCCGCCGAACACGATCGAGTAATACTGGCAGTATTTCCACACCCGCGGATCCCGCAGCACGGCGAGCTGCGCATGCATGGACGCCGCGGCCCTGCCGCCGCCCACGCCCGGGTCGGGCGCCGACAGCAGCCAGAACAGGGCGGCCGTCACCAGCAGCGCTGCTGCATAGACGCGGGGTACCGCCTGCCAGCCGTAGGCGGCGATCAGGCCGGGGGCGACGAACATGTTGACGGCGGCGCCGACGGTGCCGGCGCCGAACACCCCCATGGCGAAGCCGCGGCGTTCTTGCGGGAAGAAACGCGCCACGTAGGGCATGCCTACCGAGAAAGCGGCGCCCACCAGACCCAGCGCCAGCCCCAGCAGCAGGAACTGCCAGAGCTGGTCGGCGTAGGACGACAGCCAGACCGGCAGCGCCGATACCACCAGCAGCAGCAACATCACGCGCCGGCCGCCGAAGCGGTCGGCCCAGATGCCGAACGGCAAGCGCAACAGCGAGCCGGACAGCACCGGCGTTGCCGTGAGCAGCCCGAACTGGGTGGCGTTCAGGCCAAGCTGCTCGCGGATGGGGATGCCGGTGACGCCGAACATCATCCAGACGGCAAACGTCACCACGAATGCCAGAGTGGTGACGAGTAGAACCACGGTGCTTCGGGAGCCCGGCATGGCGATCCTGGCGGCTGTTCTGGGTGTGAAGACATTCACACCGCATCGATGGTTACGGCAGACCTAGGCGCTTGCCGGCAGCCTTTCAACCGGCTTGCAAGCGCGTCCACCAGGGCCGGCGCACGCGCCTTGAAGGGGGGCAGTACCACCGCGGATCCAGCAGCCTGTTTGAGATCCATGACAGGAGGAACTACCTAGGCCGGACAGGGAACTCTTAGGGCGAGAGATTCGATGAGCCACTTCCTCGACCGCCTCACCTATTTCCGCCACCGGCAGGGCACTTTTGCCGGCGGTCACGGAATCACGACCGACGAGTCGCGGGCCTGGGAAGATGCGTATCGCAAGCGCTGGGCCGCCGACAAGATCGTGCGCTCCACCCACGGCGTGAACTGCACCGGCTCATGCTCCTGGAAGATCTACGTCAAGGGCGGCATCGTCACCTGGGAGACGCAGCAGACCGACTACCCCCGCACCCGGCCGGATCTGCCTAACCACGAGCCGCGCGGCTGCCCGCGCGGGGCGAGCTACAGCTGGTACCTCTACTCCGGTACCCGTATCAAGTACCCGCTGATCCGCGCCCGGCTGCTCAAGGCCTGGCGCGAGGCGCGCAAGACCCTGACGCCGGTCGCCGCCTGGCGCGCCATCGTGCAGGATCCGAACAGCCGCGCCAGCTGGGTGACCAGGCGCGGCCGCGGCGGGCTGGTGCGGGCCGACTGGAACGAAGTCACCGAGATCATCGCCGCCGCCAACGCCTACACCATCAAGGAGTACGGGCCGGACCGGATCGCCGGCTTCTCGCCGATCCCGGCCATGTCGATGGTGTCCTACGCTTCCGGCAGCCGCTACTTATCGCTGATCGGCGGCACCATCCTGAGCTTCTACGACTGGTACTGCGACCTGCCGCCGTCCTCGCCGCAGACCTGGGGCGAGCAGACCGACGTGCCGGAGTCGGCCGACTGGTACAACGCCGGCTTCCTGCTGGTGTGGGGCTCGAACGTGCCGCAGACCCGCTCGCCGGATGCGCATTTCTACACCGAGGTCCGCTACAAGGGCACCAAGAGCGTGGTGATCACGCCCGACTACAGCGAGGCTTCCAAGTTCGCCGATCTCTGGCTGCACCCCAAGCAGGGCACCGACGCCGCGCTGGCGCTGGCGCTGGGGCATGTGGTGCTGCGGGAGTATCACGTCGACCGGCAGGTGCCGTATTTCGCCGATTACCTGCGGCGCTACAGCGACCTGCCGTTCCTGGTGAAACTGGTGGAGCGCGACGGCCGGCTGGTGCCGGATCGCCTGCTGCGGGCCGCGGATTTCGCCGATGCGCTCGGGGAGACCAACAACCCGGACTGGAAGCCGGTCGCCATCGATGAGAACAGCGGCAACATCGTCTGCCCGGTCGGCAGCGCCGGCTTCCGCTGGGGCGAGCAGGGCAAGTGGAACCTGGAGGAGAAGGACGGCCAGGGCCGCGATGTGCGTCTGCGGCTGAGCCTGGCCGATGTGCAGGATGCAGTGATGCCGGTGGCCTTCCCGTACTTCGGCACGGTGGCGCCGGAGACCTTCGTCGCTACCGACCACGACGAGATCCTGGAGCGCCACGTGCCGGTGAAGCGGGTCACGCTCAAGGACGGCGCGGCTTACGTGGCCTCCACCTACGACCTGTTCCTGGCCAACTTTGGGCTGGACCGGGGCTTTGGCGGCGGCCATGTCGCCGCCAGCTACGACGACGATGTCCCGTTCACGCCTGCCTGGGCGGAGCGGGTCTGCGGCGTGCCGCGCCAGGCCATCATCCAGGTGGCGCGCGAATTCGCCACCAATGCCGAGAGGACCGAGGGTCGCTCCATGGTCATCCTCGGTGCCGGTCTCAACCACTGGTACCACATGGACATGGCCTACCGCGGCATCATCGCCCTGCTGACGATGTGCGGCTGCATCGGCAAGTCCGGCGGCGGCTGGGCCCACTATGTGGGGCAGGAGAAGCTGCGGCCGCAGACCGGCTGGCTGCCGCTGGCCTTCGCCACCGACTGGCTGCGGCCGCCCCGGCACATGAACGGCACCTCGTTCTTCTACGCCCACAGCGACCAGTGGCGCTACGAGTCGCTGAAGATTTCCGACATCCTCTCGCCGTTGGCACCGGCCGGCGACTGGTCGGGAGCGATAATCGACTACAACGTCCGGGCCGAGCGCATGGGCTGGCTGCCCAGCGCGCCGCAGCTGGAGACCAACCCTCTGGAGGTCGGTCGCCGGCTGGTCGAGAGCGGCGCGGATCCGCAGCAGGCCGTGCCGGCGGCGCTGAAGTCCGGCGAGCTGAAGCTGGCCAGCCGGGATCCGGACAACCCGCGCAACTGGCCGCGCAACATGTTCTTCTGGCGCTCCAACGTGCTGGGCGCGAGCGGCAAGGGCCACGAGTACTTTCTGAAGCACCTGATCGGCTCGCTGCACGGCGTGGTCGGCACCGACGCCGAGCGGGCCGGCATCCAGCGGCCGAAGGAGGTGGTCTGGCATGAGCAGGCGCCGGCCGGCAAGCTCGATCTGATGGTCACCATCGATTTCCGCATGTCGACCACGGCCTTCTACGCCGACATCGTGCTGCCGACCGCCACCTGGTACGAAAAGCACGACCTCAACACCACCGACATGCATCCCTTCATCCATCCGCTCACTGCGGCGGTGGACCCGGTCTGGGAGTGCAAGAGCGACTGGAACATCTTCCGCACGATTGCGCAGAAGTTCTCGGAAGTGGCGCCGGAGGTGCTCGGCGTCGAGCACGATCTGGTGCTGACGCCGACCCTGCACGACACGCCCTCCGAGCTGGCCCAGCCCTACGAGCCGCTGGACTGGGCTAAAGGCGAGTGCCAGCCCGTCCCCGGCAAGACCATGCCCAACGTCACCCTGGTCGAGCGCGACTACCCGGCCACCTTCGCCCGCTACACGGCGCTGGGGCCGGAGCTGGAGCGGCACGGCAACGGCTCGAAGGGCATCAGCTGGGATGTGCGCCACGAGGTCGAGCTGCTCGGCGCGCTCAACGGCGTGGTGCCGGATGGCCCCGCGGCCGGCCGGCCGCGGATCTCCACCGACGTCGACGCCTGCGAAACCCTGCTGATGCTGGCGCCCGAGACCAACGGCGAGGTGGCCGTCAAGGCCTGGAATGCGCTGTCGGAGGCCACCGGCCGCTCGCACCGGCACCTGGCCGAAGGCAAGGGAGACGAGAAAATCCATTTCCGCGACGTCGCCGCCCAGCCGCGCAAGATCATCTCCTCGCCGACCTGGTCCGGCATCGAGAGCGAGCGGGTCTCGTACACCGCCGGCTGGACCAACGTCCACGAGCTGATTCCCTGGCGCACCATCACCGGCCGCCAGCAGCTCTACCAGGACCACCTGTGGATGCGGGCTTTCGGCGAAGGCTTCCCGACCTGGCGGCCGCCCATCGACACCCGTTCGGTCAAGCAGGTGCTCGGCAAGCTGCCCAACGGCAATCCGGAGATCCAGCTCAACATCCTCACCCCGCACCAGAAGTGGGGCATCCATTCCACCTATACCGAAAACCTGATCATGCTCAGCCTCAACCGCGGCGGGCCGACGGTCTGGATCAGCGAGGAGGATGCGCGGGCGGCGGGGATCGAGGACAACGACTGGATCGAGGCCTTCAACGTCAACGGCGCGCTCACCGCGCGTGCCATCGTCTCGCAACGGGTGATGCCGGGCTCGGCGATCATGTATCACGCCCAGGAGAAGATGGTGAACACCATCGGCTCGGAGATCACCGGCCAGCGCGGCGGCATCCACAACTCCGTGACCCGCATCAACATGAAGCCCACCCACATGATCGGCGGCTACGCCCAGCTCGCCTACGGCTTCAACTATTACGGCACGGTCGGCGCCAACCGCGACCAGTTCGTCATCATCCGCAAGATGAGCGAGATCAACTGGTTCGACAAGGCGGCGGACGACGCCGCCAGCACCGACGTCACCGCCGACTGGGGCACCGGTGCCCAGCGGCGCCGAGGCGAGCGCAGGGAGGCAAGATGAAAGTCCGCGCCCAGATTCCGATGGTGCTGAACCTCGACAAATGCATTGGCTGCCATACCTGCTCGATCACCTGCAAGAACGTCTGGACCAACCGTGAAGGCGTCGAGTACGTCTGGTTCAACAACGTCGAGTCCAAGCCCGGCGTCGGCTACCCCAAGGACTGGGAGAACCAGGAACGCTGGAAGGGCGGCTGGGTGCGCAAGAAAAACGGCAAGATCGAGCTGCGCGGCGGTGCCAAGTGGCGGATCCTGGCGAAGATCTTCGCCAATCCGGACCTGCCGGAGATCGACGACTTCTACGAGCCCTACACCTTCGAGTACGAGTGGCTGCAGAAGGCGCCGGAGCTGGAGGCGCAGCCCTCGGCCAAGCCGCGTTCGCTGGTCACCGGCGAGGTGATGACCAAGATCGAATGGAGCGGCAACTGGGAGGACGACCTCGGCGGCGAGTTCGCCAAGCGCTCGCGCGACTACAACTTCCAGAACGTCGAGAAGGAGATCTGCGGCCAGTTCGAGCAGACCTTCCTGATGTATCTGCCGCGGCTGTGCGAGCACTGCCTCAACCCGTCCTGCCTGGCGTCCTGCCCGTCGGGCGCGATCTACAAGCGCGAGGAAGACGGCATCGTCCTGATCGACCAGGAGAAGTGCCGCGGCTGGCGCATGTGCGTATCGGGCTGCCCGTACAAGAAGATCTATTACAACTGGTCGAGCGGCAAATCGGAGAAGTGCATCTTCTGCTATCCGCGCATCGAGACCGGCCAGCCGACCGTCTGCTCCGAAACCTGCGTCGGTCGCATCCGCTACCTGGGCGTGGTGCTCTACGACGCCGACCGCATCGAGGAAGCCGCTTCGGTGGCGGACCCGAAAGATCTGTATCCGGCCCAGCTCGATCTCTTCCTCGACCCGCACGACCCGGCCGTGCAGGTCCAGGCGAAGCGGGACGGCGTCCCCGAAGCCTGGCTGGAAGCTGCGATGCGCTCGCCGGTCTACAAGATGGCGAAGGAATGGAAGGTCGCCTTCCCGCTGCATCCCGAGTACCGCACCCTGCCCATGGTCTGGTACGTGCCGCCGCTGTCGCCCATCCAGTCGGCGGCGGAGGCCGGCAAGATGTCGGTCAACGACGGCATGCCGGACGTGCGCTCGCTGCGCATCCCGGTCCGTTACCTTGCCAACCTGCTCACCGCCGGCGACGAGGCGCCCATCGTCGCGGCGCTGGAGCGCATGCTGGCGATGCGCGCCTACATGCGCGCCAAGACCGTCGACGGCCGCATCGACGAGAGCATTCCTGAGCGCGTCGGCCTGACCCGAACGGTGATCGAGGAGATGTACCGCTACATGGCGCTGGCGGCCTACGAAGACCGCTACGTGATCCCCACCGCCCACCGCGAGCTGGACGAGGATGCCTACCTCCTGCGCGGCTCCAGCGGCTTCGGCTTCCGGGAACCGACCGAGGGGGGCACCAAGGTCAACCTGTTCGGCGGCACCAAGCGGACGCCGCGCAAACCGTACATGGACATCCCCACATGAGCATGACGCTGCGTGCGCTCTCGGCCCTGCTGAGCTATCCCACGGCCGAGCTGCAGGCCCATGTCGGCGAGATCCGCGCCGTGCTGGAGGCGGAGGCGGCTGTGCCGCGGAAGGTGCGCGCGCGGCTGGAGCCGCTGCTGTGCGCGCTGGAGACCGAGGATCTGCTCGATCTGCAGGCAGCCTACTGCGAGCTGTTCGACCAGTCGCGCGCGCTTTCGCTGCATCTGTTCGAGCACGTCCACGGCGACAGCCGGGAGCGCGGCCAGGCCATGATCGACCTCGGTCCGCAGTACGTCGACCGCCGGTTCGTCATGAGCG
>Ga0079224_100015699_pt1 | contig 10611 bp, 18 predicted proteins | sample Stecom2015_FD_80414 | JGI IMG/M metagenome (GOLD analysis project Ga0079224, IMG submission 80414) | Agricultural soil microbial communities from Utah to study Nitrogen management - Steer compost 2015 | ecosystem: Environmental > Terrestrial > Soil > Agricultural land | place: USA: Utah...
ACTGGGCAGGATGGCGTAGACGTTATTGATGTCTGGATCGCCGATTTTAATGCCGGCGGACGCACGGCAAGCGCGGTGCAGGGCAAGTTCGGCCTGCAACCCCAAGGGAGGTAAGCATGTCGCTTCTTGCGCAAGTGTACGCCCAGGGCGGGGACGTGATTTTGCACACGATAGAGCTGACCTCGACAGCTTGGGGCAGCGACCCCATTGTTCTGGTAAAGGACTTCCAGGATCACACCATCACCACGGAGGACGGACGGGAGCTGCTGGCCAGGGCCTCAGGCATGGCGGTGGCACTGCCAAAACGGGACACCACCGGGGCGCAGGACTTGACGTTCGCGCTCGACGGGGTGCGCCCAGAGGCAACCCGGCTGGTGCGGCAGGCGCAGGAGGCACAGGCCGTTGTCCGTGTGGTCTATAGGTGTTACCTGTACAGCGACCTGTCGGAGCCGGCAGAGCCGCCGCTTTTCCTGATATCTCGCCGGTACAGCGCGCAGATGGACCATATCGAGGTGACTGCCGGGCTGTTCGACCTGATCGACATGCGCTGGCCGAGGATAGTGTACGACAGCAACACGGCTCCGTGCCTGGAGTTCTCGCAATGATCGAGCGATACCTGACGGCAGTCTACAAGGACGGCGCCCGGGGCGAGATGGTCGACGGGCGCGTGTTGTACGACTGCTGGGGGCTGGCTCGCGCGGCCCGTGTGGATTTGTACGGACGGAAGCTGCTGGCTAGTCGCGGCGGCGAGTACCAGCACGACCCGGAGGGGTTCACCGCCCGTTACCGCGAGCAGATCGCGGAGATGGTCGAGATACCGAAGCCGGTGCCGGGATGCGTGGTGGCGGTCCTCCGTCGGCTGTCAGGGCACTGCATGCACGTCGGCCTCGTGGTGCATGACATCAACCGGACAGGCCTGGGTCTCCACGTCCTTGAGATAAACCCGGACCAAAATGCAAGACTGATCCCCCTTTATCGGTTTCGGGAAAATTACGAGTTGCGGGTGCTGAAATTCTATGACGATCCGGATTTACCCGAGCCGGCTTGAGGGCGAGCCGCTCGAAACGCACGAGACAACCGAGCGCCTGAGCATTGCCGAGTGGATCAGGTCAGTCGCTCCCGGGTACGCCCCTGAGAAAACAGACAGGCACCCGACAGCATGGCTCAACGGTCGGCTGGTCGAGCACACCGAGTGGGAGCTGACGTTCTTCGGCCCCGATGACCAGCTCGACCTGTACCTGGAGGCCAAGGGCGTCGAGGTGGGCGTGGTCGCGGCAATCAGTCTGGCGCTGGCAGCAGTGGCGATGGCGATGTTGGTCAGACCCGAGCAGCCGCGTGCGCAACGACAGGGCAGTACCCTGGAAAGCCCCGGTCTGTTCGCTAACCAAGTGCGCTGGGGCGACCCCATCCCCCAGATCGCCGGGTCCCCGCTGGTGCACCCGGACTACATCGCTCCGCCCCGCCGGTATTACGTGAACAAACGCCAGCAATGGGTCGACTCTCTCCTCTGCCTCGGGTGGGGCCACTACCAGAAAGCGCCGAACCTGGTCTTTGTGGGGGACACGCCTGCCACCACGCTGGGCGATGATCTGGAGTTGCGCTTTTTCGAACCAGGTGAGACAATCCCAGCGCCCTACAATGAGTGGTGGCACACTCCCGAGGAGGTCGGTTTCACTAACATGGGCGGCGCGGGCCTGACGCTGGGGCTGGCTGGTAGCACCGAGGTACAGCTATACTGGGGGAAAACTGCCCAGGTCCCCGGGCAAGACGAACCGCTGACGGAGCTGACGTTCGCGGGCAACTCGATTACCGGGTCAGACCCTGTCCCGCCCTCGTGGGAAACTGGCATAATGGTGCGGGTCGAGGCGGCGCACCCAGTCACATTCAACGGGAATGCGATATCGTCGGAGCTGCTGGACTCACTGGAGCTGGCCCCCGGCGATGAGATCGAGCTGACGGGGGAACGGGAGGGCGAGTACTTCATTTCCGCCATTCTGCCGCCGGCTGGGGGCAGCCCCGGCTCCCCCGCACGCCTGACCGGTTCGACGGCGCCTGCCCGGTACGACTTCGGCACCACCCCCGCCACGCTAGTTCTGACGTTCGGTGGCCGCGATTACACCGTGCTGCTGACAACCGACGTGGACGGACTTGCCGAGCTGGTCGCTGTGTTGAACAGCCAGCTGAACGGCTCCCCGATCCAGGCGCGAGCCGAGGACGACGTTCTGGAGCTGTATCAGGCAGGGCCGCTGACCGGAGGCAGCATCACTGCCTCGGGCGACGTGGCAGACCTCTTGGGCACCCCGACCAGCACAGCAGGGGTTGCTGCGACACCTGCTGTACCTACGCGCTACGTCGTGAGCGGAGCCGACTTCGGCACCGGAACGGAGGTGACTGCTGCTGGACGAGCGGGCATGCTCTATGAGGTTCTGTCGATCAGCGGCAACACCATCACCGTCAGTCCGCCTGGTATCGACTTCTGGTCGGGGTTTCCTGACGGCGTTTCCGGTGCTACCTCTACAGTTCAGGTGGATCGAGAGTCACTGCCGGGCGGCTGGATAGGCCCCTTTACCGCAGTTCCGCAGGGCAAGCTGGCAGATGCCTTCGAGGTCGACATCTTCTTCCCGAACGGCCTCATCTCCTACAATAAAAAGGGCAAAGTGCGGCAGAGGTCAGTTGACGGTCAGATTCAATGGCGCGAGCTGGGCACGACCGAGTGGCAGACTGTCCCGTATTGGTTTTCCGAGGCTACGCCCGACCAGATCGGGTTCACCATCCGCGTGGACTTGCCGCGCCCGATGAGGGTCGAGGTCCGAGTCGGCGCCTCTCGCGCACCCAGCACGGACTCGAGGCGCATCGACAAGCACCAGTGGTCGGGGCTGCGTTCCCGGATAGTCGGCGCTCCCACATCCTATCCCGGCATGACGCTGTTGCACGTGCGCATGCGCACCGGCGACAAGGTGTCCGGACAGATCGAAAACAAGATAGCCGTTCGACCCACCCGCATGCTGCCAACGTTGGACGACCCGGAGGTCATGGAGCCGACCCGCGACATAGCGCCGTTCTTCGTCTACATGATGGAGTCGGTCGGCTACGGGCGGGAGCTGATCGACATGGACCACATCCGTGCGCTGCACCGGATCTGGCACGATAGAGGGGACACGTTCGACTTGTCCGTCAATACTACGTCGACGCTCAAGACCGTGGCTGGCTACTGTCTGCAGGCCGGGTTCGCCGAACTGACGATCCGACGCGGTCTGATCAGCGCTGCAAGGGATGCTTACCGCATGGGCACGCCGCCGCGGGTGTACAGTCCGCAGGAACTGGTGTCTCCGCTGATCGAGACAACCGAGACGGTCATGCCGGACGATATCGACGGCGTGGATATCGAGTACAAGGACCGCATCACTGGCCGCATGATGACCGAGTCCTATCGGCTGATCGGTGATCGAGGGCTGCGTGTCGAGAAGATCACGGCCCCGGGCGTGACAGGCCGCACGCAGGCATGGCGTCTGGCGGCACGCAGGCGACGGAAGGCCGCGTATCGCCGCACCGTCTACAAGGGGACGACCGAGCTGGCGGCGATGAACTCGCACTACATGGACTACGTCGGTCTGCAGGACGGCATCCCCGAATGGGGTCAGTCGGCGTTCGTTGTCGACCACGACGGATTGACGCTGACACTGTCCGAAACAGTGCTACCCGTAAACGGCGATCCTGTCGTGATGATCCACAGACCAGACGGCACTGCCAGCCCACCGATTCCTGTAACGGTCAACGGACGCACTGTGACCCTTTCCGCCATGCCGCCTGACGTGCCCGTGACGAATGACCCGAACCACCCGACCGTGGTATATATTGGCAGTCGAACCCGGGTTGTCCACGAGGCACTTATAACGTCTGTGCGACCGACAGGCGACAATCGCGTTGAGTTCCACGCGGTTAATATGGATAACCGCGTGTACCTTGAAGATGACATGGGGCCGGATCAGGTTATCTTGACTAGCAGGCCCTACCCCGTAGATGCGGGAGTGGACAGCCTGACGGTAGGCGGGGATGCAAGCGGAATCCTGGACCGCAGGGTTGTGCGGGATGCTCAGTCCGCCGAGGCAGCCTCGGTATCTGGGGATGTTAGTCGACTGCAGCTTCGTGCGCTGTCATTCGACATGGGCGCAGGGCATGAGGTCGCAGCCGTGGGAGGGGACGTGACTCGACTGTCCATCAGCCACGTGCTTGTGCCCTACACCCACCCGAGCGCGGAGGTCTTAGGCTTGGTGGGCGGGTCGGTAGAGCGCCTTGTGATACGCAAGACGCTTATTCCATATCGGCACTCTGACCCAGAACGACTGGAAGTTGGAGGCAACATAACGAGGGTGTATATAAATGGCAATTAATACCAAAGTCGGCGTAAGCGGACTGTTTAAGAGCGTGGAGGTTTTGCGGGCAGGCAAGGTAGTCCGCAAAACTGGAGAATTCACCAACTTGATTACAGACGTTGGGTTGGCCCGTCTCGCCAGTCCGGGAACCGGCCAAAATAGCTGCTTTAACTACATTCGGGTGGGAACAGGGAACGCCCCGCCGTCCCCGTCTGACCTGGCGTTACAGGACCAGATTGCAAGCACAAGTGTCGACAGCAATTATGAGGGTTCGGGCGGGGTTAATCTCGAAGAGGGCTTTGTTTGGCGTCGCGTGACGTGGACCTTTGAAGAGGGGGCTGTCGTAGGGAATGTCTCGGAGCTAGCAACAGGTTGGGACGCTAGTTCATCCGGCACGATTTTTTCCCGGGCCCTCGTAAGGGATAGTGAAGGGAACCCTACAACAATCACGGTTCTCGCCGACGAGCAGCTACGCGTCACCTGGGAGCACCGACGCTACTGGGCAACTGAAGACGTGTCGGGGACCCTAGTGAACGAGGGCAATAAGGGAGGCGTCTACAATTACCGAGTGCGTGCGGCAGATGTTGGAAACTGGACGATCGGACGGCCTGCCAACTCCGGGATTAACATATCTAACCTTGTCGGAGCGGGGTTAACAAGCAGAAACGTAACCTACAACTACCCGTCTGAATTAGGCCCTATTGATGGCTTTCCAACAGGATCGCCTTCGTCGTACAGCGGTTCGACGGGGGGTGGCGTTGCTGGCCCTTCCTCTGTAAGTCGGAATATACAATTCTCGCTAACCCAAGCTAACTCTTCGGCTGGAATTTCATGCCTGGTATTCCAGTCGTACTACGGCGGCACGGGAACCGGCACCAGGCACGCATTCCAAGTGGAGTTTGACCCTCCTTTGATTAAAACATCCGAGGACGTCATGGAGATAGGTGTTCAGATTAACTGGGCGAGGGCATAGCATGAGCCTCCCCGACAACCGCCTGTCCTCCGAGCCGCTGCCGGGGCACTTCCTCGGCGCCCGGGCGCAGGTGTTCCCGGACTACATTGACTACATGGACGGCGGCGTCGCGCTCAACGACCCGTCGCTGGGTCTGAACTACCAAACATGGACGGCTGAGATAGTTGAGGACATCCTCGAGGACCGGATCATGCTGTCCGCCCCGACGTTCCCCGCCACGCCGATCTACACGGGGGACGACATAACCGAGGTGTCTCTCGCATTCGACCAGAACATGCAGCCCGCCGTCGCGTTCATGGAGGCGGGCGTCGCTAAGCTGCTTTGGTATGACTCGACCGTTTCCGATCTGGTGGTGACGGCAATCCCCGGCAACGTGTCGCACCCGCGCGTAGCGTTGGACGATACGCGGCAGTTCAACTTGGCGAACTCCGACATCATCCTGGCCTATATCAAGGACGGGGCGCTGTACTACCGACAGCAGCGTGATCGTTACCAAGTGGAGCGCCAACTGAGTCCCGGCCCGTGGATCGCGCTTGTGCGCATCGGCATGGGCAGCACTTTTCGCTTCCAGTTCCAAGTGGTGGCACCATGACTCCTATCTGGCCCGATGAACTGCCCGCTCCTTTGAGATCGGTATCGGCTAGACCGGTATCTCCAATCGTGCGCAGCAAGATGGTTTCAGGGCGCACATTTGTTCGTCGTAATTTCACGGCGGTCCCCGTTGTTTACAGAATGACATGGCTATTCGACAGCGAGCAGGCCGTTATTTTCGAGAACTTTTTCAGGGATGACCTGGAGGACGGCACTCTCTGGTTCGAGATGAGGCTCAGGGTTGCCCAAGGAGAGGGACCTTGGCTGTTCAGGTTCGAGGATATTTACGAAGGTGGCGACATGGTGGGCGCCCCGAGCTGCCCGCTTTGGCAGTACTCTGCTTCACTGGAGATGTTCCTTAGGCCGGGCGAAACTGTCCCCTCAATCTAGGAGTTGATCACATGACCAGAGGTGCTATGAAATCCATATTCATCTCCGCAGGCCACAGCCACACCGACCCCGGCGCATTGGGGTCTGGTGTGCGCGAGGCGGATATAGTGTTGGAGTTTCGGGACTTGTTGGCTAACGCCCTGGATGCCCGAGGCGTTAAATTTCAGCGTGACGGCCGGGAGGGGGAAAACCTTCCGCTGTCTCAGGCTGTTGTGATGGCGGCGGACGCGGACATTGCTATCGAGTTCCATTGCAACGCGTTCGGTAACCCGTCTGTGAGCGGTGTGGAAACACTAAGCGGGCCAGAGCATCTGGAACTGGGCGCTCGTATCTGCGAGGTTGTCAGCGAGACCTTAGGTATCCGGAACCGGGGCGCGAAAGGCGAGGCGAGTGGGCAACACAGCCGGTTAGCTTTCATTAGCCGCGGGCGAGGAATCATAGTGGAGCTGTTTTTTATATCTAACCCGGACGACGTGGCTAAGTTCCAACGGCGGAGGATGACCCTGGCCGAAGATTTGGCAGACATGCTAGAGGAAGTAGTCCATGCGTGAACTTTTGGTAGTTGGCGCGGTAGCGTTTGCGCTGGGTGCGGGAGGCGCCTGGAAGCTGGCAAGTCTGCACTACGGGGAACAGATAGCCACGCTCGAACGCGACCATGCGATCGCTTCCGAAGCTGCACAGGCTCAAGCCCGCGAACGCGAAAACGCACTACGACGTCAACTCAAAGAAGTAGAGAGGCAGGCCGATGAAAAGCGTAAATCCTTGGAAGCTGATCTTGCTAATGCCCGTCGCGCTGCTAGCGGGTTGCGGGGGGAACTCGATAAGATACGTGCCGAGTCCGCCCGTAGCGGTGCCGGAACTACCGGCGAATGCGAGACAGCCAGAGCTACCGCCGGAATGCTCGCCGAGCTGCTTGGAGAGCTTAATGAAATGGCGGGAATCTACGCTGAAGCAGCTGACCGAGCGCGACTAGCTGGGTTAACTTGTGAGCGGTCTTACCATGCGGTTGCGTCGCCTTAATGCTACACCAGTGGGGCCAGAAAAGAGGCTGTATCATGACTCACACATCGGATTCTCTCGTTGTAGCGGCAGCATTTGTTGTTGCTGCTTGGATAAACGCTGATGCAGCTGTGGGGGCCGCGTTCGGCAGTGCGTTTTTCCTGCTCAATGCTGAGCAACACCCGATGCCCAAACGCTTGGCTTACGCCTGCATTAGCGCTGTCGTTGGGTACGGAGCGGGCCTCGCCGCTGGCGGCAGCTGGACTCTGTTGGTTAGCGCTGCTACAGCGGCTGTGGGGGTAGTCGCCCTGACTTCGGTTAGCAAGTCCATTGAGACTGAGGGTCTGGGCGCTTTAAGAACAATTTTCGAGATCATTAGAGGGCGGAAATGATGACTTTGGCGACTCTGCAAATCACGGCGCTTTTGTTCACGGCGGTGCAGCTCATGAAATTCAAGCGCGGGAGTTGTAGGTATAAGTTTGGCATCTCGTTGCTTGCCTCATGCTGGGCCGGTGCTTGTGTCGCTCTAGCTGTTGCGATGGTCCTCAATTGGCCCCAAGCAGTGGAGCAAACAACCGCACTATCCGCTATGTGTTCCGGCGCTAGCGCTGCGGCAGCTTGGGCTTGCCGGGGGAATGTAGCTGAGTTGTTGCGAATGTTGCGGCGCTGCCTTCCCTGGCGGGCGCTGAGGGGTTAGGCCCCGTGTCTCGCTCTTAACTCATTAATCTCCTGACAAGGCACACACCGCGCCGCCCAGCCGGCTAGCGGCGGACTAGCGCCGACGTTCTCGGCTTGTTCTCCAGGAGGAGAGGGGCGGCGGGGCTGCCGCTGTCACCACAACATATTGGTCCAACCGTTCTCGCTACCGCCGCAGCGGGATAGTTAGTTAATGGAAAGACCAAAACGGCAGCCCCGCCGGTTCGTATTATACGCCGGCGTCGTCGCTCTTCTCCATCTTGAGGGGAAGCTCGCCCAGGCAGTCGAGCGCAACCTGTACGCCAAGGACAAATCCGGTTCGCATATCGCCTACTAGCTCGACGGAGCCTAGTACGATCCTATCTGCCTTGTTCTCCGCGATTTGTCGAAGATGGGTGACGTGTTTTTCATGCCATCTCGTCAACGACTGTAGGATCGCTACGACTTTGGCGTCGTCGGTTGTTGCTGTCAGCTTGTCGTTGTTCATGCTTCACCTCTTGCTATGGCCCGGAGGCAGGTGCGAACTGCCTTTAGCCACGCTGCGTACTCGTCAGGAATAGTCCTGTGGCGGGAATTGCAAGCTGCCCTTGCTCCCAAAATTACCGGAAGCCAGAAAAGCACCAGAAGAGCTAAGAGAGCTACGGTCGCTCGACCCCGCAAGGGCAACTTTTCAATCAGCATCGCCGCTCTCCTGTGCCATCGGGACGGGGCGCTCTAGCGTTAGTTCAAATTTTGCAGTCTCCCCGGTGCCGTAAGCCTCCTTGACCTCTGGCACGGCGCGAAGCGCCTGGGTCGCCAGCCAGTTAGCTTTTTCATAAGCTAACGCCAGGGCGCAGCGAATGCTGTCGTCATCCTTGCAGCCAGCAAGGTCTACATCGAGAACAGTGGTGACTTGGTAGCGCTGGGTGATGTATACCTTCACTCATTCCCCTCCTGTGCTGCCGGTGGGCAATCGTCAGCGTGACCGCACTCGGCGCACTGCTCACAGTCATCGCAAAGCGGAAACTCGCCGTCCATCGTTGCTAGCCCGCAGGAGGCACACAGCAAATCGCCCTCGCAGCTCCACCCAGCTTCGCGGAGCACTCGTGTGTCAGTGACCAGATACGACTCGTTTGCGTCGGCAGGGATCAGCCGATCAGCGTCCGGTTTGCGCTCGGCGCGAAGCGTGATCCAGCCATCGCTACCGATGTCGTTGTGCAGGTAGCCAAGCTTGCGCGCTTGGGCGGCGGTGCGCGCGAACACCAGTGCGGCGTTCTCGCCGGGGTTGCCGTCATGAACCATGTATGCCTTCACTTCTGCCCCTCCTGCCCGCTCTCGCGGTAGTCCTCGATGCGCTCAGATACGGCACCACTACGGCTCGCCTCCAGAGCTAACTGGGGGATACCGATGTAATACATACCCTCCCGTGCGGTATAGCTGATGCGATACTTCGCCCCTTCCGGCATATCCGCAGTGCGCGGGATCACCGGCAGGCCGTGCTCGTCGGTGTCGGCGATGCGGAAAACAAACTCCCACTCGCCATCGGTGGGCGTATTAAGGCTGAAGAACCACCCGCAGTCTCGGTTACGGAAGCAGTAGCGAACGGCCTTCGGCATCCATCGGCGACGGGCCAGCAGCGGCAGGCTCTCGCGCTCGGTTGTCGTAGTGTTCGGTACGTAGATGTTCATGCGTCAGCCCTCGCTGCGTCCTCTCTTTTGCTGATCGCCGCTTCCAATTCGGCCAGATGCTGTTTCGAGGCCGCCAGATACGCCTCTTCCTCTTTAATTTGCTCTCGGACGCGATCAGCAGCCCTCTTTAGCCATTCTTCTTTGGCCTCCTCGATAGAGGAAACCAGCCGGCTCATCGCTCGCCCGGAAACAACGTAATCGCCATCCTCTCGCCGAGTCGCGTTGCCGATCACATCTACCGCGGCTTCTCGTACCCCCTGAAGCCTCTCAGCCTCTGCGATTAGCTCTAGTCCGCATTCATCAGCACCGAGAGAGATACACTCCTTCCAGGATTCTAGTTCTGTCATCTATTCCCCCTCCCTCTGCGCCGGCTTCATGAACGTGATCCCGGGCTTTCCGCCGGTTGTAGCGAAGAATCGGGCGCAGACGTCCTCGTTCTGGCACATCGGCGTTATGTTCAGGCGGGCGCCGAAACATGGCGCGTTCTGGACGAACCCGTGCCGGCACAGGGCGTGGCCGGCCCGCGCTCCTGAACATTGCAACTCCCGCCTACCCACGGTCCACCTCCTCGCGGGCCATCGCATCATCAAGCGCGGTGGTGACAAGTCGCACCGGCCGGCACTCGTAGCCTTGCGCCCGATACTTTCGCCAGGGGAAGTCAATGTCCATCTCGAATGCCTTGATGCTCTCGCTACGAGTTCGCTCAAACGTTGTCGTCAGATAGCCGCTCCAAGGCGACCAGATGCACCAGCCGTCTCTACGCATCGCCGCTCTCCTTTTGCTTAACGCCGAAGATTCTCCTTCCCTGTCTTCGAGCCTCGCGCATCACGTCAACAAAGGTGACTAGGTCTCCCCAGCGACGCCATGCGTAATCCAGCGGGTACATGGCCAGCCAAGTCGCTGCGCCTATGCCACCTGCAAT
>Ga0079224_100015700_pt1 | contig 10611 bp, 7 predicted proteins | sample Stecom2015_FD_80414 | JGI IMG/M metagenome (GOLD analysis project Ga0079224, IMG submission 80414) | Agricultural soil microbial communities from Utah to study Nitrogen management - Steer compost 2015 | ecosystem: Environmental > Terrestrial > Soil > Agricultural land | place: USA: Utah...
TACAAGCATGATATCCAATATAAATTATATGGAATAGCCCGCAAAATATTACAAAGAATAGACTAATAACGGCTAAGGAGTAATAAAATGAAAAATTTCTTCTTGTTTCTAATTTTGCTGCTTTTCATCCCTTATATTAGCCATGCTGAAGGAAGTCGTAAAGGTGACGTGCTGCATACATATGAAGAAGATATAACAGGCGATGGGTTAAAGGACCATATTTTATTAAGAGGAGAACTGTTCTCCAATGGGGGAAATTATTATCACCGGATCTGGACAGAAATACAGACTGCCAATGATAGTAATATGGAAGTACATTTTGGCGGCGGATATGAACCGGCAATTCAGTTTGTCGATTTGAACCATGATCGGATAAAAGACGTATTTTATCAAAGTCCTGCAGATGACAGTCGCGGATTGTACCAATATGAATTATTTACATTTGCTAATAATAAGAAAGAGCCTATCCCGCTGCCGGACCAGCCGTACGTGACAGGGGAGTTTATGGATGGATATAAAGTTCGAATAAATCTTTCCCCTCATGACAAACCAATAATCCTTTCATTGAAAGATCGGGATATCGATTATGTACAGTTTGGCATTTATAACAAACGAGGAAAAGTCATAAAGTCACCAAATTCAGTTATGATTGATCGAATTGCTCTTTTCGAGCCTGTCTATTTAAGTGACAGAAAAGGATACGGATTAAAAAGCTATAAACACATTAGCGGTGTTTCTCCTGCCGACCGGTTAGGTACGATTGAAACTTTATGGTATTACGAGAATGGGAATTGGATTGCCCTGCAAACCGAATGGAAAAACAGCTCCTAAATAATAAATAAGCCCAGAAAATGCAACGATGCATTTCTGGGCTTCGCTATTAATTTGCAACAACATTTACTAACTTGCCAGGAACAACGATAACTTTGCGGATTGTTTTTCCTTCCAGCCATTTTTGCATGACAGAGTCCTCTAAAGCTAATTTTTCCAGCTCTTCCTTGGATATATCTTTTGGCACATTGATTTTTGAGCGGACTTTCCCCATAACTTGAAGAACGATTTCCACTTCGTTTTCGACTAACTTTGCTTCGTCATAAGTTGGCCATGGCTCATAGCTAATGGTTTTTTTGTGCCCAAGTTTTTCCCACAGTTCTTCGCAAATATGCGGGGCAACCGGGGACAATAGCTTCACAAAGCCTTCTACATATTCTTTTGGCAATATGTCTGCTTTATACTCTTCATTAATAAATACCATCAGCTGAGAAATTCCAGTATTGAAATGAAGATTTTCAAAGTCTTCGGTAACTTTCTTCACCGTTTCATGATAAACTTTATCCAATTCCGGGTTTGGCTGGTCGACGATTTTCTCGGATAAGGTGCCGTCTTCATTCACGAATAACCGCCATACTCGGTCGAGGAATCGTCTCGCACCGTCCAATCCGTTCGTTGACCAGGCAACCGATGCATCCAGCGGCCCCATAAACATTTCATACAATCTTAATGTATCGGCTCCATGGGATGCTACAATTTCGTCCGGGTTTACTACATTTCCTTTTGACTTGCTCATTTTTTCGTTATTTTCGCCAAGAATCATCCCTTGGTTGAATAGTTTTTGGAACGGCTCTTTTGTCGGAACAACGCCAATGTCATAAAGGAATTTATGCCAGAACCGGGCATAAAGCAAATGCAGTACGGCATGTTCTGCTCCGCCAATATAAATATCAACCGGCATCCATCGTTTTAATGCATCCCAGTCTGCAAGTTTTTCCGGGTTTTTCGGATCAATAAACCGCAAGAAGTACCAGCAGCTGCCTGCCCATTGCGGCATTGTATTCGTCTCCCGGCGGCCTTTCTTGCCGGTTTTCGGATCAACGACATGAATCCAGTCACTATTGGCAAGCGGAGATTCCCCAGTGCCTGAAGGCTCAATTTTATCCATTTTCGGCAAACGAAGCGGCAATTCTTCTTCCGGAACGGTCGTCATCGTACCGTCTTCCCAATGAATAATCGGGATTGGCTCTCCCCAATAGCGCTGACGGGAAAATAGCCAGTCACGGAGACGGTAGGTAACCTTTCTTTCACCTTTCCCGTTTTCTTCCAGCCAATCAATCATCCGGGCTATCGCTTCGTCTTTTCCTAGGCCGTTCAGAAAGTCCGAGTTGACATGCAGGCCGTCGCCGGTATAGGCTTCCTTGGAAATATCCCCACCTTCTACTACTTCCACAATCGGCAAATCAAATTTCGTCGCAAATTCATAGTCACGCTCGTCGTGGGCCGGCACTGCCATAATTGCACCAGAACCATAGGACATTAATACGTAATCTGCTACCCAAATCGGAATTTTTTTGTTGTTTACCGGATTAATTGCATATGCTCCGGTAAAGACACCGGTTTTTTCCTTATTTAACTCGGTACGCTGCAAGTCCGATTTCGTTTGCACTTCTTCTAAATATTTATCTACTGCCGCTTTTTGTTCTGGCGTTACGATTTTTTGCACTAACGGATGTTCCGGTGCAAGCACCGCATACGTGGCGCCGAACAGCGTATCCGGCCGGGTTGTAAATACTTTGAAGGAATCGTCATAACCGTCAATCGTAAAGATTACTTCTGCTCCTTCCGACCGCCCGATCCAATTCCGCTGCATTTCTTTAATGCTTTCCGGCCAATCCAGTTCTTCCAAATCTTCCAATAAACGGTCGGCATAGGCTGTAATTTTTAACATCCATTGGCGCATCGGTTTGCGGATTACCGGATGTCCGCCCCGTTCGCTTTTTCCGTCAATAACTTCTTCATTGGCAAGAACCGTGCCCAGCGCCGGACACCAGTTCACCGGCACCTCGTCAATATAGGCCAATCCGTGTTCATACAGCTTAATGAAAATCCATTGTGTCCATTTGTAATATTCCGGGTCAGTCGTGCTGATTTCCCGGTCCCAGTCATAGGAAAAACCTAGCTCCTGAATTTGCCGTTTAAACGTAGCAATGTTCTTTTTCGTAAATTCCGCCGGATCATTGCCGGTATCGAGGGCGTATTGCTCTGCCGGCAATCCGAATGCATCCCACCCCATCGGGTGCAACACTTCATACCCTTGCATCCGCTTCATGCGGGACAGTATGTCTGTAGCCGTGTAGCCTTCCGGATGTCCGACATGGAGTCCGGCGCCGGACGGATACGGGAACATGTCTAATGCATAAAATTTCTTCTTGTCCGAATACGTATCTGTTTTAAACGTTTTATTTTCCAGCCAATATGTTTGCCACTTTTTCTCGATTTGACGGTGATCATAACTCATACCCATTTCCTCCTTTAATGTAATTCTCGGGTACATAACCTGAAAATAATCATTTTACGAGTATTAAAAAAAGCCACTCATCCCTACAAGGGACGAGAAGCTTTTATTCCCGCGGTACCACCCAAATTAACGCTAAGTGCGTTCACTTAAATCTGTAACGCAGATATGCGGCAGGAACTACTGAAATTCGCACCTGCAACTTGAAGGCGAGTTCATAAATTTTCCATGGACAGTTTCCACCAGCCACTGTCTCTCTATGCATGAAAAAATTTACTACTATTCCTTCGCATCGTCGTTGACTTATTATATCGAAATTATAAGAAATAGTACTATCTTTGTCAATACTTAGCGAGCTTATACATGAAATGTGATATACTAATATGCAAAAAAAGGATAAGAGGTTCAATGATGCTAAAAGGGATATTACAATTTGCCCATCAATTGCTGGAAGAGTCCGTAGAAAGAGGTGAAACTGTCATCGATGCCACTTGCGGAAACGGCAATGATACGCTATTTCTAAGTAAGACGGTTGGCGATGATGGACATGTTTTCGCCTTTGACATTCAGGAACAGGCGCACCAGGAAACAAAAGCTCTTCTAACCAAACACGGCAAATCCAATGTGTCGCTGATTCACGACAGCCATGAACATGTGGAAAAATACGTACATAACGAAATTGGCGGTGCTATCTTTAACCTCGGATATTTGCCGAGAAGCGACAAAAGAATTATTACGAAACCGGACACCACCATTGCGGCCATTGATGCAATATTGAACAGGCTAAAAAAGAATAAATTAGTTGTAATTGTCGTTTACCACGGCCATGAAGGGGGAAAAGAAGAAAAGGAAGCCGTTTTGAATTATTGCATGGCACTCGATCAGAAAAAATTTTCTGTACTCCAATATCGCTTTATTAACCAAGTGAATCATCCGCCCTTTTTGTTAGCAATTCAAAAGAAGTAAAAGCTGTATTAACTTATCTTTTAAATATATAAATAAATTTATAAGGGGGAATTACGTATGATCCGGGAATATAAAGGAAAATCACCTGACATCCATCCTTCCGTCTATGTTGCCCATGATGCGATCGTCGTCGGAGATGTCACGATTGACGAGGAATCGAGTGTCTGGTTTCAGACGGTCATTCGCGGGGATGTGGCACCAACGAGAATCGGCAAACGGGTAAACATTCAAGACCAGTCCATGCTGCATCAAAGCCCGAATAAGCCTTTGATTATTGAAGATGACGTGACGATTGGACATCAAGTGATGCTGCATTCTGCCGTAATAAGGAAAAATGCGTTAATTGGAATGGGTGCGCTTATTCTTGACGGTGCAGAAATCGGGGAAAACGCCTTTGTTGGCGCAGGAAGTTTAGTGCCTCCAGGAAAAAAGGTTCCTCCTCATACGCTCGTTATGGGCCGTCCGGCAAAAGTAGTCCGCACCTTGACAGAAGAGGATTATAAAGAAATGGAAAGAGTCCGCAAGTCTTACGTGGAAAAAGGAAAATATTACAAAGAGAATCTTAGCCGGTAATCGTTTAACTTTTTGTTTTTCCTCCGATATAAACAATAGAGTAATAGATAATGAGGGAAAAACATGGACATGATCCTATTGTTTCTTACTATTTTAATCGCCATACTCTCGTTATGGCTTAGTGCAAAATTTACGATTCCATGGATTAAAAAATCCTTTGTCGTGTATGGTTTGTTATTTACTCTTACGGCTTTTGCCATTGCCGGCATTTTAATATCCGAACATTGGCCGACAATTCAAAAAACAGCAGGGGGATTGCTGCAAACGAAAAACTATACGCCGCCCCAAAAGGAAATCTCCAAAACAGCGATTCGAGAGGCAGTATACATTGAGGCGCCTTCCATCAGCCAATTGCCTGAACTTCCCCGGGGATGTGAAGTGACAACTTTAGCGATGCTGATGCAATATTTTGGAGAAAATGTGGATAAAATGGAGCTTGCGGAAAAAGTCAAACGGGATACGACCCCTTATCAGCGGATTAACGGGGAAATTCATTTCGGCAACCCTTATGACGGGTTCGTCGGTGACATGTATTCGTTCGCAAATCCCGGACTTGGCGTTTACCACGGACCAATTGCCGATTTAGCAAGAGAATATTTCGGGGACCAGGTAATTGACTTTTCTGGCGGCAGCTTTAACGAAATTATTCATCATTTAAATAATGGCCAGCCGGTTTGGGTTATTATTAATTCAACTTACAAAGAACTGCCTGACCATATGTTTACAACGTGGCATACCCCATCCGGGCCAATCGAAATAACACGGAAACAGCATTCGGTGCTAATTACTGGGTATGACCAGGATTATATTTATTTTAACGATCCGTTGCATCTTGCAACAAAGGCTCCCTATGAAGACTTTAAAGCAGCTTGGGAACAAATGGGAAAACAGGCAATCACTATATCCAAATAGTGATTGCCTGTTTTTTATTACACGTAGACCCCTTTATTCTCCTGTTCCATGTCCATTTCCAGCTTTTTTAATTCATCAAAGTCATACTTTTTTTCGATAAAAATTTGATGCCAAAGCATGAACATGAGCAATGTCCAAATTTTTCTACTATAGTCTCCCCTGTCCTGACAATGGGCTTCAAGCAAATCAACAACATATTGCTTGTTCAATAAATAATCCGTTTCGCTTTCCTTTATTAATTGCTTCGCCCACCCGTTTAATTCCTTTTTCAGCCAATGCCGAATTGGCACAGGGAATCCGAGCTTTTTCCGATCTAAAACATGGTCAGGAACGATGCCGCGGGCTGCTTCCCGCAATATGCTCTTCGTTGTCCCGTTAGCGATTTTTAAATTGACCGGAATTTCACTGGCAACGCGGAACACTTCCTTATCTAAGAAAGGCACCCGCAATTCCAAAGAATTTGCCATCGTTACACGGTCAGCCTTTAATAAAATGTCTCCTCGCATCCACGTATGGATATCGACATACTGCATTTGGTGAACAAGATCTTCATCTCGCACATTATCGAACAGCGGGCCGGTAATATTCTGGTAAGTGATCTTTTCATCATACTGTTTCAAAATGCTTCGTTTCTCTTCATTTTCAAACATTTTTGCATTTCCGATATACCGCTCCCTTAATGGCGTAGTCCCGCGCTCCAAGAAGCTTTTCCCTTTTACTCCTTCCGGCAGTGCACTGGCAACTTTAGCGAGCAGTTCTCTGGCTGGAGCCGGGATCGACTGGAAAATTTTTAACGATTCCGGTTCGCGATAAATATTATAGCCGCCAAACAGTTCATCCGAACCTTCACCGGATAGAACAACAGTGACATGTTTTCGTGCCTCTCTCGACACAAAATATAATGGAACACAAGATGGATCGGCAAGCGGGTCATCCATATGCCACATAATTTTCGGCAGTTTTTCAACATATTCTTCCGGAGAAATAACATAGGCTATATTTTCAACATTCAGCTTATCCGCTGTTTCTTTCGCCACGTCAATTTCAGAAAATCCTTCCCGTTCAAAACCGACGGAAAAAGTTTTAATATCCGGATTAAATTCCTTTGCAATCGAAACAATCAGAGAAGAATCTATTCCCCCGGAAAGAAAGGATCCAACCGGCACATCACTGCGCATATGAACCTGAACCGAATCGTACAAGACGTCCCGGATTTTTTGTATCCAATCTTGCTTCTCTCTGAGGACCGGATTAAACCGTGCATGAAAATAACGGGTAAACTTAAGCGGCTCCCCTTGCTTTTTCACAAAATAATGACCAGGTTCCGCTTTTTTAATGCCTTTTGTTAATGTAAATGGTTCAGGAACGTATTGGAAACTCAAGTAATGTTGCAATGCTTCGGGATGCACTTCTTCCTTTTCCAGCATTAACGTCAAACTTTTTTTCTCCGAACTGAAGGCAATCCCGTCTTCAAATTCATAATAAAATAATGGCTTAATACCGAAAGGGTCTCTTGCCCCATAGAAAGTCTTTTCTTCTTTATCCCAAATTAAGATGGAGAACATTCCCCGCAAATATTGAAAGGCTTGTTCTTTATGCTTCATAAACATGGCCGCAATAACTTCCGTATCTGAATCCGTGGAGAAGGTGTATCCTTCGTTCAGCAATTGTTCACGCAATTCCACATAGTTATAGATTTCCCCGTTAAAGACAAGCCAAATTTTTTCATCATTATAACTTAACGGCTGTTTGCCGCTTTTTACGTCAATAATGCTTAAACGGCGAAAACCAAAGGAAACATTTTCATCAATATAATATCCTTCATCATCCGGACCACGATGGGTAATTATATTATTTTGTTCGACTAATAGGTCTTTATCTTTTTCATTGACATCTATTGACTGATTATAAACGATTCCAATAAAACCACACATTTTGTTACCCTCGCTCTACGATTAAAATATAAAAAAACCTCTATAATTATAACATAAAAGCATAACAAACTGCTCATTTAAAAATATAAAACTGCCAGTAGTCTGTACTGACAGTTTTCCCTTGAATCACTGATTAAAACATCAGTTTTTCACTTTTGCCAAAAGCGCATCCACTTTGTCCGTTTTTTCCCATGGGAAATCTACATCCGTCCTGCCAAAATGGCCGTAAGCAGCCGTCTGTTTAAATATTGGCTTGCGCAAATCAAGCATTTGTATAATCCCCGCCGGACGCAAATCGAAAATTTCCTTCGTCGCATGGACCAACGTTTCTTCCGGTACCGTTCCTGTTCCAAAAGTATTAATGGAAATGGAGACCGGCTCAGCTACCCCAATGGCATAGGCAAGCTGCACTTCACAAGATTTTGCCAGGCCTGCGGCAACGATATTTTTTGCCACGTATCTTGCGGCGTATGCAGCAGAACGGTCCACTTTCGTTGAATCTTTCCCGCTGAAAGCGCCGCCGCCGTGACGGGCGTATCCTCCATACGTATCGACGATAATTTTCCTTCCCGTTAAGCCAACGTCCCCTTGAGGTCCGCCGATAACAAACCGGCCAGTCGGATTAATAAAGTATTTCGTCCTGTCATCGAGCAAATGCCCCGGAACAATCGGTTGAATGACATATTCAATCAGATCTTTTCGAATTTGTTCCTGGGAAATTTCCGGATGGTGCTGTGCGGAAATTACGATGGTATCGACCCGAACCGGGACCATATTCTCGTCATATTCCACCGTCACTTGTGTTTTTCCGTCCGGACGCAAGTAGTCCAGTTCGTTGTTTTTCCTTACATCTGCTAACCGTTTCGCCAATTTGTGGGCTAATGAAATCGGCAACGGCATTAATTCTTCCGTTTCGTCACAGGCAAAACCAAACATTAATCCTTGATCCCCCGCACCAATGGCAGCTATTGCCTCATCTTTCATTTGGCCGGTTCGGGATTCTAAAGCAACATCAACTCCCATGGCGATGTCCGGAGACTGTTCATCGATTGCCGTTAATACTGCACATGTATCTGCATCAAAGCCATATTTCGCCCTCGTATAGCCGATTTCTTTTACCGTATTCCGCACAATCGCCGGAATATCCACATACGTGCTTGTTGTAATCTCACCGGCTACTAAAACTAAACCTGTCGTTACGGTTGTTTCGCAAGCAACTCGGGCGTGGGGGTCCTTTCGCAAAATTTCATCCAAGATTGCATCGGAAATTTGGTCAGACATTTTATCCGGATGACCTTCTGTTACCGATTCCGAAGTAAATAGACGACGAGTGATTGCCATAAGGCTGTTCTCTCCTTTAAATGATGTTACGGAACTCTTACGTTAAAGAGAAGATATGATGGATATCAAGCCATCCATATCGGCAATTCATTGGAGAAGCCTTCATCCTTAATCCGTTGTTTAAGTAAAGTAAAACTAATCCAATGAAAATGCTGCATTCTATAACGTTAGATATTTCTAAACCCGATTAAGTGAATTTCCAATCAGCAAGAAACTTTTACCTTCCCCGCTGGGTCGCTTTTATCCTGACAGGTGAAACAAATATAAGCGGATAAAAGCAAAAAAGCCTTTCCCACCATGAGGAAAGGACATACGGTACCTTTCACTCTTATTGTTCAAGGAAGTAATCCTTGCATCAGGTTAGCACCTTTTCACTTGCGTGAGGTTGCTGGGCTTCATCGGGACCGTCCCTCCACCAACTCTGAATAAGAGTTTCCGTTCAAAATAATCGTAACGAAACAACAGGTATCTGTCAATCATATAATTGCTGAATAAGAGAACGACGGATGCTGCTTGCTCAAGAGGAATATTTTTATCCCAGAATGATTTATGTTAAAATAGAATAATGGAAACAGTCTATACTTTTTCGAAAGTTCACGGAAGTCCCAATCGGCAATTTTAAATAAATTCCGGAATTAGTATGGACTAATATCCTAAATGTGTTATACTAATAAAAGATTGATTGGTTTATTCATGTAATCCAACGTTCATTGACAAATGAACACGCTTTACTCAAATATGATTTAAAAGGTAGGAGAAGGAACGAAAATGAAAATGATGGAAAAGTCATTCTTGAAGGATCTTTATGAACACGATGTATTACATGAAAATTTATCTGTACCTTCTTTAGTTGAAAAAATATTAGCACGTAACGAGGCCGTTTTATCCGAAACAGGAGCGATCCGCGCTACAACTGGTAAATATACAGGCCGTTCACCAAAAGACAAGTTTATTGTAAAAGATGAAATAACCGAAAAAGATATCGATTGGGGTTCAGTGAATCAGCCGATCGAGGAAAAATATTTTAATCAGTTATTAGAAAAAGTCATCCATTATTTAAAAGAAAAAGATGAGCTATTTTCCTTCAAAGGCTTCGCTGGAGCCGACGAAAAATATCGCCTGCCAATCCAGGTCATTAACGAATACGCTTGGCATAATTTATTCTCCCGTCAATTATTTATCCCTCCGACGGAAGAGGAATTAAAAAACCACCAGCCGGAATTTACGATTTTATCTGCGCCAAACTTTAAAGCAGATCCGGCGGTTGACGGGACTAATTCGGAGACTTTTATTATCATTTCCTTTAAAAAACGGATTATTCTTATCGGCGGAACCGAATACGCTGGTGAGATTAAAAAGAGCATTTTTTCCATTATGAACTACTTGCTGCCGAAGCAAAACGTATTGTCCATGCACTGCTCTGCCAACGTCGGCCAAGAGGGAGACGTAGCTCTGTTCTTCGGCTTATCGGGAACGGGCAAAACGACCCTTTCTGCTGACCCGTACCGCCGGCTTATTGGTGACGATGAACATGGCTGGGGACCAAACGGGGTCTTTAACATTGAAGGCGGATGCTACGCAAAATGTATTAACCTA
>Ga0079224_100015701_pt1 | contig 10610 bp, 7 predicted proteins | sample Stecom2015_FD_80414 | JGI IMG/M metagenome (GOLD analysis project Ga0079224, IMG submission 80414) | Agricultural soil microbial communities from Utah to study Nitrogen management - Steer compost 2015 | ecosystem: Environmental > Terrestrial > Soil > Agricultural land | place: USA: Utah...
GAGAAGGCGATCGCGCTCGCCGACGCGCTCGCCGGCGTCAAAGGCGCCGAGGTGCTGACGCAGCGCTTCTTCAATGAAATCGCCGTGAGGCTCTCCAAGCCCGCCCAGCACGTCGTCGACGCGCTCGCCGAGCGGGGCGTCATCGCCGGCGTCGCCATGAGCCGGCTGAGCCCCAAGGCCGGCATGGACAACGTGCTCATCGCCTGCGCCACCGAAATGAACACCGACGAAGACATCGCTGCTTACGTCAAGGCGCTCGCCGAGGTGCTGAACTCATGATCACCGACACGACCTCCGGCAATCGCGGCCTGCTGCAAGCCGAGCCGCTCATCTTCGAAACCGGCCACGCCACCGGTACGGGCGTCGACCTGCCCGAGCCCAAGGGCGGCGCAACGAGGCTGGGCGGGCTCGAGCGCCGGGCCCCGCTCGACCTGCCAGGGCTCTCCGAGCCGGAAACGATGCGCCACTTCGTGCGCCTCAGTCAGAAGAACTACGCCATCGACCTTGGCCTCTTTCCGCTGGGCTCGTGCACGATGAAGCACAACCCGCGGCTGAACGAGAAGATAGCCCGCCTCCCGGGTTTTGCCGATCTTCATCCGCTCGCGCCGACCGATACGGTGCAAGGGGCGCTCGCCGTCATATACGAGCTCGGACATTGGCTGGTCGAACTGACCGGAATGCATTCGGTCGCGATGAGCCCGAAGGCGGGAGCGCACGGCGAGCTTTGTGGCATCCTCGCCATCCGGGCTGCGCTCGAAGCAAAGGGAGATCCGCGCCAGGTCATACTGGTGCCTGACAGCGCCCATGGTACCAATCCAGCAACGGCCGCCTTCGCCGGCTATGCTGTCGAAGCCATTGCCAGCGGCGACGATGGGCGGATCGACCGGGCGGCCTTCGAGGCCCGGCTAGGTCCCGACGTAGCTGCGCTGATGATTACCAATCCCAATACCTGCGGGCTGTTCGAACGCGACTTCGGCGCGGTGGCCCAGGCCGCGCACGCTGCCGGCGCGTACGTTTATTGCGATGGCGCCAACTTCAACGCCATCGTGGGCCGCGTACGTCCGGGCGAACTCGGCGTCGACGCCATGCACATCAACCTCCACAAGACGTTTTCGACTCCGCACGGCGGCGGCGGCCCAGGGAGTGGCCCGGTAGTGTTCTCCGAAGCGCTCGCGCCTTACGCGCCGCTGCCGTTTGTCGAAAAGACCGCGGGGGGAGCCTTCCGGCTCGTCGAAGAGGAGATCGTCGCCGAACACGGTCATAGCGACAGCTTCGGGCGCATGACCGCCTTCCACGGCCAGATGGGCATGTTCACCCGTGCGCTTGCCTATATTCTGAGCCACGGGGTGGATGGACTGCGGCTGGTTTCGGGCGATGCCGTGCTCGCGGCAAACTACGTCTTGCGAAGCCTCGCGGATGTTGTCGATGCGCCGTTCGCCGGGTCGGGCCCGTGCATGCACGAGGCGCTGTTCAGCGACGAAGGATTTGCCGAGGGATATTCGACGCTCGACGTGGCCAAGGCGCTGATTGACGAAGGTTTCCATCCAATGACCGTCTATTTCCCCCTGGTCGTCCACGGCGCTATGCTGATCGAGCCGACCGAGACCGAGAACAAGGCCTCGCTTGACCAGTTCATCGGTACGATGCGTGACGTAGTCACCCGAGCGCGCCAAGGAGATGAAAGCCTCAAGGCAGCCCCGCAACTGGCGCCGCGGCGGCGCCTCGACGAAGCCGCGGCCGCACGGCGTCCTCGGCTCGTGTGGAGCGAAGCTCCTCCGAAAGGCTGAAGCGATCTGGCCATTCGAGGTCCAATCCGAAACCGGATCTATGCCGTAACCAACGCACAGATCGCGAACGACAGCCAAGTCAGCCCGAAGAGAATGACCGGGAGCGGTTCCTGACAGACCGGCTCCGGAAGATGTGCACTTCGCCTTTAGACGTGTCCGACAGCGCCAATTCAGTGCCAGATGATTATTTCCGCGCGGGCCCTAAAGACGAGAGGTTGGCCTGTCAGAACGCTTCGATCGGGTCCGAACCGGCAGAGCGGTTCTCGCGCAATTGCCTGAGCAGCTGTTCGCGATCGGCCACGGTCAAAGTGCGGGACTCCTCGGCTTGATCCTCGGTCGCCTCGACCCCCTCGTCCGCCTCCAGCATCTCTATGCTGCCGCTTGCCCTCGCAAAGAGGCGCTGCATCGGTAGGCCGAAAGTCGCGTCTACGCCTCCGTCGTACCATCCTGTGGGCAATGGTGCCTCTATCCGGGTGTCGGGCGGGATCGCAAAGCGGGCTGGTTCGTGCTTGGCGACCGGTTTAGGTCCGGCGATCTGAGAGGCCCGGGCTTCGCGAGTTTCGCCATCGGCGAACATCGCCAGCGCGGTCGTCAACGCCAGCGTTACCGCTGCGAAATGTCGGAACATTGTCGGAGGTATGAGAGAGAGCGATGCCCGGCGCATGGCGATTCTGCCTATCCGCCGGAAGTTAATTTCTGAGCCCGGAAAGATGGTTAAGTAGAGCCTGCTGATTCTTTGAGCGCCGCTCTGCCGGGAACCGGGCGCCTCCGCACTCCGTTGGAGAGGCCAAAGCCCAGGAGCAGAGAATCATGGTCGAAGAGCGCGTAACCGAAGTCGAAACGCCCAACGGCTCCAACCATACCCATACTACGGTCATTACCGACGAGGGCCGGTCGGGCGGCGGAGCCACCTGGCTGATCTTCCTTCTGTTCGTCCTTCTCGCGGCAGTTGCGATCTGGTTTTTCTCCGGGGTGAGCGGATCGGAAGTCGCCAAGGACAACGCAATCGCCGACGCGGCGGAAGAGGTCGGTTCGGCGGCCGGCCAGGTCGGAGATGCGGCGCAGGACGCCGCGAACTCGGTAACCAACTGAGCCAACGGAAAAATCACCTTCGGGTGTAAAGTTTACCGACATTTCACCTCTCGCGCTTAACCGGTCGATGCCCGTCGCAATGGTCGGGCGGGGCCGGTGGAGCGATGGTTCGTCTCTTTAAGCATTACATTCCGCATGCCGTCCTGCTTCTGGGCGTGATCGACTGCGCGTTGCTGCTGGTTGCCGGTGATCTGGCGTGGACGTTTCGGGCGGCGCAAGTGGAGATGGATCCCGGCTTGCTTCTGGACCGCGTGATCACGCTGGCGGGATTCGCCGGTATCGTCATGGCGGCCATGATCGCGGTGGGCGTCTTTGGCAGCGAGGCGCTTCGCTCGCTGCGTTTCGCGGGCGCGCGATTGCTGGTGGCAGTGAGCCTTGCGATTATCGCCCTGGCATTCGTCGACTTTCTGCTGCCAGGCCAGACTTTCTGGCGCTCGACGCTGCTCTACGCGATGGGCCTGTCGATCGCGCTGCTGATGGTCAACCGAATGGTGATCGGCGGAATTCTCGGCGCGAGCGCCTTTCGTCGCCGCGTTCTCGTGCTTGGTGCCGGCCCGCGCGCGGCCCGGCTTCGCAAACTTGGCGAACGGCCTGAGAGCGGCTTCGTAATCGTCGGTTACGTCGACATGGGCGAGGGAAGGCCCGCTATCGAGCGCTCGGTCCCGCGTTGCGCGATCGAAGATCTTTCGCGCCACGTTGCCGGCTTGAAAGCGAGTGAAGTCGTGCTTGCACTCGAGGAGCGTCGCAATGCGTTGCCGCTAAAGGATCTCTTGCGCGTCAAGACGGCGGGAGTCCACGTCAACGATTTCTCCAGCTTCATGGAACGCGAGACCGGCCGGGTCGACCTGGACACGCTCAATCCAAGCTGGCTCATTTTCTCCGACGGCTTCTCTTCGGGGAGGGTGCTCTCGAGCGCAGTGAAGCGATTGTTCGACATCGTCGCCAGCGGCATCCTGCTGGTGCTGACGTTTCCGCTCATTGCGATTTTCGCGCTCGTAGTGAAGCTCGACAGTCGTGGACCGGCCTTCTTCCGCCAGCAACGCGTCGGCCTTTACGGCCAGCCGTTCACCCTGATCAAACTGCGCTCAATGCGGATCGACGCCGAGTCCGCCGGCGCAAAGTGGGCGAGTGAGGACGACCCGCGCATCACCCGTGTCGGGCGCTTCATCCGCAAAGTGCGGATCGACGAACTGCCGCAAGTCTGGACGGTGCTCAGCGGCCGGATGAGCTTCGTCGGCCCGCGCCCCGAAGTGCCGACGTTCGTCGACGACCTCGAGCAGCGTCTGCCCTATTACGCCGAACGCCATATGGTGAAGCCCGGCATCACCGGATGGGCACAGATCAATTATCCCTACGGCGCTTCGATCGAGGATTCCCGCCGCAAGCTCGAATACGATCTGTATTACGCGAAGAACTATACGCCCTTCCTCGACATTCTGATTCTATTGCAGACCCTGCGGGTGGTGCTGTGGCCTGAGGGCGCGCGCTGATGGGCCCCGTTTGGCTCTTCGCGATGCAGATCGTGTATCTATTCTGCGCTGCCTGCGCACTCGCGCTCGCCGGCTGGTTGCTTGCCCGTCGCGCGCCGCGCGGCCCGGCTGCCATTGGCGAGTCCACTGCGCTGACATTGACCGCGTGCTGGTCGCTGGCCGCTTTCGGGTTCGGATTCGACGCGCCGGCGACGAGCGTGCTTATGAGCCTCACACACCTTGCCTGGTTGTGGAGTCTATATCGGTTGTTCGCGCACGACGAGCGCGACAAGAGCGTGGGTGCCATTCGGCCCGTGGTCGTTGCGCTGGCATTCGTTGAACTACTGCAACTGGTGCTGGTCCCCGCCCTGCAGCAGTCCGCCGATACATCTACCGCGGCTTCGGCCATCGTCGGCAGTCAGGCGGTCTTGAGACTGCTGTTTTGCGCCGGCGCGCTGGTCCTCGTTCACAATCTCTACGCCGGGGCCTCGGCACCAGCTCGCGAGGCACTTCGCTGGCCGGCTTCGGCACTGGCCGTTTTGTGGTTGTTCGACCTCAACCTGTCGATGATGGACTACCTCGGTACGGGATCGCCCGAAGTCCTGATGACCATGCGCGGCCCGGCCATGCTCGCGGTCGTGGGCATGCTGGCGCTCGGCGCATTGCGTCACGACGGCAATTTGCGCTTCCGACCGTCGAGGTCGCTCGCGTTCCAGTCGTTCTCTCTTTTGGTGATCGGGGCCTATCTTGCCCTCATGATGCTGGTCGCGCAGGCGTTGTCCTACGCAGGGGGAGAGTTGGCCCAACTCGCGCAAGCGGGCTTTCTGGCGCTTGCTATTGCGGTGGCTTTGATCGTTCTTCCCTCGCGCAAGCTCCGCGGCTGGCTTCGCGTCACCGTGTCGAAGAACTTGTTTCAGCATCGCTACGACTACCGCGCGGAGTGGCTTCGATTCACCGACACGATGGGGCGAGCAGGTCTTGGAGCATCTCCTCTGGGAGAGCGTATCGTGCAAGCGGTGGCGGACATCACCGACAGCCCGTCCGGGCTCTTGCTCACGCCATCCGATGACGGGGGGCTCACGCTCCATTCCCGCTGGCAGTGGACGTCCATCGAGGTTCCCGCGGAGGCGCTCAGTCGTGCGGGAGCGCGCTTCTTCGAGGAGAGCCATTTCATCCTCGACCTCGATGACGTGCGACGTGGCCGTGCCGAGCACGTGCCGCCGGACGCTTACCCGTCGTGGGTAAGAGAAGAGGCGACCGTCTGGGCACTCGTCCCGCTGGTGCACTACGAGCGCCTGATCGGGATGGTCGCGTTGTCGCGGCCCCCTGTCGCGCGCCGGCTGGACTGGGAAGACTTCGACCTGTTGCGGGTCGTCGGACGCCAGCTGGCCAGCTATCTCGCCGAGCAGTCCAGTCAGGATGCTCTCGGGGAGGCACTTCGCTTCGACGAGTTCAATCGCCGGATCGCGTTCGTGATGCACGACATCAAGAACCTCTCGAGCCAGCTCTCGCTGCTCGCGCGGAACGCCGAAAAGCACGCCGACAAGCCGGAATTCCGCGCCGACATGCTCATCACCCTGCGCAACAGTGCCGATAAATTGCAGGCTCTCCTGACGCGTCTCGGGCGTTACGGAGCGCACGGCAGCGAGGAACTCCGCCCAGTCGCCATCCCCGAGCTGCTGAATCGGGTCGTCGCGAGCCTTGGCGGCCAGCATGAGATCGTCGTCGTCGAAAGGCCCTCTTGCACTGTGCTTGCAGACCGTGACGGGCTCGAGCAAGCGCTCGTCCATCTCGTCCAGAACGCGATCGACGCCAGCAAAGGCGGTGATCCCGTATTCATCGACTACTCGACCGATGGCTCCCACGCGGTCATCGAAGTCATCGATTCGGGTCCAGGCATGAGCGCCGAGTTCGTGCGCACCCGGCTATTCAAGCCGTTCAACTCCTCCAAGCCCGGAGGGTTTGGCATCGGCGCGTTCGAATCGCGCGAACTGGTCCGCGCGATGGGCGGCCGCCTCGACGTCGAATCGCGCCAGGGGCTGGGCACCCGTTTCCAGATCCGATTGCCGGTGGCCAGCGCGGCCAGGCTCATCCGCACAATTCAATCGAAATCATCCGAGGTGGCATAATGGCAGAGGTCAAACCCAAGCTGCTGATCGTCGAAGACGACGAAGGCCTCCAGGCCCAGCTCAAATGGTCTTACGACGATTTCGAAGTCGTGATTGCCGGTGACCGCCCGGGTGCCATCGCGGCGCTGCGTGCCGAGGGGCCGGCCGTGGTCACGCTCGATCTCGGTTTACCACCCGACCCCGATGGAACCAGCGAAGGCTTCGCTGTGCTCGACGAGATTATGGCGCTCAAGCCGGACACCAAAGTCATCGTCGCCAGCGGCCACGGCGCGCGCGAAAGTGCCCTGACGGCTATCGAGCGCGGCGCTTACGATTTCTATCAGAAACCGATCGACATCGAGCAACTAGGGCTGATCGTACGGCGCGCGTTCAATCTGCATCGCATCGAAACCGAGAACCGCACGATGGCTGAGCGCGCGGGCGACGGCAATCGCGTGCTCGGCAATCTGATCACCAACGCGCCCGAGATGGTGCGGGTCGCGCGCACGATCGAGCGGGTGGCAAACACCAACGTCTCGGTCATGCTGTTGGGCGCGAGCGGCACCGGGAAGGAATTGCTGGCGAAGGGACTGCACGAGGCGAGCACGCGGAAACAGGGTAGCTTCGTCGCCATCAACTGCGCGGCGATTCCGGAGAATCTCCTCGAAAGCGAGCTATTCGGGCACGAAAAGGGCGCGTTCACCGGAGCAGTCAAGACGACCGAGGGCAAAATCGAGTTGGCTGACGGCGGAACGTTGTTTCTAGATGAGGTCGGCGACATTCCTCTGCCGCTGCAGGTCAAGTTGCTGCGGTTCCTGCAGGAACGGCAGATCGAGCGCATCGGCGGGCGCAAGGCGATCGATGTCGATACGCGCATCGTCTGCGCGACGCATCAGGACCTCGAGGCGATGATCCGAGACGGGCGTTTCCGCGAGGACTTGTTCTATCGCCTCGCCGAAGTGGTGGTGAAAATTCCGTCCCTCGCCGAGCGTCCGGGCGACGCGCCGTTGCTGGCCAAGGTTTTTCTCAAACGCTTCGCAGAAGAGATGAACCCGCAAGTCACCGGCTTCGCGCCCGACGCGCTCGCAGCGATCGATGCCTGGACTTGGCCCGGCAACGTTCGCGAGCTCGAGAACAGGGTCAAGCGCGCGGCGATCATGGCGGACGGCAAGCTGGTTACCGCACTCGATCTTGACCTCCAGGAAGCTGCGGAAGACGATGCCGACGTGCTCAACCTCAAGAGCGCGCGCGAGCGGGCGGACCGCAAGGTCATCCGCCACGCGCTCGCCCGCAGCGAGGGAAACATCTCCAGTACTGCACGTCTCCTCGGGATAAGCCGCCCAACGCTGTACGATCTGCTGAAGCAGTATGGCTTGCAGAACTGACCTCCGCATCCCTATGGTGGTTGCGGCGGCGTTCGCGCTCAGTACCGCGAGCACAGCCGCGCCAGCGCGAGACCGTTTGACGGAAGCAAACCTGGCGCTGGAGCGCGGCGAGGGCATCGCGGCCGAAGTGGCCGTACAGGAAGCGCTTCAGGCGGGCGCATCGCGCAGCGAAGTCGCGGCCCTGATCGGCGAGGCCGAACTTCTCCAGGGCGATCTCGCCGATGCCCGGCGATGGCTCGCTGGCGGCGAATTCAGCGCTGCCACGCGCGAGCGCGGCTATCATGCCCTGGCGCGGCTCGAGATGACCGAAGGAAACTTGGCGGCAGCGGCCGCAGCCTTCGACCGGGCGCTGGAAACCGGGGCTGGCAGCGCGCGACTGTGGGCCGACATCGGGCGACTGCGCTACTCGGCCGGCCAGCATCGGCCAGCGCTCGATGCCGCAGCAAGAGCGGTCGCAACCGATCCGGACGATCCGCGAGCGCTCGAGTTCCAGGCACAGTTGACGCGCGATTCGAAAGGGGTTCTTGCAGCCTTGCCGCTGTTCGAACGCGCGCTCGAGTCCGCCCCGGACGATCTGGGCCTGCTGGGCGAATATGCAGCGACGCTAGGGGAAGCGGGACGCCACCGGGACATGCTCGACGTCGCGCGGCGAATGGTCGAACTCGATCCGCGCCACCCTCGCGCGTACTATCTCCAAGCCGTCCTGGCCGCACGTGGCGGGCTCGACGATCTCGCCCGCCGCCTGCTGGCGCGAACCGGCGGCAGCTACGATGCCCAACCAGCCAGCCAGTTGCTTGCGGGCGTTCTCGAACTTCGTTCCGGTAATGCAGGCCTGGCGATCGAGCGTTTCGCAGAACTCGCGCGTCGGCAGTCAGACAATGGTGTGGCCCGGATACTGTTGGGCCGAGCGCTACTCGCCCACGGTGAGGCCGGCGAGGTCGTCGCCCGGTGGGCACCCGCCGCGGATCGTGCGGATGCGTCGCCCTATCTTCTTACGCTTGTCGGCCGCGCACTCGAGCAACTCGGCCGACGACAAGATGCGGCGCGCTATCTCGACCGCGCGGCCGCCGCTCGCAGTGCACCGGTCGGAGTCCTGGCAGCCGACCCTCGCGGGGCCGCCGCTACGGGCCTGGGCGCCGAGGTGTCTCAGATCCGCCTGATGCTGGTGGAGGGCCGGACGGGTGAGGCGGTGAATAGGGTGCGGGCATTGCGAGCCCGCTTTCCCGATTCGATCGACATCGACATTCTTTCCGGCGACGTTTCCCTGCTTGCAGGCAATCCCGAGGCGGCGCTCGAAGCGTTTCGGCGGGCAGCCGCAGTGCGGTGCAACTTCGCGGTGGTCGAGCGGATGGTTGAGGCGCATCGGGCGCTCGGACGCCACGACGGCGCAAGCGATGTGCTTGCGGGCTACCTCGCACAGAACCCGCGCTCCGCAGCAGCCGCCGCGATGCTCGGGCGCATGGAGTCGGAGCGGGGCGACTGGCGTCGGGCACGGCTACTGCTGACATACGCCAACCTTCTGCGACCCGACGACGCAAGGCTGCTCGCCGACCTCGCCAAAGCCCAACTGGCGTCGGGAGAAACCGAGGCAGCCGAGCAAACTGCGCGTGCGTCGCATCGGCTGCACCGGGCGAGCCGCCCGGTCGCCGCGACCTTGGCGAAAGTCCTCGCAGCGAGCGACGGTGCCGGCGAGGAAGCGCGCGCCCCGCTGGCGAAGGCCCCTGACGCGGACTCCAACGAACGCTAGGACGCTGGACAGCGCCAGCGAGCACAGGCAGGTCGTCGCGATGGCTTGGGGCATGGCGCTGCCGCGGTTTGCGGTTGGGATCGATCCGCTGGTTCGCCTGCTCGCGCTGGCGATCCTGCTGGCTTCGCTCTTGCCGGTCACGGGCGAACACAGGGCCATCGCCGAGGCAGTTTCGAACGGCGCCATCTTCGTCCTGTTCCTGCTCAATGGCCTGCGGCTGCCGCGAGCAGAAGTGTTGCGCGGCCTGCGGCAGATGCGACTTCTGATGCCGCTGGCTTTGTGGTCGTTTGGCGGGATGAGCCTGGCCGGCTGGGCGCTTGCGGAGGCTGGCAGCGCGTTGCAACTTGTTCCGACGGTTGCCCTCGGCCTGCTGTTCCTCGGTGCACTGCCGTCGACCGTCCAGTCCGCTACCGCCTACAGCTCGCTGGCCGGCGGCAACGTGGCGGTGTCGGTCGTGGCGGCGGCGTTCCTCAACATCCTCGGCGTGTTCCTCAGCGCGCCGCTGTTCTCTTTACTGGCGGGGAGCGGAGCGGCGCCGTTCGACCTTGCGGCGCTCCAACGTATCGGATTGATCCTGCTGCTCCCGTTCTTGCTCGGTCAGTTGGCGCAGGGCCGGGCGGGACACTTGGTGCGCGATCATCGCCGCCTCGCGACCTGGATGGACCGGCTGGCGATCGCGATCGCCGTCTACGTGGCGTTCTCGGCGGCAGTCGAGCAGGGACTGTGGCAATCGGTCGGTCTGTCGGACTGGGCCGCATTGCTGCTGCTCGTGGGCCTGTTCCTCGCCATCGGCTTCGGCGGTGCCTGGCTGCTCGGCGGCGCATTGCGGCTGGCGCGGCCCGATCGGATCGCGTTCCTGTTTGCCGGAGGGCAGAAGAGCATCGCCCTCGGCGCTCCCCTGGCGGCGGTCCTGTTCCCGCCGGCCGTGGCCGGACTCCTGCTTCTGCCTGTGCTGACGTACCACCTGCTGCAGCTGGTGCTTTCGGCACCGATGGCGGCGCGGCTTAATCGGGCCTCGGCGC
>Ga0079224_100015702_pt1 | contig 10610 bp, 10 predicted proteins | sample Stecom2015_FD_80414 | JGI IMG/M metagenome (GOLD analysis project Ga0079224, IMG submission 80414) | Agricultural soil microbial communities from Utah to study Nitrogen management - Steer compost 2015 | ecosystem: Environmental > Terrestrial > Soil > Agricultural land | place: USA: Utah...
GAAACCCAGCGCATGGCCGGGCGCAACTACGGCCTCAAGGGCCTGCGCTTCGTGCTGTTCATCCTGATCCCGGCGGCGCTGCCGTCGATCCTCGCCGGCCTGAAGATCGGCTGGGCCTTCGCCTGGCGCACGCTGATCGCCGCCGAGCTGGTGTTCGGCGCCTCCAGCGGCAAGGGCGGCCTGGGCTGGTACATCTTCCAGAACCGTAATGAGCTGTACACCGACAAGGTGTTCGCCGGGCTGGCGGCGGTGATCCTCATCGGTCTGCTGGTGGAGAACCTGATCTTCGCCACGGTGGAGCGCATCACCGTCAAGCGCTGGGGGATGCAGCGGTAGGGGTGGATGACGCTCTGCTCATCCACCACACCGCCATGACGGTGGATCGATGAAGCGTGATCCACCCTACGCCCGCCCATCGCAATTCTCGAACCAGACCACCCAATGACCGCCTGGCCAACGCATTGCCAGGCACAGGAGATATCCATGAAGAGAAACCGTTTCGCCACCGCCCTGAGCCTGCTGGGCGCCCTGGCGCTGCCGCTGGCCGCGCAGGCCGAAGGCACGATCAGCATCGCCCAGCAGTTCGGCATCGGTTATCTGGTGCTGCACGTGGTCAAGGACCAGCAACTGATCGAGAAGCACGGCAAGGCCCAGGGCCTGGACATCGAGGTGGACTGGCGCACCATCTCCGGTGCCACCGCGATGAACGAGGCGCTGCTGGCCGGCGCGATCGACGTGGTGTCCGCCGGCGTGCCGCCGATGCTCACCGTCTGGGACCGCACCCATGGCAGGCAGAACGTCAAGGCGGTGGCCGCGCTCGGCTCGCTGCCCAATTACCTGCTGAGCAACCGGGCGGAAGTGAAGACCCTGGACGATCTCTCCGACAAGGACCGCATCGCCGTGCCGGCCGCCGGCGTCGGCTTCCAGTCACGCACCCTGCAGATCGAAACCGCCAAGCGCTACGGCAAGGATGACTTCCAGCGCTTCGACCAAATTTCCGTCAGCCTGCCGCACCCGGACGCCACCGTCGCGTTGACCAGGGGCGGTTCGGAAATCACCGCGCACTTCTCCAGCCCGCCGTTCCAGTACCAGGCGCTGGAGAACCCCAATGTGCACAAGCTGATCAGCAGCTACGACATCCTCGGCGGCCAGGCCACCTTTAACGTGCTCTATGCCACCGAGAAATTCCACGACGAGAACCCCAAGACCTACCGCGCCTTCTACGACGCCCTGGCCGAGGCCGAGCAGATCATCAAGGCCGACAAGGCGGCCGCCGCCGAGGCCTACATCCGTGTGGAGAACTCCAGGCTGCCGCTGGACTTCGTGCGCAGGATCGTCGAGGACCCGGAAAACGACTTCACCGTGTCGCCGCAGCGCACCTTCGTCTACGCCGAGAAGTTGCACGAGCTGGGCGTGCTGAAGAACAAGGCCGGGGCCTGGCAGGACTTCTTCTTCGAAGAGGCCCACGCTAATCCGGGGAGCTGATTGCCTGCGATGTGCGCTCCCGCCATTGGCGCGGTACATCGGTGGATGGGTGAAGCGTCATCCACCCTACGTAGACCATCCGGCCACTCGCATTACCCGCGTCGAGTGGCCTTCGATCTTGAACCCACGGCTTATCCGGCCGTGGCTGATTGGTGACCAATTTCATGCCCTACAGTTATCTGTCCCACCTCTACTGCCCGAAAACCGGCGAGCACTACGACGCCGAACGCATCCAGCAGCTCAGCCAAGTCGGCGCGCCGCTGCTGGTCGCCTACGACCTGGATACCCTGAAACGAAGCTGGAAACCCGCCGACCTGCTCGGCCGCGAGGCCAGCCTGTGGCGCTACCACGAGCTGCTGCCGGTGCGCGATCCGGCCAACGTGGTCAGCCTCGGCGAGGGTTTCACGCCATTGTTCGCCACGCCGCGCATCGGCCGCGACCTGGGTATCGACGACCTCTGGCTGAAGGACGAGGGCATCATCCCCACCGGCTCGTTCAAGGCTCGCGGTGCGGCGGTCGGCGTGTCCAAGGCCAAGGAGCTGGGCGTGCAGGCCCTGGCCATGCCCACCAACGGCAACGCCGGCGCGGCCTGGTCGCTGTATGCCGCTCGCGCCGGCATCCAGGCCACCGTGGTGATGCCGCAGGACGCGCCGCTGATCACCCGCAACGAAACGGCGATTTCCGGTGCCCGGCTGTACCTGGTCGACGGCCTGATCTCCGATGCTGGCAAGCAGGTGGCCCAGGCGGTGGCGGAAGGCGGCCTGTATGACGCCTCGACGCTGAAGGAGCCGTACCGCATCGAGGGCAAGAAGACCATGGGCCTGGAGCTGGCCGAGCAGTTCGGCTGGCGACTGCCCGACGTGATCCTCTACCCCACCGGCGGCGGGGTCGGGCTGATCGGCATCCACAAGGCGTTCAAGGAACTGCGCGAACTCGGCTGGATTTCCGCCGACCGGCCGCTGCCGCGCCTGGTGGCGGTGCAGGCCAGCGGCTGCGCGCCGATCGTCAGGGCCTGGGAAGCGAAGGCAGCGGCCTCGGAGTTCTGGGCCGATTCGCAAACGGTCGCGTTCGGCATCAACGTGCCCAAGGCGCTTGGCGACTTCCTGGTGCTCGAAGCACTGTACGAGAGCGACGGTTACGCCATCGCCGTGGATGACGCCGAGTTGCTCGCCGAACAGCGCAAGGTCGCCGAGCTGGAAGGCACCTTCGTCTGCCCCGAGGGCGCGGCCCTCTACGCCGCCGCGCGCAGGCTGCGCGAGGGCGGCTGGATCAAGGCGGGTGAGCGCGTGGTGATCCTCAACACCGGCGCCGGCATCAAGTACCCGGACACGGTCGAGGTGGACGTGCCGCTGCTGCAGCCGGGCGACAGGTTGCCGCGATGACCTTCGACTGGCATTTCGTGCTGGCCACCCTGCCGGCCTTCCTCAAGGCCGTGGGCGTGACCCTGCAGGTCGGCGCCATCGCCATCGCCAGCTCGCTGCTGGTGGCCCTGGTCAATTCGGCGATCCTAGTGTTGCGCGCGCCGTTGCTGCGGCCGCTGGTGAAGGGCTATGTCGAGCTGGCGCGCAACACGCCGCTGCTGATCCAGCTGTTCTTCATCTACTTCGCGCTGCCGGCTGCCGGCATCCGTCTCTCCGGTTTCGCCTCGGCGATCATCGCCATGACCTTCCTCGGCGGCGCCTACCTTACCGAGGTGCTGCGCGCCGGAGTCGAGGCGGTACCCAGGGCGCAGATCGAGTCGGGGCTGGCCATCGGCCTGTCGCGCTGGCAGCTGCTGCGCCACGTGATACTGCCGCAGGCGGGCATCCTCAGCCTGCCGGCGCTGTTCGCCAATTTCATCTTCCTGCTCAAGGAAACCACCGTGGTCTCGGCGGTGGCGGTGCCGGAAATCCTCTACACCACCAAGAGCTACATCGCCCTGTACTACAAGACCTACGAGATGCTGGCGGTGATGACGGCGCTGTGCGTGCTGCTGTTCCTGCCGCTCTCCTTGCTGCTGGCCCGGCTGGAAAGGAGGCTGCAACATGGCCAGTTCGGGGCTTGAGCTGCTCTGGGTGTCGGCGCCGCAACTAGCGCGCGGCGCCTGGCAGACGCTGAGCATCTCCGCCTCGTCGATCGCCTTCGCCACCCTCGGCGGCATCGCCTATGGCGTGCTGCGCCAGCTCGGCAAGCGCTGGCTGGACGTACCATTGCGGATCTATCTGGAGCTGTTCCGCGCCATCCCGGTGCTGGTCTGGCTGTACCTGCTGTTCTTCGGCCTGCCGATCTTTACCGGCCTGAGCCTGCCGAGCTTCTGGTGCGCGGTGCTGGTGCTGAGCCTGTGGGGCGCCAGCGAGGTCGGCGAGGTGGTGCGCGGCGGCCTGCAGTCGCTGCCGCGCGGCCAGCGCGAGGCGGGCCTGGCCATCGGCCTGAGCGCGCCACAGCTGTACGGCCAGGTGCTGCTGCCGCAGGCGCTCAAGCGCATCACGCCGCCGACCATCAACGTCTACACGCGGATCATCAAGACCAGCTCGCTGGCGGTGCTGATCGGCGTGGTCGAGGTGATCAAGGTCGGCCAGCAGATCATCGAGCGCACCTACGAATCGCTGTTGATCTACGGCTTCCTGTTCCTGTTCTTCTTCCTGCTCTGCTATCCGCTGTCCGCCGCTTCGCGTGTGCTGGAAAGGCGCTGGAGTCACGCATGACGGCATTGATCGAACTCTCCTCGTTCAGCAAACGCTTCGGCGACACGCCGGTGCTCAACGCGGTCGACCTGCGCGTGGAGCGCGGCGAGGTAGTGGTGATCCTCGGCCCCAGCGGCTGCGGCAAGAGCACCCTGCTGCGCTGCCTCAACGGTCTGGAGACGGGTCACGCTGGCAAGCTGCATTTCGCCGGTCGCGAACTGAACGGCAAGACCGACTGGCGCGACGTGCGCCAGCGCATCGGCATGGTGTTCCAGAGTTACCACCTGTTTCCGCACAAGACCGTGCTGGAGAACCTTCTGCTCGGCCCGCTCAGGGTACAGAAGCGCAGCTTCGGCGAGGCGCTGGCCCAAGCCGAGGCGCTGCTCGAGCGGGTCGGCCTGCTGGACAAGCGCGACGCCTACCCGCGCCAGTTGTCCGGCGGCCAGCAGCAGCGCATCGCCATCCTTCGTGCGCTGTGCATGAACCCCGAGGTGATGCTGTTCGACGAGGTCACCGCGGCGCTGGATCCGGAGATGGTCAAGGAAGTGCTGGAGGTCATCCTCGACCTTGCCGAAGGGGGCATGACCATGCTCATCGTCACCCATGAAATGGCCTTCGCCCGCGCGGTGGCCGACCGCATCCTGTTCATGGACGGCGGTGTGATCGCCGAACAGAACGACCCCGAAACCTTTTTCAGCAACCCGCAAACCGCACGCGCGCAGCAGTTTCTGGAGAAGTTCTCCTACGTGGAAAACATGCCTAAAAGGAAATCGCCATGAGACTCAAATCTGCCCTGATGTTCCCCTTGCTCGCCGCTGGCCTGCTGGTCGGCTGCGGCAATGCCGAAGCCCCCAAGACCAGCGCCGAAGCCAAGCCGGCGCCTGCCGAGGCGGTGCCCAGCGCCAGCTATCTGGACAAGATCAAGGCCCGCGACAAGCTGATCGTCGGCGTGTTCAGCGACAAGCCACCGTTCGGCTACGTCGATGAGGCCGGCAACTACGTCGGCTTCGACACCGACATCGCCAAGCGCTTCGCCCAGGACCTGCTCGGCGACGAGAAGAAGGTCGAATTCGTGGTGGTCGAGCCGGCCAGCCGCATCCCCTTCCTGCAGAGCGACAAGGTCGACCTGATCCTCGCCAACATGACCGTCACGCCCGAACGCGCCCAGGCGGTGGACTTCACCAACCCCAACCTGCGCGTCGCCGTGCAGGCCATCGTCCGTGAGGACAGCGGCATTCAGACCCTCGACGACCTGGCCGACAAGACCCTGATCGTCACCACCGGCACCACCGCCGACATCTGGCTGACGCAGAACCGCCCCGACTGGAAGCTGCTCAAGTTCGAGAAGAACTCCGAGTCCCTGCAGGCCCTGGCCAACGGCCGTGGCGACGCCTACGCCCAGGACAACCTGGTGCTGTTCAGCTGGGCCAAGCAGAACCCCGGTTACCGCGTGCTGGCCGACAAGCTCGGCGACGAAGCGCCCATCGCGCCCGCGGTGAAGAAGGGCAACAGCGAGCTGCGCGACTGGGTCAACGCCGAACTGGCCAAGCTGGGCGAGGAGCAGTTCCTGCTCAAGCTCTACGACCAGTACGTACGCAAGGATCTGGCCGACGATACCGACCCGGGCGCGGTCATCGTCGAAGGCGGCAACTGGCAGGGCTGACGGGCTCGTGTACCCCGGCGCCGGCGCTTTCCGGCCTCTTTCTCGAACGATGAAAAGGGAAACGACAATGAAAAAGACCATATTGCTGCTGGCACTCGCCGCCGCGCTGCAGTTCGGCCAGGCATCGGCAGGCGAAGCCCTGCGGGTCGGCGCCACGCCGGTCCCCCATGCGGAAATCCTCGAGCTGATCAAGCCGCAACTGGCCGAGCAGGGCATCGATCTGGACATCAAGGTGTTCACCGACTACGTGCAGCCGAACCTGCAGGTCGATCAGAAGCACCTCGACGCCAACTACTTCCAGACCAAGCCGTACCTAGACAACTTCAATGCCGGCAAGGGCACCGAGCTGGTGATCGTCGAAGGCGTGCATGTCGAGCCCTTCGGTGGCTATTCCAGCAAGTACCAGTCCCTCGACGAGCTGCCAGAGGGCGCCGCCATCGCCCTGCCCAACGAGGGCAGCAACAGCGGCCGTGCGCTGCTGCTGTTGCACAAGGCCGGCCTGCTGGCGCTCAAGGACCCGGGCAATGCGCTGGCGACGCCCAGGGATATCGCCAGCAACCCGCGCAAGTTCAAGTTCAGGGAGCTGGAAGCGGCCATGCTGCCGCGGGTGCTGAACCAGGTCGACCTGGCGTTGATCAATACCAACTACGCGCTGGAGGCCAAGCTCAATCCGAGCGAGGATGCGCTGATCATCGAAGGGAGCGATTCGCCCTACGTGAACTATCTGGTCGCGCGGCCGGACAACCGCGACAGCGAGGCGATCAGGAAGCTCGCCACAGCGCTGACCAGCCCGGAGGTGAAGGCCTTCATCGAGCAGAAGTATTCGGGCGCAGTCGTTCCGGCGTTCTGATCGGCGTGGCGGCGGTGTCGCCCTTGCCGCCGCCATCCTCATTCATCCACAGGGGGTCCAGCATGTCAGCGTCCCGCCCAGGCGTTTCCACCCGTGCCGTGCACAGCGGCAACGATGTCGACCAGAACATGGTCACCCGGCCCAAGAGCCTGCCGATCTACGAAAGCTCGGTATTCGTCTACGACTCGCTGGAGCAGGTGGACGACTACCTCGCCGGCAATCCCGACAACTACATGTACACCCGGCTGGGCAATCCCAATGCCGCCGCGCTGGAAGCGCTGATCCGGGATCTCGAAGGCGGCCAAGCGGCGCTGTTCTCCGCCTCCGGGATGGCCGCGATCAGTGCGGCGCTGCTGGGCCGCCTGAGTGCCGGCGATCACCTGGTCGCCAGCCGCGAGCTGTACGGCACCACCCAGAGCCTGATCGAGAAGGAGCTGGGCCGCTTCGGCATCACCTCCACCCTGGTGGATATCGGCGACCTGGCCGCGGTGGAGGCGGCGATCACCCCGGCTACACGCTTGATCTACACCGAAACCGCATCCAATCCGCTGGTGCGGGTCAGCGATGTCCCGGCACTGGCCAAACTGGCCCGGGCCCGCGGGATCAAGCTGCTGGTGGACAACACTTTCCTCTCGCCGGCGCTCTACCAGCCACTCGCCGATGGCGCCGACCTGGTGCTGCACAGCACCACCAAGTACCTCAACGGCCACAGCGACGCCACCGGCGGCATCCTGGTCGGCGACGCCGAATGGGTGGCCCAGGCGCGGCGCTTCCAGACCAACGCCGGCGGCAGCGCCAGCCCGTTCGAGGCCTGGTTGACCTTTCGCGGCGCCAAGACCCTGGCCCTGCGCATGCGCGCCCATTCGGCCAACGCGCAGCGCCTGGCCGAAGCGCTGCAGGCGCACCCGCGGGTGGCCGAGGTGCACTACCCCGGTTTGCCCTCGCACCCGGACCATACCCTGGCGCAGCGGCTGTTTTCCAAGGGTTGCTCGGGCATGCTCGCCTTCACCCTCGACGGCGGCCTGGCGGAGGTCGATCGGCTCATCCATACGCTCCAGCACACCGCGTTCGCGCCCTCGCTGGCCGGCGTGGCGAGCAGCATCACCCACCCGGGCAAGACCTCGCACCGCATGCTGGCGCCCGAGGTGCTGAGCGAGCTGGCCATCCATGACGGCACCATTCGCGTGTCGGTAGGCATCGAGGACGCCGAGGATATCGTCGCGGACTTTCTGCAGGCGCTGGACGGGCTGTAACGTGAACCTTTCGCCGGCGCGTTGAGCCCAGGTATCGAATGCCTGGGCTCGCCATTGCTAAACTGGGTCACGACCAATGTTGTCGAGGCAAACACAGATCGAAGCGGCTTCCGTTTATTTTCCCTTCCGTTCTGCCCGGCATTTTCAAGGAGTTCCCATGTCCGACAAGCTCGACGGCCAGTCCCAAGGTCGAGATGAATGCCCGCAAGAGGTGCCCTCGGCGCCGGTGACCTGGCAACTGGAGCAGATCGTCGGCGAGCTGCGCGCCGCCCGTACCGAATGGCGCGTCAGCACCGGACGAGCGCGCGAGCTGGGTAGCCGCGAGCTGCCGTCGCGCCAGGCGCTGGAATGCATCTTCTCCGACCTGCGCGGTGCGCTCTTCCCCATGCGCCTGGGCCCGAGCGACCTGCGCCTGGAAAGCGAGGACTTCTACGTCGGCCATACCCTGAACAACGCGCTGAACAGCCTGCTCGGCCAGGTGCGCCTGGAACTGCGCTACGCCGCCCGCCAGCGTGGCGAGGCCGAGGAAGGCAGCGACGCCGATGCGGTGCGGATCGTGCGCGACTTCGCCGCCGCCCTGCCGCAGATGCGCCGCCTGCTCGACAGCGACGTCACCGCCGCCTACGCCGGCGACCCGGCGGCACGCAGCGTCGATGAAGTGCTGCTGTGCTATCCGGGCATCCTCGCGGTGATTCATCACCGCCTGGCCCATCACCTGTACGCTGCCGGCCTGCCGCTGCTGGCGCGCATCGGCGCGGAAATAGCCCACTCCGCCACCGGTATCGACATCCACCCCGGCGCACAGATCGGCCACAGCTTCTTCATCGACCACGGCACGGGCGTGGTCATTGGCGAGACGGCCATCATCGGCAACCACGTGCGCATCTACCAGGCCGTAACCCTCGGCGCCAAGCGCTTCACCGCCGACGAAACCGGCCAGTTGCACAAGGGCCGTGCCCGCCACCCCATCGTCGAGGACGACGTTGTGATCTATGCCGGGGCGACCATCCTCGGTCGCATCACCATCGGCCAGGGCTCTACCATCGGCGGCAACGTCTGGCTCACGCGCAGCATCCCGCCAGGCAGCAACATCACCCAGGCCAGCCTGCAGCAGACGAAAAACATGGACGGCGCGTGAAGGCCAGCCTCGCTACCGGTCTTCAGTGAGCGTTCTGCGCTCCGAGTTCCCCGCACAACCACTCGGCCAGCCGTTCCGCACGCCGATCGACACGCCGCGCGGGCACCCACAACGCCAGCCGCGCCGGGGTTTCGACGAAGCCCCAGGGCGCCAGCAGGCGGCCAGCGGCCAGGTCGTCGGCGACCAGTTGCTGCGGCGCGATGGCTACGCCCAACCCGGCCAGCGCCGCTTCCAGCAGGAAATACAGGTGCTCGAAACTCTGCCCCAGGCGCAGCTCGGTCGGTTCCAGCCCGTTGCCACGCGCCCAGCTCGGCCAGGCCTGTGGACGCGAAGCGGTGTGCAGCAGCGCCTCGCCGAGCAGCACCGAGGGTGCGGCCGCGCGCAGTTCGGCGCAGCGCGGATGGTGCGGGCTGAGTACCGGGCCGATGCGCTCGGCGGCCAGCTCGAATACCCGCATATCGGCCGGCCACGGCGGTTCGGCGAACCACAGGGTGGCGTCCAGACCGGCGCGGCGCGGGTCCAGCTCGCCCTCGCTGGCCGATAACTGCAAACGCAGGTCCGGCAGCTCGCGGTTGAGCCGGTCCAGTCGCGGAATGAACCAGCGCGCCAGCAGGCTGCCGGGACAGCCGAGCACGAACGGCGCCTCGGCGGTCTGCCGCTGCAGTTCGGCGCAGGTGCTGCGCAGGCGCTCGAAGGCCTCGCTGGCGACGTCGCGCAGGCGAATGCCGGCATCTGTGAGTTTTACGCCGCGTCCTTCCTTTACCAGCAGGGCGATGCCGAGGGCTTCTTCCAGGCTTCTGAGCTGCCGGCTGATGGCGCCGTGAGTGACATGCAGCTCGCTGGCCGCCTGTTTTAGACTGCCGAGACGCGCCACGGCCTCGAAGGCACGCAGGGCGTTGAGCGGTGGAAGGCTGGCGTTCATGAGTGAGTTTTCCTGACGAGTCGCCGCGATCTTATCGCTTTTTTTCCCCGTCACATCCGGTTAGGGTGCATCCAATCCGTAGGCGCTGGTTTGCTGGCTCCTATCAAAGAACCCAGGAGATCGCCCATGACTTCATACCGCAACGGCCCCGATGCCCGCGGCCTGTTCGGCTCGTTCGGCGGCCAGTACGTCGCCGAAACCCTGATGCCGCTGATCCACGAGCTGGCCGCCGAATATGAAAAGGCCAAGCAGGACCCCGAGTTCGCCAAGGAACTGGCCTATTTCCAGCGCGACTACGTCGGCCGTCCTTCACCGCTGTACTTCGCCGAACGCCTCACCGAGCACTGCGGCGGCGCGAAGATCTATCTCAAGCGCGAAGAGCTGAACCACACCGGCGCGCACAAGATCAACAACTGCATCGGCCAGATCCTCCTGGCCCGGCGCATGGGCAAGCAACGCATCATCGCCGAGACCGGCGCCGGCATGCACGGTGTGGCCACCGCCACCGTGGCGGCGCGCTTCGGCATGCAGTGCGTGATCTACATGGGCACCACCGACATCGACCGCCAGCAGGCCAACGTCTTCCGCATGAAGCTGCTGGGCGCCGAGGTGATCCCGGTCACCGCCGGCACCGGC
>Ga0079224_100015704_pt1 | contig 10610 bp, 5 predicted proteins | sample Stecom2015_FD_80414 | JGI IMG/M metagenome (GOLD analysis project Ga0079224, IMG submission 80414) | Agricultural soil microbial communities from Utah to study Nitrogen management - Steer compost 2015 | ecosystem: Environmental > Terrestrial > Soil > Agricultural land | place: USA: Utah...
AATTCCAGAGCAGCCATCCCCTCGACATCATCCAGCGTGGCATTCCGAACGTACTTCTGATCGGGCACCGTAGCCGTTAGACCGTCTGACGGCACCTGTAGCATCATGTCCTGGAAGCTGAAACGGGGGATAAACCCGGCCGTGTTATACAGAGAAAAAGAGTCGAGGTTGAGCGCACTCTGAGTCAGTCGCAGATTGGAATAATCGTTGTCTTCGGTGAACTTAATGATCTCCTTCAGCAAACCTTTACCCACTCCAAAGCCGAAATAATTCGGGTGGACGTTCATGATTCCGAGGGAAACGTGATGTTTTCTTGGATGAAAAAAGCAGGAACCGGCGAGAACCCCACTCTCCTGTTCCACTGCCACAATTCCCCGGCTGGGCTCGAGTGTGCTGTAAACGTCGTAGAAGACGCACGCTACTTTCGGCCCGCCCGTCAAGATTCTTCCAATTCCGTGAGTTTCGTACCAGCTGTTGAGAGAGCAGTAAATAAGTTCGCCGACTTGATAACGATCATCTGGCTCCATTTCGCGAATCTTGATATTTACCATGGGTGAAAGCTTATAGTAGGTCCGAACCGGAATGACAAGTCTAAAAGCAAGGAGAACAACAATGGCGGAATTCCACCTCAATCGGCGCAGATTCCTGCAGGGATCACTTGCCTTACCGCTGGCAACAACGCCACTACAAGTGTCTACAGCAGTGCATTCGCCTCGCGACCCTGAAGAGGTAGCGCGGCGTATCGAAAGCAACGAACGAATACAAAATGCCCGGCAGGTCGCTCTCGATATTCTGAAGCCCTCCGCGTCCCAACTGGAGCACGGCCTCGAACTTCATTCCGCATCGGTGGTCTTCGATGCCTATGGCTTCTCTCCAAGGGCGTCAGTAGATGGACGCGTCTTAAACCAGGCTATCGAAGAAGGGGCATCGATTGTCGAACTCCGTGACCTGCAGGAGGAAATGGCGATGACACGCCCCGTCTCGGTAGCCGAGGAAACGGTAGAATACCTCGACGCGTGGGAGGCTTCCGGAGTCACCTGCATCTTCCAGAATGCGGGCGAAGAGGGCCAGGACCCGCTCCGCTTGATCAAACGCCTGGCACGCTTTACCTACGTTACCGACTTTCTAAAGGAACATGTCAGCAAAGCGGCTACGCCGGACGAGGTTGAAGCAGCGCACGCCGAGAACCGGCACTGTCTTTATTTCACGGGTAATGGAGTGCCCCTCACACAGGACTGGCTCTCCGTAGAAGATGAACTACGCTATGTGCGACTCTTCTACCAACTGGGCATCCGTATGATGCATTTGACTTACAACCGCCACAACATGATCGGAGATGGTTGTGCCGAAGAAGCAAATGCCGGTCTCAGCGATTTTGGACGCGCGGTTGTGGCCGAAATGAATCGAATCGGCATTATTCCTGATGTGGCCCACTCGGGATGGCAAACCAGCCTGGAAGCAGCCAAAATTTCAAACAAGCCGGTTGTTGCCAGCCACTCCGGCTGTGTCGGTGTCAATGAGCACATTCGCTGCAAACCGGACGACGTGGTACGAGCCATTGTCGACTCTGGTGGATACATCGGAATTTGCTGTATTCCACGATTTCTGGGAGGCGATATATCGGCTTTCCTGGATCATATCGATTACGTGGTTCGCAGGTTCGGTGCAGACCATGTCGCGATTGGTACCGACGTGGCTTATCAGTCACGTTTGAGTGATGGCGAGCAAGTGCGCATGCCCAAGACCCGTGAGCGCTGGGCAGCCCTTTGGCCTCACGACCCCTTTCAGACCACGAGTCGGCATGTCCAGAGTCTGTACTGGACCAACTGGCCTCTCTTTACCGTAGGTCTGGTGCAGCGCGGACACTCTGACGAAGATATCCAAAAAATCATCGGTGGGAACGTGCTGCGGGTGGCACGAGCGACGCTGGCTTGAGTTTTGATGACGTTGGCGGCAGGCCGGGAACGTGATGCCCCGCGCCTGCTTACAGTGACAACCAGGAATCGACCTGACCTACGGTCGGGCCTCCGGATTCAAGATAAAGGCGAGAAGATCCGCCATTTCCTGGAGATCGATATCGGACTCGAGTCCTTCCGGCATGATGGACAGTCCGGAGCTGGTTATCTTTTCGATATCCTGACGTAGGATGGTCTCCTCAACGCCTCCTTCTCGGCGCAATACAATGCTGCTGGAGGTCTCGCTAGCAATCACTCCGCTCGCTCTCTCAAGTCCCTTCAACTCGACCTCATACGTCAGGTACTCAGGGGAAACTTCTCGATTGGGATCGAGTATCTGAATCAGAATCTCTTCTCGAGTCTTGTGGCGAACAGTCGACAGGTTGGGACCGACTTCCTGGCCTCGGCCGTCGAGTCGATGGCAGGAAGCGCAGCGGTTCTCAAATACTTCTGCTCCCCTGCCCGCATCTGCGGAAAGCGATAATGCTTCACGATAGTTTTCTACAACTGCCCTTCGATCGCTCTCCACGGTGAGAAACAGCTTTTCCGAGCGTATTCTGATTCGATCGTCAGCATGCTTGAGCAGCCGAGCTCGCGTCGCGGCGCTAATCTGCAACGGCGGAATTGCTCCGGCCTCGACCGCGTCCAGTAGAAGGGCAATCCTTTCAGGGTGAGTGGTCAGAATCTCGCTTGCTTCCGATCGGAGCGTCGGTGAAAAGGAGCGCCAGGACCGAATCAAAGAGGCCAGGGCCTCGGTATCATCCAACCGTCCCAGCGTTTGAATGGCGGCCACTTGAAGCATCTGTCCTTCGGATGGAATGAGCACTTGCTCGAGAGTGCGGCGAACTTTCGAACTGTTTTCTGCAAAGGCCAGAAGTTGAGTCGCCAGCACCCTCTCGGTAACAGAACGCTCTCCATCGAGTACTGTCCGCCTCGCCCGTTCCAGAGTTCGGTCCAGCCACTCTTGATGTCCGATTTCGACGAGCTTTTGCCGTAGAGCCCCCTGATCCCTCCCCAGGCCTTCTCCCAGCCCAAGCGTCACGAGATCTTGCACCGATTGAGGAGCGGACTCACTGACTGTACGCAGCATCGAAGCGATCTCGTCGGGTTCCCCCCGTGCCCCAATAACCGTCGCCAAGTCCCGAACCCACTGCAATCCTTGGTCGCTGTTGGAGAAATTCCGATCAGCAGCCAGCCGAGCTAACAAACGGTTGCCCGACCGCGGTACTGAACTCAGTACCGCCATTCGAACCCACTGGCTTTCCATATCGCGCGTGGCGATCTTCGCCAGAGCGACCTCGCGGCGAGAATCGTCTTCGAGCTCTCCCAGTGTGAAGGCCACCTGAAAGCGGACGCGTGGACTCTCATCTTCGGCCAGCGCCAAGACTCGGTCGCGCAATCTGGCGGAGGTATTGAGCTTTGCTTCTGCCAGCTGAACGGCATGCACACGAACACCCTCCACCCTATCATTCAAACCGCGCAGGATGTCCTCCTCCTGCAAAGCGCTCAGCCCTTGCAGCGACCAGAGGGCGTGCATCCTGGCTAAGGGCTCGGCGCTCTCCTGCAATAATCGGCGTAAGAGAGGAATGGCAGACTGATTCTGCCGCTCAAAAATCAGACGGTGGGCGGTCTCTCTCCACCAGGAATTCCGGTTTTCGAGTTGAGCGACCAGCTCCTCTATACTTGCGTCTCCAAGCCGCGGTGGCTGGGAGGGAGGGGTGAAGCCGGGGGGTTCTAGGCGATAAATTCGCCCGCGATCGGTTCCGCTGAGCAGATCAAGCTCAGCGTGGATGTCGTCCGGAATAGACCAGGGATGCTCAATGGTCTCTCGGTACATGTCGACCACATGCAATGTTCCGTCAGGGGCATTTACAAAATTGACGGCGCGGAAGTAGTTGTCCCGCGAAGCCACAAACTCCTTATTTTGGTCGGCTCGCACAGATCGAAAAGTGACTCCATCGGGCGTCATGATCTGCCGGTGAATGAGATTTCCGGCCACCTCGCCGATAAAGACATTGCCGTAATACTCTTCAGGATAGGCCGTGCCGCGATAAATCGTGACACCTGAAGATGAAGTCCAGAAACCAGCTCCGGACAGCTCGCTCCGGGGCACATTTTGCTGGGTCGGATCCTGGGCCCATCGCTGAGCCCTGACCACTCGCCAGGCTTCAGGCGGACTGATTCGATACACCGGCAGCTGATCTCCAGCTTCGGCGGCGTCGTGGATGACACTGGTCACTGGTAAATGAGGGTTTCGGGCCAGATAGCGAGCCGGGAGAACCACATGTTGGACTGGATTTCGAATGTTGCAAATGAAACGATTTCCCCAGTCATCTATCGTGTTTCCGAATCGGGTCCCTCCTGAAATCGCTTGGAAGTCCTTCGAAAGGGGGTGGAACCGAAAGTCATTTCGGGAAAGCCGAACTTCCGAGCCGTTGACGCCGACCTGCCGGATGATGCCTCCATTTGTGCCGCCCGCGCCGTAGATCCAGTGGTCGACACCCCACATGAGATTATTGACGACGGCCTGCACATTGAACTTTCTGAAGCCGGTATAAACCCTTTCGCGGATATCTGCCTTCAGGTCTCCATCGGTATCTTTCAAATACCAGATATCGGGAGTAGCCGTTACAAAGATTCCCCCTTTCCATGCTGCCAGACCGGTCGGCCAGGAGAGTTCCTCTGCAAAGAGGACGCTTCGATCAAAGAACCCGTCTCCGTCCACGTCCTCCAGAATACGAATTCGCCCGATCGGCTCCTGGTTGGTCTGCTCTTCCCAGCTTCGTGCGGTTTTCTTGTCGGCATAGGGATAGTCGCTCATTTCCGCAACGTATGCCCGACCGTTTTCGTCGTAAATCATTGCAACCGGGTCATACACAAGCGGTTCAGACGCCAGCAAAACCATCCGGAACCCATCCGCAACTTCGAAAGTCTCACCGACGTCTGAGGGCTCGATGGGAGGAAGCCGAACAAATTCAAGGTCCGTGTCGGTGTCCTCGGAAAACCATGAGCAGCCGATCGAAAAACCGGACAGGAGAAGGGAGCCTAAAACAAGGAGTCTAGCAGCAGTATGCATTGGGCCCGAAGCCTCCGTTCAATTCAGTAAGATGGATTAAACAATCCGTTTTGCATTTTCTTTGACCAGGGCTTCCATGGTTTTTCTGTCCAGAATTGATTCCTTCATCTTCAACCAGGAAGCCTCAAAGTAAAAAAACGGTGAGTGTGACCCGAAAAGCACCTGGCGAGTAGGAATCTCAGTTACCAAGCGCTCCACGCCTTGTAGTCCATCAAGCCACGATATATCGCAATAGATGTCCTTGTGACTGACAAACATGGGGATCGCTTGTACGAGAACATTACGAGCCGCATTCAGAAGCATGATCTTCAGATCGGGTAGGGATCCCAGGATCGAGTCCAGCACATCAATCGCGACGGGAACCATGTTCACCAGCGGATGGGCCGTTCGGGGATCTTCCATAACGAGCACGATCTGGACGAGCAGATCTCTTTCTGCGGCAGCTTCGAGTAACTCAATCGATGAGGGGTGATCCAATGGATAACCATGATATCCAGGATAGAGCCGGATTCCGGGCATATTGTGCTCCTCGTGACATCTCCTCAGGTCTTCGGACCAGTCCGGGAGCATTGGATTGACAGTTCCGAAAGGGACGAACAACCCGTTTCCTCGCTTCCGGCACTCTCTTGCCAGTCGCAGATTGACAGCGCCGATATCGCGGTGAAACAGTGCTTCGAAACTTCCCGCCCAGGCTCGGTTGACTCCGAACTGGCGGAGACCGTCAGCCATTTCGTCCGTATCGTCCCAGTGCATCTGGCGGAAGGGCCAGCGGAAAAGCGTCACATTCACATCTACCGCTCCATCCGGCCATTCATCAAATTCCGAGTATGACTGAGGGCGGAATAACGGCACCGCCGTGGCTCCCAGAAGGGGTACCTTAAGAAATTCGCGGCGATTCCAGTCTTTCATCCCTTTCACCTTTCGTAATTGAAGCGTTGAGTCTCCTACTCTGTCCGGATTCCCTTTCTTGTGAGGATCGGCTCGAGCATTCGGCGCAAGTTGCCTCCAAGAATGAGTTCTTTGTCCTGGTTGGGAATCTGAGCCCCCATAACTTTGGCCAGCTGAGTAGCAAAGCTGCGCCCGCCGGCGTCACTTCCATAGATTATTCTTTCAGCACCGAGCTCTCTTACGGCCATCTCGACCATTCCCCGGGTAGGGTAGGATCCTCCAATTCCGATCGGTACATGCCGGACTGGGCGAATAGCGCGAATTCCTAACTCCCAGTTACCACCTGTATGCCCGCAGATCAATCGGGCGGATGGAACCTTAGAAGCGACTTCAGCCACCTCCTGAGGGGTCGATTCACCGGGTAAATTGCCGCCTCCCGCTGTCGGCGGAGTACCTCCCAGCTTGAGCCAGGTGTGCTGGTAAATGACCGCATCCAAACCGGCGGCTCGTGTGATGACCTCCTCCGCTTCAGGAGTATTGCAGCGCCGGGCAACCCAGAGCTTCACACCTACCATCGGCCCCTCCTCAACACAACGCTTCAGTTCGGCCAAGCTGGCTTTCACGTGGGCAGGGTTCAAGTAGGCGAATCCGAGTGCTCGATCTTCTCTTCCTTTCAGCGCCTCGAGAACCTGATCATTCTGATGACGGAGCTCGTCCGGCTCCGGGTCATAAGCCCACTCCATTCCCATGAATACGCAGATGCGCTCAATTCCCATGCGATCGGCGGCAGACAGCAACTGATCCATCCGCTGACTCGGAGTGTCACCGTCGACACCGCTGAGATGACAGTGAAGATCCCAGATTCTCATCACTACACTCCACTTCCTTTATTTCCCAACCAAGCCCGCAAATCCAGTCAATTTTTGGCTTTCCACTTCAGGTGCTTTCGCAGAAAGTCAAAAGTCCCCACTCCGTTGATTCGATGCGGTCCGGGAAAAAACTCGAGACGAGTTCGATCGGAAACCCCCAGCTCGTCATAGAGGCGCTTGACCTGTGCGTATTCGTAGCCCACCCATTCGATCCAGGCCACTGCATCGTAGTAGCCTGACTCGACCATGAAAGGACGAGGGGCAATCAGACCGGCAAGCTCCGAGTGGTCAAAGGTGTTAGCGAGGTTAAATTCATACGTTTCAAACGCCTCGGAATACATGTAGCTATTGGTGTAGTCAACCGTAATCAGCTTCCGATTCCAGTGGTTAAAATCACCTGAAGTGATCGACAGACAATAGTCCTCGAGCAAGGCAGGTACTCTGATGGCGGTTCTCCCTCCCCAGCTCAGGCCATAGAAGGCGATTCGTGAAGAGTCCACAAACGGAAGCGAAGACAACCATCTCAGGATCTGCTGGTGTTGCCCTGTGATTACCGAAAACAGCGAGGCCTGTACGGGATTGGCCTTTCTTTCGATGGTTCGAAAATGGTTGCCTCCGCGAGTGGGATTGTGTGGGGAGAAGGTGATAAACCCTTCACCGGCCAAACGGGCAGCCAGTGCTCCATAAATTTCAAAAGCTCGCCCTTCTTGTGCAACCAGCTCCTCCGGCAGACCGTCATGACCATGCTGACAGACGACAACCGGACGTTGTTCTCCTGGCCTGAGATCTCGAGGCAAAGCCAGGATCCCCCAAGCATAAACATCGGGCCATACGTCCAGGATTACTTCGTAGCCAACCCATCCTGGTTCGTCGTAAACCTTTCGTGCCCGGGGGGAAGGAGACAGCGACGGCTGTGGTAAGCGCCCGACGATCTCATCCCAGTAGTAGTCTCTGAACTTTCTGGTCGATTCCTTCCACTGCTCAGGACTGCTCCGGTCTCCCTGAAAAAATGCGTCCCGAATGCGGTCGGCGAACAAAACCTGGCGCTGTGCATGCTCGCTGAGCTGTTTGATTTGCCTTAACTGTCGCCTCTCGAAATCGGGGGATCGACGAACATCAACAAGAGGCGTCCGAGCCTGGTTCCGGGTTTCAATCTGCATCGACTCGAGCAACTCGAAGGCGGCCACGCGTGAAGGGTTCGGCTCTGGATCGCCTGACGAGTGGACGAAACGAAACTTCGGCTCGATTTCTGCTCCATCCAGCAGATTGAGTGCGCGTTGGAATTCGGACCTTACCTCTTGAAGGGAGGGAGTCCATAACTTACCGGGAGCGGCAATATTTCTCTGGCTGTTTGTGGCCGGCGGTGGACCATCCACCGGCGGAACCTGACTGTAATCAACGATGAGGCTACGGGGAAAGATCAGCGTTGCGATCTCGGCATCGCCGAACGTCTTCTGCAATGCCCATACATTTCGATAGACCGGTTCCTCCCATAACCTTTCTCGAGGACCAAAATAACCGCTGACCAGAACAGAATCGATGCGCTCGTCGATGGCGCCCGCATAGAAGGCCAGCAATCCTCCTTCTCCGTAGCCGGCGACGCTTAAAGGAAGCGCCACACCTTCGTGTGAAGAGAACCAATCGATGACGGAAATTATCTTTTGTAACTCATATCCGATAATGTGGCGACCTGACTGAAAAGCCTGGCGATAGATCCATTCTCGGTGGGGCTGATTGGTCCACCGGTCGATCCCTGGATTCCCTGAAAACTGACTGTCCCGGCTGATCAGTGTCGGGATGACCACCTGAACCCCGTTCTCTGCCAGCAGGCGACCCAGTGGTGTACCGGTCGTACCTGATAGATCCGCCATCTGCTCTGGCACTTGGTCGGCATCAGGTAATACAACGGCTCTGCCGCGGATGCGCCCCCGGGGGGTGATCAGTAATCCTTCCCCCCATACTTCTTCCAGAACGGACCACCGGACTTGATCAACTACAAGCGTCTCACTTTCAGCGACTCTGGCCGGGTTCTCCAGTGTTCCAAAGAATTCCATCTCGGGCTCCAGCCGCTTGTCTACAAGGCCGAGAATTCTAGCCAGTTCTTTTCTTTGAGGCGCTACCGACCGGCGGTAAGTATCTACCGAAGTCAAGTCGCGACTCCACCTTCCGGCGCGGCCTGCAATGACTTCAGCCGCATACCGATCAATGAAACGATGAATCCCGTCGATCATTCTGGCGGACAGGTCTCCCGTCCAGTCGAGTGGGGGAAGCCGCTCGAGGGCATCTCGGGGCTCGGATTCAGTGTTGCCGGCAAGAAGTGGAGTCTCAGACCGGCTCAATGAGCAAACAGCAACTCCGTAAAACACAACCCAAAGCCAAATCAGTCGAGCACGACGGCGATTATGAACTCCCAGCTTCAGCCCAAGCTTCTTCTGTTGACCTCCCGATTGACATGGGCCTGACCTGCTTCTCGCGACTTTATCCATTTAGATTGAGATCCCTTTCTTGCGGATTCTTGCGGGGTTGTGAAGACAGGACAATTCTCAGGCCTTCTACGGGAATCAGCTCTTTTCATCGGAAAGGTCGCTGAAAGGGCGAGACGTTACAATCAGTCATGCAGGAAGTGACCGGCTGACCGGGTGGGCTAATCCACCCGGTCTTTCGGAAAGAGACGGCTACCATTCGACCGTTAGAACTCATAAAAAAGAGCCACCTGAATCTGGCGGGCCGGGCGCGTGCCTGAGATCCGCCCGTAAGAAGCACTGGACATATTCGTGACCACGTTACCCCACTGCGTATGATTAAAAACGTTGAACGCTTCCAATCGAAACTCCAGCTGATGATTTTCCTGAATTTGAAATGTCTTACCGAAAGTCATGTTCCAGTTGTTGATACCTGGATTATTAATCAAACCCTGAGAAGCATTGCCCCAGGTTCCGAACTCTGGTTCGACAAAACAGGCACGGTTGAACCAGTCGAAGCGATCGCGAGGTGCGTCGTCCAGGTCACAACCGGGGATTCGATTTGGTAACTGGTTGCTCTCACCGGTCCCGCTGTTTCCGAAAGCCATAACAGTTTCAGGAGACCCGGTTGAAAATTCTGTGATTCCGCTGATGATCCACCCACCGAGAATGGCGTTGGTGATACCGCTCAACGGATAAGAACGGCCATAACCCCAGGGTAATCGATAAGACCATGCACTGACGAAACGAGCGGTGGGTGTGAAATTGGCACGTCCACGCCAAATGTCATAGTACTGGAAGTGGGTGTTTCCATGGTCGCTGTCGATCACACTTCGACTGGAGGAAAGATTCTTAGCCCAGGTGAAATTGGCCATCATGGTCAGGCCTTTCCACTCACGGTTCTTAATTCCAAAGGTACCGGAATGGTATTTCTGCCATCCCCAGGGAACCCAGGCTCCGATGATTCCCCAGCCCGGAAGGGGACGACGATCCTGCAACTCAACGTCCGCCAAGTCCCCTACAGGCAGGGCTGCAGCATTTAAATTGACGAATTGATGGTTGTGAACCGCTCTCGATCCGACGTAGTCGAGGTGAGCGGACCAGTTAGCAGAAAAACGGTGCTGAGCGCTGAAAGACCACTGGTAAACCCTCGGGATCTGGTACTCGGGTTGACCCATAACACGTATGCTGAAGGGCGGATCTTCATAAGGACCGGGGATATTCTCCACAGTCGGAAGAGGAAACGCATCAGCCACTGTGAAAGGAGGCAGCTGCTCGTTGCGGGCGATTTCACGCCGGACTTCCAGCGTGGCAGGCGGTGCACCGGCCTGAGTTTCCACCAGTTGATTCGTGTTCACGT
>Ga0079224_100015705_pt1 | contig 10609 bp, 7 predicted proteins | sample Stecom2015_FD_80414 | JGI IMG/M metagenome (GOLD analysis project Ga0079224, IMG submission 80414) | Agricultural soil microbial communities from Utah to study Nitrogen management - Steer compost 2015 | ecosystem: Environmental > Terrestrial > Soil > Agricultural land | place: USA: Utah...
CGCCTCCCCGCCGTCGTTTCACGGCGACGCGGGTATTGCGGCGCTGAAGGCGGGAAAGCATCTCCTGATCGAAAAGCCGATCGCGACGGATATTGAGCGCGGTTCGGAGATCGTGAAGCTGGCGCGCGAGAAGAAGCTTGTTGTGGGCTGTGGGCACCAGGAGCGCTTGGTGTTTGAAGCGATGGGGCTGCTTACCGCGCCGGAAAAGCCAACGCACATTGAAAGCGTACGGGAAGGCCCGTGGACCGGTCGCAGTGCCGACGTTTCGGTGACGCTCGATCTCATGGTGCACGATCTCGATCTGGCGCTGATGCTGCTGAAGCAGAAGCCGGAGCGCGTTACGGCCACTGCGAAGAGTGAGCACGGCCGCACCGCGGACCGGATCGAGGCGACGCTCTCGTTCGGCGGCGCCGAGGCAAAGTTCGTGTCGAGCCGCATCGAGGAAGGCCGGCGCCGCTACATGCATGCGGTTTATCCGTCGGGCGAAGTGAAGATCGATTTCCTCGCCCGCACCTTCGAGAACACGACGCGCTTCCCGCTCAACGCCGCGTTCGCGGAAACACGTATCGGCAGTGACCCGCTTGGCGCCAATGTCGCGCAGTTTATCGATGCCGTTCTTGGCGTTGCGCCGCGGCCCGTGGTCAACGGCGAAGAAGCGCTGGCGGTGCTTGAGTTGGCGCTTCAGGTGGACGAAGCGTCGGGCCTGCCGTCGCTGACATGAGCAATTTATTCTCGTCATTCCGGGGCTCAGCGAAGCTGAGAACCCGGAACCCAGGGGCAACCAGCACGTCGTTGGCCCCTGGGTTTCGGATCACGCTTCGCGCGTCCGGAATGACGGGCTAAGATCACTAGAAATACGAGAGCAAATCGATGATCCCGTTTATCGACCTGCAAGCGCAGCGCGCGCGGATTGAGGCCAAGATCGACGCCGCCGTTTCCAAGGTGGTGCGCTCGGGCGCCTACATCTTCGGACCGGAAGTGAAGCAGCTCGAAGGCCAGCTGGCGGCGTTCGCGGAGGCCAAGCACTGCATCGGCAACGCAAACGGCACGGACGCGTTGGTGTTGCCGCTCTGGGCCTGGGGCGTGGGCGAAGGCGATGCGGTGTTCACGCCGAGCTTTACCTTCGCCGCTACCGCCGAGATCGTGCCGTGGACCAACGCGACGCCGGTGTTCGTCGATGTGCTGCCGGACACCTACAACATGGACCCGAAATCGCTCGAAGCGGCGATCGCGGGCGTGAAGAAGGACAGCAAGCTGAAGCCGAAGGCGGTGATCGGGGTCGATCTCTTCGGTCAGCCTGCGGATTATCCGGCGATTGCCGCGATTTGTAAGCGCGAAGGGCTGAAGCTTATCGCTGACAGCGCGCAAGGTTTTGGCTGCACGCTGAACGGCAAGCATCCGATGCATTGGGCCGACGCGCAGACGACGTCGTTCTTCCCGGCAAAGCCGCTCGGTTGCTACGGCGATGGCGGCGCGACGCTGACCAACGATGACGCCGACAACGTGCTGATGCGCTCGATCGCGTTCCATGGCGCCAGCGGCGACGACAAGTACAGTTGCGCCCGCATCGGCATGAACTCGCGTCTGGATACGATCCAAGCCGCGATCCTGATCGAAAAGCTCGCGATCTTCGCCGAAGAGATCGCGATGCGAAACGAAGTCGCCGATCGCTACGCGCAGATGCTTGAGGGCTTGGTGCGCACGCCGACCGTGATTGAAGGCGGCGTCTCAACTTGGGCGCAATATGTGGTCGAGGCGGATGATCGCGATGGCTTGGCGGCACATCTGCGCGAAGCCGGCGTCCCGACAGCGCAGTATTATCCGAAGCCGCTGCATAAGCAGACAGCGTACGAGAATTTCCCCATCGGTGCGGGCGGCATGAAGGTAAGCGAAACCATCTGCCACCGCGTTCTGGCGCTGCCGATGCACCCCTATCTTGATGGCCAGACCCAAACGAAGATCGCTGGCGCGGTGCGGGAATTCGTGAGGGCCGGCGGCTAAGGCAACTTCGCGATCTGCGATTCGAGCCGCAACATCTCTGAGAACGCCAAGAACAAGTGATAGACGCACGACGCCGGCGTCGTAGTCGTAAGCGGCTTGCTGAACCTATCGAACTGATCGGTCCAAAGTCCGGGAATGTTATTCGCGAAGTAGCGGCCGAAAATGAGGCCGGCTGACGTCGAGAGCGCGGCGCGTGGATCGCGGCCATCAAGCTCGAACAGCGCAATCGCGGCCTTGATCCGCTCAGTGTTTGGCCATGCGCGCGACGAGCTTTGCAGCACCTCGCCCTCTTCGGTCAGTGCATCGTAAACCGCGTAAGTGCCGGGATCGACGCCGTAGCGTTCGGCAAACTCCGCCGAGCGCGCCGCAATCGTCATCACCGGATCACCGGTGAGGCGCTGGTAGTGCGCGAGAATCCAAGTCCATTCAAAATGATGGCCGGGCTCCACGCCGCCGCCGACACGCGTCCAGGTCTGATCAAAGCGCTCACCCAACGTGCGGGGATCAAAGAGCTTGGTGGCGAAAAGCTGCACAACCTCGCGCGCCGTATCTAGGAAGATTTCCTCGCTCGTGGCCTCGAACGCCACCAAACAAGCCTCCGCCAAATGCATATGCGGGTTCTGCTCGCGCGTGCCGGAGAGAGGCAGCGAGTGCCAGAAGCCGCCATTGGGCGCGCGCATGCGGGTGCGGATGAAAGTGAGTGTATCAAGCGCATGTGCGCGGGCTTCCGCGTCGCCGGAGACACGATAGCGCCAGGCCATGGCGAAGATGACGAACGCCAGTTCGTAGAGATCGATTGTGGGATCGACGATAGCGCCGTGCCGGCTGAGCTTCCGCGCCCAACCGCCATCGCGCAGGCGCGCTTGGGTCACGAGATATTTGTAACCCCATTCGGAGATGTCGGCGCCCTGCTTCCAGCCCAGCAACGCGCCGTGCGAGAACACATAGATCTGCCGGCACATGACACGCACACGTTTGAAGTCGCACGCGGTCGGGCGGCCATCCTGATCGAGTTCCTCGTAGAAACCTCCATCGATGCGATCGACGCCGCACTCGGCCCAAAACGGCAAGGCCGCCTCCAACATCCAGGCGCGGGCGGCTTCGAACGGGACAGGGCTCATGACTGGAGGGGTTCTAACACCGTAGGATTGCGCTCTCCTAACCCGCGAAGCCGACGCTGGAAAATGGCTAACTGGCGTGTCCTTCGGGGAACTCAGTGGCTGCATGTCCCCCCTAGGCTGCCCGGGCTCCTGGCGCGCGGGCATTGATGCTTTATAGAAACGAGGCGCCCGCCCTGGGGGCGCCGTGGTGGGATGTACGACATGGCCGCAAGGCCCGACCAACAGCCGGCGTCCTCGACGCTTAAGGCCGCGCTCGACGCGTGCCGCCGCCACATTGGCTTCGTGATCCTGTTCAGCGCCTGCCTGAACCTACTCTACCTCGCTCCCTCAATTTACATGCTCCAGGTCTATGACCGGGTGCTGGCGTCCGGCGGGGTGCTGACGCTCATCTATCTCTCGCTGGTGCTGTTTGCGTGCTTGGGCGTGCTGGCGTTCCTCGACGGGACGCGCGTGCGCCTGCTGCTGGCGATGTCGCGCCGGCTCGACCGCCTGATCGCACCGCATGTGTTGCTGGCGGCGCTGCAGCGCGAAGGCCGCCACGCTGCCGGCCAGGCGCATGTGCTGCGTGAGTTCGATACGCTGCGCGCCGCGATGAGCGGGCCACCGGCGGTGGCGGCCGTCGATGCGCCTTGGGCGCCGATTTACATCGCTGTTTGCTTTCTCATTCACCCGTGGATCGGCGTGCTGGCGCTCATCGGCGGCATTACGCTCGTGTGCATCGCCTTGATCAATCACCGCGCCATGTCGGGCGCCATGAAGGCGAGCGAAGAGGCCACGGGCGCGATGTACGGCCTGCAAATGGCGGACATCAATCAGGGCGACACTGCCCGCGCCCTCGGCATGCAAGGCCGGCTGGTCGAGCGGCAGATGAAAGCGCGCATTTCGCTGAACCACTCGATCAACACCTCCGGCAGCGCCAACGCCTTCTATTCGGCAATCACAAAGTTCACGCGCCTGACGCTGCAATCGGCAGCGCTTGGCCTGGGCGCGTTTCTGGCAATCCAGCAAGAGATCTCAGCAGGCGGCATCATCGCGGCCTCGATCCTGTGCTCGCGCGCGTTCGCGCCGCTGGAGCTGATCGTCGGCGCGTGGCGCCAGTTCGAACAAGGGCGGCAAGCTTACGGGATCATCACCCGCGTGCTGCGCACGCAAGAAACAGCGCGGGACTACACCGGCCTGCCCAGCCCGCGCGGCGTCCTGAGCGTCGAAGGCGTCACGGTGCGAGCGCCAACGGGCGATCGCTTCTTGCTGATGAATGCGAGCTTCAAGGCCGAGCCGGGCGATATTATTGGCGTCATCGGCCCAAGCGGCGCCGGCAAGACCACTTTGCTGCGCGCGGTCGCGGGCGCGGCGCAACCGGATGGCGGCGCGGTGCGTCTCGATGGCGCTAAGATGACCGATTGGGAGCCAGATCGGCTTGGGCGCTATGTCGGTTATCTGCCTCAGGAAGTGGCCCTGTTCGGTGGCACGATTGGCCAAAACATCTCGCGCTTCGACAGCGCCGCCGGTCAGGACGTCGACGCAGCGATCGTGAAGGCGGCGCAATCGGCTGGCGCCCACGAGATGATCCTCGCGCTGCCGCGCGGCTACGACACTGAAATCGGCCCGAACGGCCGCGGCCTTTCGGCGGGCCAAGCGCAGCGCGTGGCGCTTGCGCGCGCACTCTACGGCGAACCGGTGCTGCTGGCGCTCGATGAACCGAACGCGCACTTGGATCAAGACGGCGAGACCGCCCTGCTCAACGCGTTGCGTGAAGCAAGCGCGCGCGGCGTGTGCAGCATCGTTGTGGCGCACCGCACCGGCTTCCTGAGCCAAGTGAACAAGCTGATGATCGTCGCGGATGGGCGCATCGATGCGTTCGGCCCGCGCGACGCAATCATAGCGCGGATCAATCCGGGCGGCGGCCCACGGCCGATTACGGCCGTGCCGAACGAAGGCTTGCGGCCATGACGCTCGATTTTCTGACCCGCCCGCCCGTGCGCGAATCCGAGCTTGAAGGCACGGAGGATTCCGGCCGCCGGGAGATTCGCGCAGGCGTGATCGCGCTGGTGGTGTTCTTTGTCGGCTTCGGCGGCTGGGCGGCGTTCGCCCCGTTGGACGCAGCCGTGGTGGCGCCGGGCGTGATCGTGGTTTCGGGCAACCGTCAGACGGTGCAGCACCGCGATGGCGGAATCGTATCGGCTATCAACATCAAGGAAGGCGATCGGGTCGAGGAAGGTCAGGTTCTGATCGAGCTCGGATCGCCGGAATTGGTGGCGCAGGAACAAGCGCTGCTTTCGCAAGTCGTCGATCTGCAGATGCAACGGGCGCGGCTGACAGCCGAGCAAAGCGGCGCGCGGACGCTGCAAAGGCCAGCGGAATGGGAGGCGTTGACGCCAGAAGACCGCGCCGTGGCGGACGCCGCATTCGAGCGCCACCGCCAAGAAGCGCGCGCCGGTTCGTGGAGCGCGTTCGATGCGCGCATTGCCGGGTATCGCGGTGAAATCGCCTCGTTGAACCGGCAGGAAGCGCTGCTCAACGAAGAGCTCAGCGGCATGCGCGAGCTCGCCAACGAACAGCTAGTGCCGATGACGCGCGTGCGTTCGCTCGAGCGTGGATTGGCCGAACTGCAAGGCCGACGCGCCGAACTCACGTCGCTGATCGCTTCAACGCAGCAGGATCGCTACCAAGACCTCCGCCAAGTCGATGCGCGGCTCGCTGAGCTTTCGCCTCAACTTGCCGGCGCGCGCGAACGGCTTGAACTCACGCGCCTGCGGGCGCCGACGAATGGCGTCGTGGTGGGCTTGCAGGTTCATACGGTTGGCGGCGTTGTCCGCGCTGGCGAGCGGCTGATGGACATTGTGCCGGAAGGCCAGGACCTCATTGTCGAAGCGCAAGTGCCGCCGGAATCGGCTGACAACCTCCAGCCCGGGATGCGCACGGAAGTCCGGATCACGGCATTCGGCGGCCGCAATCTGCCGCTCGTCTATGGCGAAGTCCAGCAAGTCTCCGCTGACCGCTTCACCGACGAGCGCTCAGGTCAGGCATATTTCAGCACGCAAGTTGTCGTGCCGCGGGAAGAACTCCAACGGCTGACGGACGCGGCGGGCGCAGAACACCAGCTGCGAGCCGGTCTTTCCGCGCAAGTCGTGATCCCAACACGCAAGCGTACGGCGCTGCAGTACCTGGTTGAGCCGCTCAATCAGACCCTGTGGCGGTCGCTGCGGGAGGAATGAACATGAGAATCCTGTTCGCTTCGATCGCGCTGACGCCGGCGCTGATGGCGCCATGCCCTGCGCTCGCCGAGACGCTTGAGGAAGCATTGGTCGCCGCGCACGCCAACAATCCGAACATGGAAGAGGCGCGGCTAGCGCTGCGCGCGGCGCGCGAGGAGCGCACACAGGCGATCTCGAACTACCTGCCCTCCGTTGGCATCAGCGGCAGCGCCGGGATGCAGAGCATCGAGAGCGACACCGACGGCATTTTCGGCCCCAGCACCAACCAAGACGATCTACAGCCGACATCAGCGACGGCGCAGGTCACGCAGCAACTCTTTACCGGCTTCCGCCGCAGCGGCCAGGCGCGCTTGGCCAACGCCAATATCGCCGGCGCGCAGGAAGGTTTGCGTTCGCGCGAACAGGATGTGCTGCTGGCGGCCGTCGACGCTTACATAGGCGTGTTGCGCGATCAGGAGATCGTGCGGCTGCGCGAGGAGCACGTCACAGGGCTGACACGGCTGCTCGCCGGCACACGGCGGCGGCTGGATGTCGGCGAAGTGAGCCGCACCGATGTCGCGCAGGCGCAAACCCGCCTTGCCGGCGCGCGCGCAAACCTAGCGCGCTCACAAGCCGATCTGCAGGCATCGCAAGCGCGCTACATCGCCATCATCGGGCGCCCGCCGGAAGGCCTGCTCCCCGTCGCGGCGACACCGCAGACGCCGCATTCGCTCGAAGAAGCAGTTCGCATGGCCGATAACAATCACCCGGATCTGCGCCGCGCCGAAACCGCCGAACGCGCAGCGCGGGCGCAAGTGACGATCGAGCGCTCGGCGCTGCTGCCTCAGGTTTCGCTTGTCGGCCGCGCCGACGAGAACCGCGATTTTAGCGCCAGTGAATCGCGCCGCGAAAGCGCCAGCGCCGTGGCGCAGTTCAGCATGCCGCTGTTCGAAGGCGGCTTCGCGCGCTCACGCACGCGTCAAAGCCGCATCAATGTCGATCGAGCCGAGGCGCGCACAGAAGCACAGCGGCGCGAAGTCATCGCCAATGTCACCGGCGCATGGAGCAATCTGAGCGCCAGCCGCGACATCCTCGCCGCCGCCAATGAGCAGGTGGAGGCCTCGCAGATGGCCGTTGAAGGCGCAGAACGTGAACGCGGCTTCGGCTTGCGCTCGACGCTTGACGTGCTCGACGCCGAGGAAGAAGCGCGCAACGCGCTGATCGGGCGCGCGCGCGCCAATGCCGAGGCGGTGATCGCCTCGTACGCCTTGCTGGCGGCGACGGGCGCCCTCACACTCGAGACCGCGACCGGGCGCGGCTACTGACGCCCGGCGCGGGAGAACCGCGCATGGACCTTAAAGACGCGATCCGCACGATTCCGGACTATCCCAAGCCCGGCGTGATGTTTCGCGACATCACCACCCTGCTCGGCAATCCGCGCGCGCTCCGCGTCGCCATCGACCGGCTGGTCGAACCCTATGTCGGCGCGGGGATCGACAAGGTGGCCGGGATCGAGGCGCGCGGCTTCGTACTCGGCGGCGCGGTGGCGCATCAGCTGGCTGTGGGCTTCGCGCCGGTGCGGAAGAAGGGCAAGCTGCCGTGGCGCACGCTGCGCCAGGAATACCAGCTCGAATACGGCGTCGATTCCGTCGAGATGCATGAGGATGCGCTGGCGGCCGGCGAGAAGGTGCTGATCATCGACGATCTGATCGCCACGGGCGGCACCGCGCTGGCGGCGGTGAAGCTGATCGAAGGGCTTGGCGCGACGGTCGTCGGCGCAAGCTTCGTCATCGACCTGCCTGAGCTCGGCGGGATGCGAAAACTGCGAGAACTAGGGCTGCAGGCCGAGGCGCTCTGCGCGTTCGAGGGCCACTAGCCGACCGCCCGCTCCGTGCGGCCGAGACGCTCATCCAGTTGCGCGAACACGCGCTGGCGGACGATGGCGTTTTCCATGGTGCGCGCAACCGCCTCCAGATGGGCGACATCGGCGGAGGTCAGATAGGCATCGAGACCAGTCGGCGTGATGCGGAAAACGTTCGGCAGGCTGCTCGGGGCGATGCGATCGTATTCGTCGGTGAGTTGCTCGCTCAGCTTCTCGCCCGGACGCAGGCCCGTGAACTCGATATCGATATCCTTGCCGGAGCCGGCGATGAGGCCGCGACCAAGCTCCAGAATGGAAACGGGCGCGCCCATATCCATGAAGTAGGCGCCCTGCTCACTCTCCAATGCCGTCACGCTGAGAATGAGTCCAACGGCCTCGGCCGATGACATGAAATAGCGCTCCATGTCGGGGTGCGTGACCTCCAGCGGGCCACCGGCATCGATCTGCGCAGCAAAGCGCGGCATCACCGAACCTTGCGATCCGAGCACGTTGCCGAAGCGCACGGACTTCATCTTCATCTGCGTCGGCTGTTCCAGACGAAATCCGTGCAGATAGAGTTCAGCCAAGCGCTTGGTGGCGCCCATGACGCAAGTTGGCGCCGCGGCCTTATCTGATGAAATAAGCATGAAATGCGAGGCGCCGGCATTTGACGCGGCAGTCACCGCGTTGCGCACGCCGACAAGATTGGTGAGCACACATTCGACCGGGTGGCGCTCACCCAAATGCACATGCTTCAGCGCCGCCGAGTGAATGACGACATCCGGCTCTATCCGGCGCATCCAGGCGTCGAGGCGGCCAGAATCTCTCACGTCACACAGCGCATCCGTCGTCTGCTGGGTGGGCGCGGTGCGCTTTACTGCTTCGACGACTTCGAGGAGGCCATGATCGAACTGATCAAGCATAGCAAGATGGCCGCAACCGAGCTTCGCAAGCTTCAGCGAAAGCGCGCTGCCGACACTGCCGGCGGCGCCTGTGATCACGACGCGTTTGCCCGCAAAAAACGCTTTCAAAGCAGCGAAATCGAACTTGGCCTCGGGCCGGTGGAGAGCAAACGATAGCATCGGCCGGGCGACCCCTTCCCCGTGATTCGCGACTGATTATCGGAATACACGGGTGAGTGCCGCCAAGCCATATAGCGGCGGCAAAGGGGCAGATTGTGTTGCGCTTGCGCACTGCCAAGTAGAGCACGATGCAATTCGGCGCTCTTCGAGTAAATGCTCATAGAATTCGAAGTCGCCGTTTACTTCTCGCCTGGCGACATGCAAATTAACCAGGAAGCAGGGCAGTATTTCCCGGCTGAATTGTTTAACCAAGATTGTCTCAAGCCGATCCGTACCTTCGCGCAAGCTGGCCGAACCACCCCGAACATTAACCAATAGGGGGGCGCCGGCTTCATTGCGTACGGAGGTAACGGGAAATGCAACTGAAGCTTATGACTTCGGTCTGCGCTGTCGCTCTGGGTCTGGCGTTCGCGCCGGGCGCCTGGGCTGATGATGGCACCAGCGTCGAAGACAGCGCGATCGCTGTCGACGGCAGCGCGGCCGCTGTCGACAACAGCGAAACCGAAAACGAGTTCGAAGCCGAAGAATCGTTCAACACTGAGAACGAGAACACGGTCGAGGACTCTTTCAACACGGAAACCGAGTTCGACACGCGCGTTGAAGACTCCTTCAACAGCGAAGTCGAAACCGAGGAATCCTTCAACAACGAAGAATCCTTCAACACCGACAACTCGACCGACAACTCACTCGAGAGCGAAGTGACGGTTTCGTCGGAAGTCGAGAACGAAGAATCTTTCAACACCGACAACTCGGTTGAGAACGAAGAATCGTTCAACTCGATCGCGTCGGACAACACGCTCACCGACAACAGCGACAACTCGCTGAACGTCGCCGACAGCGGCAACGACAACTCGACCGACAACTCGGTTGAGCACGAAGATTCTTACAACACCGACGTCGAGAACGAAGAATCGTTCAACACCGAAGTGGAAAATGAAGAATCATTCAATACTGTCGCCTCTGGCAACACGCTCACCGACAATAGCGACAACTCAGTCGCCGTAGCAGTCGCTGATAGCGCCAACGACAACTCGGTCGAGCACGAAGATTCATACAACACCGATAACTCGGTGGAGCATGAAGACAGCTACAACACCGACAACTCGGTCGAGAATGAAGAATCGTTCAACACGGAAGTGGAAAACGAAGAATCATTCAACACTGTCGCGTCGGGCAACACGCTCACCGACAACAGCGATAACTCGCTTAACGTTGCGGTTGCCGACAGTGGCAACGACAACTCGACCGACAACTCGGTTGAGAACGAAGAGTCGTTCAACAACATCGCCGACGATCAGTCGATGAACTCGAACTCGAACGTCGCTGGCGACGACCTCAACCAGAACGCCG
>Ga0079224_100015706_pt1 | contig 10609 bp, 7 predicted proteins | sample Stecom2015_FD_80414 | JGI IMG/M metagenome (GOLD analysis project Ga0079224, IMG submission 80414) | Agricultural soil microbial communities from Utah to study Nitrogen management - Steer compost 2015 | ecosystem: Environmental > Terrestrial > Soil > Agricultural land | place: USA: Utah...
ATCGGCCCGTGCGTCGTCCACCTGTCCCGTCGCCGCGTCGAGCAGGTCGGCGCGCCAGCGGGCTTCGAGCGCTCGCCGGCGCCGTTCCGTTCGCACATTGCCCAGGTGGAGCAGCAGGGCGTAACCCATGAACGCCAGGGTGAGCGTGATCATCCCGAGCACCGCCGCCACGGCGAGCCGCAGGACGGGATCGCCGCCGAGGCTCAACGCTTCCGGACCAGCCGGAGGACCCGCGTCAGTAACTCACCCGGAGAGAACGGCTTCGTCACATAGTCGTCGGCGCCCAGCTGGAAGGCGCGGGACACGTGCTCCTGGCGGCCCAGCGAGGTGAAGACCAGCACGGGGATCAGCCGCGCCTCGTCACTCTCCTTCATGCGTCCGAGGATCTCGAAGCCGTCCATCGACGGTAGCTGGACGTCGAGGATGACGACGTCCGGTGGTTCCGCCACGATATCCGCGAGCGCTTCCGCACCGTCCTCGTGGTGCCGGACGACGAAGCCGCTCCGCTCCAGGCGGTGCCGCACGAGGGCGGCGGTGATCGGATCGTCCTCTACCAGGGCGGCCACCGGACGGGCGCGTCGCGTCAGCGAGGCGACGGCGACGAGCTCCCGTGGCCGGCCGGCGGCGAGCTCCGCGGACATCGCGGACACCGCATCGAGCAGGTCCTCGTCACGACCGACCAGCCGAACCCGCGCGGTCAGATGGCGCTCCAGCTCCGGGACGGCGGCGATGGCCTGGATCAGGTCCGCCAGCTCCGTGTCCGACCGGGTCGGGCTCACCAGCAGGAGCTCGTCGGCGCTCCATCGCCCCAGGATCTCACCCTTCTCGAGGAGGGGCCCGGCGGCGGCGATGACCCGTCGAAGGATTCGTGCGAGATGTGCGCTCGGATCCGACGGATCGAGGAAGAGCACGGGTGACGACTCCATCCTTCTGTCGTCGTCCGCCGTGTGGATCTCCAACAGGCCGACGGCCAGGGGGGACCGTGTCGCGGCGTTGCGGAGCTCGGCCATCGCCGCATGGACCTCTCGCCGCGAAAGGGGCTGCGTGAGCGGGTCGGGCCTGGGCTCCCTCGTGCGGTCACGAGCGAGCACGTGGGTGAGGGAGGCCTCCAGCATGTCCACCGCGATCGGCTTGGTCACGAACGCGTTCGCCCCGAGCGCGAAGCACTCCTGCCGGGTCCGGGGCCCGGCCCGTCCGGTGACGACCAGGACGGCGGCGTCCCGGGTGGCCGGCAGGCGGCGCAGCTCCGCCAGGAGGGCGCGTCCGTCCTCGTCCGGAAGCACCAGGTCGAGCACGACCGCGTCGGGCTTCTCGACCTCCAGGAGCGTCCTGGCTTCCCGAGCGGATGTCACCGTCAGGGACCGCCATCCCCCGCCGGCCACGCTCCGCTCCATCAGCTCGACCTCGCCCTGCTCATCCTCGATGATCAGAACCAGAATATCGGTTCTTGTGGGCGCAGGAGCGGCGGCCGACCGGGACGCGGCGCTCAATCGAAGCCCGCCGTGCCGCGCCAGGGCCTCGAACTCCGGATCCGCGGCCAGCACCTCGAGGTCGTCCCGGAGCGCGACGCTCGCGAGCAGGCACGCCGCCAGGGTGACGGGGTCTCCGGCGGCGCGGCACGTGCGGAAGAGCTGCCCGGCGCGCTCCGCCTCCAGGGGCCCGGGCGGCGCGCACCGGTCGAGGGAAGCGACCAGCCGTCCCATCCGGTCGGCGGCCCGGGCGTCCGCCGCTCCGGCCAGCAGCTCCGCCACCACCAGGTCGGTCGTACGGACCGGCAGACGGTCCTCGAGGAGGTCTGCCAACTCCCGATCCGGGGCCGAGCCGGTGCCCCGTAGGAACTCGGCCCAGGCCGACGTGTCGACCAGCGTCATCGAATGGTATCCAGATCACCGGCCCACCCCGTGCCACGGAGCTCCAGCATCTCCTCGCGGAGCATGGGCGGCGCGGCGGCCCTCCGCAGCGCATAGCGGATCGCCTCCTGCGCGTTCGGAAGGCCGTGTCGCTCCATCCCGGCCTGGACGAGAGCGAGCGCGCCGGACCCGAGCGCCGCGGAGAGCTCGCCGACGGGAGAAGCGGCCGGGCCCGCGGGCGCGGGGGGAGGCAGGGGGGGCGTGCCCGGCGCGACGGGCGGCGCCGCCGGAGCCGTTCGTCCCTCGCCGGCCTCTCTCGCATTCCGCAGGACCTGCCGCACCCATGCGGATGTGGTCAGCCGCAGGGCGGCGGCGGCATCCTGGATCTCCTGGTATTCGCTGTCGTCCATGACGACCTGGAGCCGTTTGCTCATGGCATGAGTATTTCATACTCAAAGCCGATGCGCAATACGAATCCGCTGGCCCCGCATCCGGGATGCGGGCATCTTACGAGATGAGATCCGTGTCGTTCTTCCGCTGCTGCCGGCGCCCCACGCTGCTCGCCCTGGCGGCGGTGCTGGGCGCGTGCTCCGAAACGCCGACGGCCAATCAGGATCCGGTGCCGACCACGGTCCACCTGTCGGCGAACGCCGTGGAGTTTCTGGCCCTGGGCGACACGCTCCGGCTGATCGCGACCGTGCTCGACCAGAACGGCGGCGTCATGCAGGGCGTGCCGGTGTCGTGGACGTCCTCGAGCACGTCGGTGGTGACGGTGTCGGGCGCCGGCCTGGTCACGGCCGTCGCCGATGGGGACGCGGACGTGACGGCCGCCGCCGCGGGCGTCACCGGCGTCGCGTCCGTGGAGGTGAGGCAGACCCCCGACCACGTTCGTTTCGATCCGGAGGTCGTCGTCCTCGAGGGCGCGAACGATACGGTCACCGTTCGGGCCACGGTGGTCGACGCGAACATGAACGAGCTACCCGGCCAGGCCATCACCTGGAGCGCCCAGGACGGCGGGGTGCTCGAGGTGGACGCCGAAGGCGTCGTTACCGCTCTGGCGGACGGCGCCACCCGGATCCTCGCGACCGTCGATGCGCTCGTCGGCGAGCTATCCGCCTTCGTGGGGGAGCAGCAGGTGATCATCGAGAGCGTGGCGCCCGCCGTGCTTCTCGCCGATTCCATCGCCACGGTCCGCGGCCTGGGCTTCTCGCAGGAGGTCGACGGCAACGTCGTCACGCTCGACGGCGCCGAGGCCGAGGTGGTGTTCGCGACCTCGACCACCCTGCGCTTCAGGGTTCCGGGCGCGGACTGCAGCCCCGCCCACACGGGCACGGTGCGCGTCGAGGCGTTCGGCCTGAGCGGCACGTCACCCGCCGAGGTCCGGCCCGTGTCGCACCGGCTCGAGGTAGGTGAAGGCGTGTGGACGGGGGACGGGTGCCTTCATCTGGCCGGTGGCACCGCCGCCGGCGAGCGGTACATGATCGGGATCCTGAGCGCGTCGGAGGTCGTCTCCAGCCTGACACCCGCCGCCCTCGAGGCCCAGGCCGGCGACGAAGGCGTCGTGGCCGCTCCGGACATCGCCGGTGCGGCCGCCCGGACTGGAGGCGGAGCCGCGCACGGAGGCCGCGGCTCGTGGGGGGCCCTGGCCGGCGGCGGCTGGTTCCGCGTGCCCGCTGAGTCGCCCGTGGCCGGGCGGCAAGGGCGCACGGCGGCGCCTTCCGCGCCGCCCTCGGCGATCGCCCGGGCCCTCGCTCCCTCGCGCGTCGCCGCGCGCACGGCGGAGCGGCGGGCCGAAGCTTCGATCCGGGCCGCGGAGCGCCGGCTATGGGATGGCCTTGCTCGGACCGGGATCGCGACGGTGGCCAGGGCACGGGGCGCGCCGAACGGGCCGTCGGCCGTCGTGCCGAGCACCGGCGACACCCTTCGCTACACGGTGCCCACCTTCGGCGAAGACACCTTCTGCACCGGCGGGACCGAGGTCGAGGGCGTGGTCCGCTACGTGGGGGACGGGGCGGTCTTCGTGGACGACGTGGACAATCCCACGGCCGGCTTCGGGACTGCCGAGTACCGCGAGCTCGACGACCTCCTCGCCGAGAGCACGCTCCCGGTCATCACGGCGCATTTCGGCGAGATCAGCGACGTCGACGACAACGAGGGCCGGATCGTCGTCCTGATCACGAAGGAGGTCAACGGACGCGAGAATCTGCGCGGCTTCGTCTTCAGCGGCGATCTCGCGACGCCGGCGCAATGCGCGGACAGCAACCAGGCGGAGATCTTCTACGGCATCGCGCCGGACCCGGACGGCGTGCACGGCGATGTGCAGAGCGTCGCGGACGTGCTGGACTCCTACCCCACGCTGATCGCGCACGAGCTCACCCACATCGCGCAGTTCGCGAACCTGAGGGCCGGCAAGGCCATCTGGGAGCTCGAGGGCGGCGCCACGCTGGCGGAGCAGCTCGTCGGCTTCCGGGTGCACGGTCACGGGCCGCGCCAGGACCTCGGCGCGGCCGAGTGGGTGGCCAGCCTCGACGACGGCGGCTGGTACGGCGACTGGGTCTTCGACCTGGCGCTCTATTTCGGGTTTCGAAGCAACGACGAGCGCGTCGAGGGGGCGCCCGAGGAATGCTCGTGGGTGGAGCGCGAGGAAGCGGAGAACGACGGCCCGTGCGAGAACGGCCGAGCCGTCTACGGTGTGCCGTCGACGCTGCTGCGGTTCGTCCTGGACGAGCACGGGGGAGCGTATCCGGGCGGGGACGCAGCCCTGATGCGCCACATGACATCGTCGCGGGCCCGGGGCCTGGAGACGCTCGGGGAGGCGACCGGCGAGGAGCCGGTTTCCATCCTGACGCGCTTCGCGGTGACGCTGTGGGCCGACGGCAGGGTCGGGAACTGGCTGCAGTCCTGGAACATCACCGACATCTTCGAGAATGCGGGCCTGCAGCCGACGACGCGACTCGAGCCGTACCTGAGCAGCGCCGCCGAGCCGTCGCTCGACGTGGACGTGCGCGCGTCCTCGAACGCCTATCTGGAGTGGCGACCGCCGCCTCCGCACGAGCCGACGAGCCTGCGCATCCTCACGCCGGGCGGTGACCCGCTTCCGGATCACATGGTGCTCTGGATCCTGCGCATCCGATGAGCCGCCGCCGGCACCACCTCGCCTCCGCCGCGCTGCTCGTGTTCGCCGCGACCATGCAGGCGTGCGCTTCCCGGCCGGACCAGGCGCCAGCGGCGGACACGCGGGCCGAGACGGACTCGGCGGTCGCGGCAGATTCCGCGGGCGCGGCCGTGGACGCCGGAGCCGCCGTCGACGCGGGCGACTGCGTGACCGGGACGGTCATCCTCGAGGGCGTGCAATTCGCGTCCCGCACCTGGGCGCGCTCCGCGACCGGAGACGACGTGGAGCTGACGGGCCCGGCGGTCGCGAACGTCCGGCTCCTTTCCGGTACCACCGTTCGGGTATGCGGCCCGGTGCGGGAGCCCGACGCTCCGCTCGAGGTCAGGGAGGTCGAGCTGCTCGAGGTCGACCGGATGCCCGCAGTCCTCGGCACGCTGCGGGAGACGGCGACCCGCTGGGCCGTCGAGCCCCTCGACGGGGGCGAGCCGATCCTGCTTCGAGACGTGCCCGAGGCCTTCACCGACGCCGTGGGGCAGGTCGTCTGGGTCGCCGGCGAGCTCGGCGGTGAGGGTCTCGCCGTCCGCTCCTACGGCGTCCTGGAGCGCTGGCGGTAGCCATCCCGTCGCCCGGACCGCCGCCGGCTCCGAGCCGCCGTCGCGTCCTCGCGCTCGCGTGGCCGATCGTGCTCGCCAACTCGGCGGTGCCGCTCCTCGGACTCGTCGATACGGCGGTCATCGGCAACACCGGCACGGTCCAGGGGCTCGGCGCGATCGCGCTCGGCGCCATCGTCTTCAACTTCGCGTACTGGACCTTCGGCTTCCTCCGGATGGGCACCACGGGCTTCACCGCCCAGGCGTCAGGGGCGGGCGACGAGGCGGAGGTGCGCGCCACGCTGGGCCGTGCGCTCCTCGCCGCGGCCCTGCTGGGCGTGCTCCTGGTGGCGCTCCAGCGCCCCGTCGTCGCCGTGGCCCTGACGCTGCTCGGGGGGAGCGGCGAGGTCGCCGCCCTCACGCGCGAGTACTTCTTCATGCGGATCTGGGGCGCACCGGCCGCCCTCGGCACATTCGCCGTCCTGGGCACGTTCGTCGGGCTCGGTCGCACCGGTCTTCTGCTGCGCACGCAGATCGTGCTGAACGGGCTCAACATCGTGCTCGACGTGCTGTTCGCCGGGGTCCTCGGATGGGGTGTCCGGGGCATCGGCATGGGCACGGCGATCGCCGAGTGGACCACCTTCGCGATGGCCCTCTACCTGGTGCACGGGTTGGTCCGAGCACGACGCGCGGACGCGGAGCCGTTCTGGCCATGGGCCCGGATCCTGGACCGGGACAAGGCGCTCCGCACCCTCGGGGCCAACACGGACATCATGATCAGGACGCTCTCGCTCCTCTCCGGGTTCGCGTGGTTCACGAGCCAGGGCGCCCGATTCGGAGACCAGGTCCTCGCGGCCAACCACGTCCTCCTGCAGCTCGTGTCGGCGAGCGCCTACCTGCTCGACGGCTACGCGCACGCCACGGAGGTGCTGGTGGGGCGCGCGGTCGGGGCGAGGGCGAGGGCCGCGTTCGACGGCGCGGTCCGGTCCGCGACCGAGCTCGCCGCGGCGACCGCCGGGGTCCTCACGATCCTGGTCGCGCTCGCAGGCCCCACGCTGATCGCGCTGCTCACGGACCTGACACCGATCCGTGATACGGCCATTGACTATCTGCCCTACGCGGCGGTGTACGTCCTGGCCTCGTTCGCCGCGTTCCAGCTCGACGGCGTCTTCATCGGCGCGACCCGGACACGGGACATGCGGAACGCAGGCGTGCTGTCGCTCCTGGTCTTCCTGGGCGCTTCCGCGCTCCTCGTGCCGCGGGCAGGGAACGCGGGGCTCTGGGTATCGTTCGTGATCTACGTGGTCGTGCGCGGCGGCACCCTGGCCGCACGCTTCCCGGCGCTGCGACGCGCGGTGGGCTCGTGACGCCGGGCTGCGCCGGTCGTCAGGAGTAGAGCTCCCAGAAGCGCTCGAGCTGCTCGTCGCTGCCGATGGTGAGGAGGGTGCACCCGCCCGTCATCCGAGTCGAGCCTCGCGGGTCCGTGAGCAGGCCACCGTCCGACTCGATCGCGATCACGGTGAGGCCGGTCTGCTCTCCGATCCGGCTCTCGACGAGCGTCTTGCCGACGAGCTTCTCCGGACACGGGATGTCGTGGAATGCGATGCCCTCCCCGAGGATCACGGGCGGCCGGTCGTGCAGGAGCGACAGCACCCGCTCCACCGCGAGCGTGCTGTAGCTCAGCGTGATGTTCGCGCCGGCCCGCTGGATGGCGGCGAGGTTCCTGTCGTGGGTGATGCGGCTGATGATTTGCGCCTCGGGGCTGATGGCGCGGGTGTAGGCGGCCAGATAGATGTTCGCCTCGTCCCGGTTGGTGGTGAGGAGGATGGAAGGTGCGTCCTCGATCCCCACCTGACGCATGATGGCCCGGTCCGCCGCGTCGCCGATGATCAGGCGGTCAGGAAGGTCCCCGATCCGCTCCGCGAGCGCCGCGTTCTTCTCCACCATGTACACCGGCACCGACCGCTGCTTCAGCGCCCGCGCCGCCGCTCGGCCGACCTTGCCTCCCCCCAGGATGATGACCGGGTTCCAGTTCGTGTCGTAGATGTAGAGGTATTCGTTCAGGCGGTCGATGGATTGCTGGGATCCCGTCACGACGGCGACCGACAGGTCGCCGAACACCGCGTCGGCACCGGCCGGCAGGATGCGGCTCCGGTCCCAGATGCCGAGGACGCTCACCCCGGCGATCTCCCGGAGATTGCTCTCGGCGATCGTCTTGCCCACCAGGGGCGTTCCGTGCACGGTGAACTCGGCGATGATCAGGTCGTGATACCGCCCCACGACGTGCGCCTGGGCGTGGCCGCCGTTCACGCGATTGGCCAGCTGCTCGCCGAGGATGCGCTTGAGCGGCAGGGCGTGGTCGCAGCCACCGAGCTCCAGGATGTCGACCGAGTGCTCGTCTTCGGCGAACGCGACGATGGGTACGTCCGCCGACAGCTCGCGGATGGTGAGCGCGACGTTGGTGTTCATCAGGTCGTCGCGGTTCAGGATCACCAGACGCGCGTCCGAGACGAGGAGGTTCTCGTACGTCGCGAGGTCGTCCACCATCCCGCGCACGGTGGAGATACCGTCGGCCTGGAGCGCGGCCGCGTCCGCGCCGTCCTCGGCGATCACGAAGTACGGAACGCCCTCTCCCTCGAGCCGGGGCGCCATGTCCTGCGCGACGCTGTCCCAGGCGATGAAGATGACGTGATCCTTCATCCCCGGCGGGACCCCTACGGGAACGCGGTTCCGGAGCTGCGCCTCCAGCCAGGGAGCGTAGAAGTACCGGATGAACGCGAACGGGAGCACCACCAGGAGCAGGATGATGCCGGAGAGCAGCACCAACACGCTGAACGCTCGACCGATGTCGCTCGTGAAGGTGATGTCCCCGAAGCCGAGCGTGCTCATGACCGTGAGCGTCCAATAGACGCCGGTCACCCAGGAGTGATCCCGTCCCTCCACGTGGAGCATGATCAGATGGAAGATCGCCGCGTACACGGCGACCACCACGACGAGGAACGCGAAGTAACGGACCAGCTGGCGGAGGTCCTTCCGGAGCTGGATGTCGCGCAGCGCGTACGCGAGATGACCGCTGAGGAACTTCATGGGTCGCGGGTTCGGGAAGCGGGCAGCGGGCGGTCCGGGGGCCGACGCCCGTGGCAGGCTATCTCCACGCGGCGCGGGTCGATCGGACGGTAGAGCGGGTCGGCGGGGGCGGCAAGAAACGGCACTTCGCTGCGGTGCGTCGCCGGTGGGCGGGCCGGCCGCTCTCCATCGCGCCGCGACCCTCGAGCGCGCGGCCACCGTTCATCGCGCCGTAACCCTGTGCCTGACACCGGGGAGCACCTATATCTACCATGGTTGCGCGCTCTGTTGAGCGGTCGCACGTCGTCTTTCTGTGGGGGTGATGCACGATGAAGATCCTCGAAGCCCGGTCCGCCTGCTTCCTGGTCCTGTTCCTGGTCGTCACCGGGGGCTGCTCGACCGCCGACACAGAGGCTCCGGGGGGCGACCCGGACGCCGATCTGATCGAGCGCGCGCGCGGCATCCACGAGCGCGTCGTCACGCTCGATACCCACGTCGACATCAACGCGGCCAACTTCGTGCCGGAGCGGAACTATACAACGGATCTACCCACGCAGGTGACGCTCCCGAAGATGGAGGAGGGCGGCCTCGACGCCGCGTTCTTCATCGTCTACGTGGGGCAGGGCCCCCTCACGAGCGCAGGCTACGCGGAGGCGCATGCCGCCGCGATCGAGAAGTTCGAGGCCATCCACCGGCTCACCGGCGAGATCGCGTCCGACCGTATCGGGCTGGCGCTGACGTCCGAGGACGTCCGGCGGATCGCGGCGGAGGGCCGCAAGGTGGCGCTCATCGGCATCGAGAATGCCTACCAGGTCGGGCTGGACCTCTCGAACATCGGCGACTTCCATGCGCGGGGCGGGCGGTACATGTCCCTGGCGCACAACGGGCACAGCCAGTTCTCGGATTCGAATACGGGCGAGGCCACGGGCGAGTGGTTGCACGACGGTCTGAGCGAGCTCGGTCGTGAAGCCGTGGCCGAGATGAACCGGCTCGGGATCATGATCGACATCTCCCATCCGTCGAAGGCGTCCATCATGCAGACCTTCGAGCTCACACGCGCTCCGGTGGTCGCGTCGCACTCCTCGGCGCGGGCGCTGAACGACGTGAGCCGGAACCTGGACGACGAGCAGCTGCTGGCGCTCCGCGACAACGGCGGGGTGGTGCAGACCGTGGCCTTCGCCAGCTACATCGATTCGGAGAAGAACCGCGCCTATCGGGAGGCCGTGGACGCGCTCCACGAGGAGATCGCGACGCAGCTGGAGCTCGAGCTGCTCGACCGGAGCGCTCTCATGGCGTTGACGCCCGAGGAGCGGGCGGCATACGAGTCCCGCCTGGACGACGTCGAGGCGCTCGCCGAGCCCAGGATCGTCTCCGAGGTGCATCCGGTGGCGCCGCCCGTCGATGTCGCGGACTTCGTCGATCACATCGACTACATCGTGGACCTCATCGGCATCGAGCACGTCGGCATCAGCTCCGACTTCGACGGGGGCGGGGGCGTCTACGGCTGGGAGGACGCGTCGGAGACGTTCAACGTGACGCTCGAGCTCGTCCGCCGCGGATACACCGAGGAGGAGATCGCCATGCTCTGGAGCGGCAACCTCCTCCGGGTGATGGACGAGGTGCAGGCGGTCGCGCGGGAGATGCAGTCGGAGGAATGAGCCCCGGCGAGCCGGACGGGGTGCCGGCGTCATTACCCCACGACAGCTGGGCGGAGCACTACGACCGGATGATGGAGCGCACGTTCGGGCCGGCGTACGCTTCCTTCACGGAGCTGACGCTGGACGTGATCCGTGCGCGCGTGGATCCTCCGGCCCGCATCGTCGACTTCGGCGCCGGCACCGGGCGGCTGGCGATCCCGCTCGCGCGCGATGGTTTCCATGTCACCGCGGTGGACCCCTCGCAGCCCATGCTGGAGCGCCTGGAGGCGGCAGCGACGGGGCTGCCCGTGGATCCGGTGCGCGCCACGGTGCAGGAATACCGGGGCGCGG
>Ga0079224_100015708_pt1 | contig 10609 bp, 11 predicted proteins | sample Stecom2015_FD_80414 | JGI IMG/M metagenome (GOLD analysis project Ga0079224, IMG submission 80414) | Agricultural soil microbial communities from Utah to study Nitrogen management - Steer compost 2015 | ecosystem: Environmental > Terrestrial > Soil > Agricultural land | place: USA: Utah...
ACGGAGAGCACACAGTGGTTTATCACCCATTCTCCGACCCCACATCTCGATGGGCGTTACACGGCATTCGCCGAGGTTGTCTCTGGTCAAAAAGTATTGGAACTGATCGAGGTCGGTGATCGCATTACCGGTGTCGTCATCCAGGAAAACGAACGCTAAGACATAAACACAAAAAGCTTGGAAACTTCATTTCAGCACGGGTCCAAAATTGGAGTTCTCGGCGGAGGGCAGCTCGGTCGCATGCTTATTCAGTCGGGAATTGACTACAACCTTCGTTTCAAGGTACTCGATCCGGACGCCTCCGCTCCATGTTCGACTATCGCGGAATTCGTAACCGGGAAACTGACCGACTATGACACAGTGATGCAATTCGCATCCGACTGCGACCTCCTCACTATCGAAATTGAGAATGTCAACACCGATGCCCTACGCACTCTTCAGGGGCAAGGTAAGCGAGTATACCCGGAACCCGACGTAATTGCTCTCATCCAGGACAAGCGTCTGCAAAAGGCTTTTTACCGCGACAACGGTATCCCTACTGCCGAATTTTATCTCACGGAGACCGCGGCCGAGGTTCAAGCTCATGCCGACTTCCTTCCGTTTGTAAACAAGCTTGGTCGCGAGGGATACGATGGCAGAGGTGTACAAATCATGCGATCGACCGATGACCTGGCACAAGCGTTCGACGCCCCTGGCCTTGTCGAGAAACTTGTCGATTTCGAGAAGGAAATATCCGTTATCGCGGCTCGCAGTACATCGGGCGAGGTAGAAACCTTTCCTCCCGTAGAAATGGTCTTTCACCCTGAGCATAACCTTGTTGAATACCTTTTCGCGCCCGCCGAGATTCCCTCGGAAATTGCCCTTGAGGCAGACCGCATCGCACGACAGGTGATCGTCTCACTCAACATGACCGGCGTACTAGCTGTAGAAATGTTTGTAACCCGTTCAGGGAAAGTACTTGTCAATGAAGTAGCGCCCCGCCCGCACAACAGCGGCCATCAGACCATAGAAGCCAATTTAACTTCCCAGTACGAGCAGCACCTCCGTGCTATCCTTGGTCTGCCGTTAGGGAGTACACAAACCATCCTTCCAAGCGCGATGGTAAATCTTCTCGGTGAAGCAGGCCATTCCGGGCCCGCACAATACCAAGGGTTCAATGAAGTAATAAAAATACCGGGAGCCTATGTTCATCTTTACGGAAAAGCATTGACCAAACCCTTCCGTAAAATGGGCCACGTCACTCTCGTTGATACCGATGCTGAACGACTTAAGAACAACGCTCAGTTTGTCCGCACAACACTCAAGGTAATTTCCTGACATCCCAATCGCTTTGAGCGCCGAGGCGTTTTGCCTAAAGTTTGTAAATTGTCGACCCCGGCACCAAACCGGCCAATCATACCCATATGACAAAACCGTTAGTTGGCATAATAATGGGCAGCAACAGCGATCTTCGGGTCATGAAAGAAGCTGCCGAAGCACTCGATGAATTCAACATTCCATACGAATTAACTGTTGTCTCCGCACATAGGACACCTATGAGGATGGTCGAATATGCGAGGTCAGCCCGAAGCCGCGGTCTAAACGTTATTATCGCAGGCGCCGGAGGCGCGGCCCACCTTCCTGGTATGGTAGCCTCACTCACTTCACTTCCTGTTATCGGCGTACCCGTCAAATCGTCGAATTCTATAGATGGATGGGATTCCGTCCTTTCCATTTTACAGATGCCCGCCGGAGTTCCCGTGGCAACCGTTGCGCTTAATGGCGCTCGCAACGCCGGGATATTAGCTGCTCAAATAATCGGCGCAACTGATAAAAAAGTCGCCGAACGACTTGACGCCTACAAAGACGAACTCGAAAAAAAGGTGGAAACAATGGCGAGTGACCTCGAGTCGCGCGGATGGAAAGCTGCACTCGAATAGGAGGTCTTTTCAATTTTCTGTAACTTGATATATACGTGGCAACAATGTCCGTTGCTTCGCTACCTAGTTTGACGACGAATGAATCCTGACGAGAAAGGCTGGCTTAAGAATTATATCGACTACCGCATTGATCTGCTTAGTGAGCTTACTACCGAAGCCGCACGAAAGCGATCCCACCCGGAGCATTCCCTTTACAGGTTACTGCAGCCAACGGGATTAATGTACGGTCAATCGATTGGGTTCTCCGGTCACAATGACGAACCGCTGACGAACAGGCAAAAACAGAAAATTCTGCTCGCCGAAAGTCTTCTTGCGAGTGCTCTTCTCGCCGGTGAACAGCAAAAGAGCTCACCCGCCGATATATGGGACGCCATCAACAAGACGCTCGAGAGCATCGCCAACTTCTACAACAATATTTTTCCCGAGGTAGCCACGCCTTCCAAAACATTATTTGGAAAGAAACGCTCGGCCATAGAAGTTGTCGAAAGGATTTTAGAGAAACGGATTAACCGCACGAACAACTTTGACGGCAACTTCTGGACGTTCTTCTTTCACAATAGTCTTCTCTTCCTTGACGTCTTCATATTCGGACAATGGATTCATACCAACGCCGACCGGATCGTGGCCGATTTTTTCCGTTACGAACGCGATGAACTGCGCTTCTCCGTTGTAAAGGTCATCGCTGCCGCCTCGCACGCAAACAACGAAGTTGAGTTTGAAGAAAAAAAACTGCTTGATCTATTTCTTCACAGCGCCGAATTAACCGGCGAGCGCCGGAAGGAGGCCATTCGTATTTTCGAAAAAGGCATCGAGATCCATGAGATAACGCTCCCTTCCGACAACTCGTGGATATTGCGGAAGTTCTTCCTTGAAATTGCTATTCTGACTATCTGGGCCGACAAAAAGGTTGAAGATGTTGAGATGGCCTTTCTAAAAGACTTTACGGTGCATCTCGGATTCCACGAAGATGACCTGGAAAACAGTCTGATTGCCATTGAAGGATTTGTCCTGGAGAACTGGGAACAGCTTTCGTACCTGCAGAATAATCAGGACTACCGGCAAGTCAGTGAACAATTTATCAAGCGGGTGACGCGAATAGCCGAAAAAAATCAGCAGCGACTTCTCAAAGAAATCAATGAGCAGCCTCAGCTTGTCGCCCTCCTGAAAAAATCTCGTAGTAGCGAACTCACGGCCGAGGAAATGGAGACAATGCGCACGTCACTCATCCGGGCGTTAAAGTCGGTGCCTACCTTTATGGTGATCTCGTTACCGACCCGGTTTCTTACTCTGCCCGTCCTCCTGAAGATACTACCCAAAAGCCTTTTTGCTGAAGCTTCTTAGCGGCGAAAATCACACAACCTCTTCGGTCTCCTCCGGCTCAACCTCCTCCTTCCGGGGCACCAGGATCGAGAACACGACCGCTAGCGCAAGCGTTGAGATAATCACACTGAATGACAGGTACGGATTCAGCTTGATGCTCCAGATGTCCAGCAGCATCTTCGCTCCGATGAAGAACAAAATGATAGAAAGCCCTTTTTGAAGGAGATAGAATTTATCGATGATGCCTGCAAGCAGGAAGAACATTGCCCTTAATCCCATCACGGCAAAGATGTTAGACGTATATATGAGGAAGGGATTCTGAGTGATGGCGAATGCTGCCGGGATCGAATCAACCGCAAAGATGAGATCGGTTGTTTCAATCAAAACGATTACGAGGAAAAGTGGGGTAAAAAGGTACTTGCCATTTTCGCGTACGACGAAGCTGCCGTCGTGGGTATCGGGCGTCATCGGAAGATGCTTACGACAAAATCTCAGGACTGGATTTTTCTCCGGATCGATCTTCTCATCGCCATCCTCGAAGTAAATCCGAATACCGGAGTACACCAGGAAGACTCCAAACACATAGAGAATCCAGTGGAAGCGCTCAATCAGTATGGAGCCTACGCCAATGAAGACACCGCGGAAGACGATCGCCCCGAGTATTCCCCAGAAGAGTATCTTGTGATAGTATCGTTCGTCAACCTTGAAGTAGCGCAGGATAAGGAGGATCACAAAGATGTTGTCGACCGAAAGCGCATACTCGGTAAGATAAGCTGAAAAATAGAGCACAGCTCCCTCTGTGCCGCTTTCATCATAGGCCAGTATAAAGAAGCCGAAGAGCGTTGAAACGACAACCCAGAATATGGACTGATACAGTGCCGATCTCGTGCTGATCTTCTTCGGCAGCTTGTTGAACAGTCCCAGGTCGAGGACGAGAAACAGGATAATGATTACAGCAAAAATGCCGAAAAGAATTATCTCCTGTTTGGGCAGATCGCCAAAGAGCGAGAACACAAGTATGTTAAACACCGGACGCAACGGAATTATTAGGGGGTTTCAAGAAGCCTTTAGCCAACGAACATGGTGTCTTTGGTTTTCGCTCAATTCCAAAAGTACAAATTTCCTGGAATTCCTAAAATCCGGCCAAAATATTACACGTGTTGGTTTGAGCACCCTGGGCAAACCCCCTGGATGAGGAGGTTCATCTCCCCGGCGGCGTAGCCAGGGGGTAGCTTTATATGCGGAATGCCGATTTCAAGGCAATTGGTCTGCCCGCAAACCGAGCATTTAAAGTGGACATGCTCATGACGGTGCTCCGTGGCGGAGCAGGCGTCGGTACATAAGGCATATTTCAGGGCTCCGCCATCGTCGAGCACCTTATGCATAAGACCGTGGTCATGGAACGTCTTGAGCGTCCGGTAAACCGTCACCCGGTCGATATCTTCAGCGATCTCGCTTTCAATGTCACTATGCGAAAGGGCATAGTCCTTCCGCAGGAACAGGTGAAGAATCTCCTGACGGGTCGGCGTTGACCTGAGATTGAAGGTTTTCAACAGCTGATCGGTTACCTGGCTCATTGCATTTGGAGTTGCAGAAGACTTTGATAAATACCGTCGTCGAGGCTGGCCAGCTCCTGGTGGGAACCGGTTTCCGCCAGAGTGCCCTCATGGATAACAAATATACGGTCAACCTTCTTAATGGTGCTCAGCCGGTGAGCAATAATAATGGCTGTACGTCCTTCCATGAGCTGGTCCAGAGCCTCTTGGACAAGGCTTTCCGAGTGGGTATCTAACGAGCTGGTCGCCTCGTCGAGAACCAGAATTGCGGGATTTTTCAAGATAGCTCGTGCAATAGCGATTCGCTGTCGCTGACCGCCGGAGAGTTTCACGCCGCGATCGCCCACTAGCGTCCCGAAACCTTCAGGGAAGCGGTCGATAAACTCCAGGGCATTAGCCTGTCGAGCCGCCTCACGGACCTCCTCGTCGGTCGCCCCCGGCTTCCCATACCGGATATTATCGGCTATCGACCCGCCAAAGAGTATAACCTCCTGAGGGACAAGACCGAAGTTTTTCCGATAGCTGGTTAAGGCGAAATCCTCCACGGGCTGGCCGTTGCATCGGATTGTCCCCGACGACACCGGGTAAAGACGGAGGAGCAGATTAATGATACTCGATTTGCCCGATCCGCTCTTTCCCACAAGGGCCACCTTTTCACCCGGCCGTATCGAAAAATTGAGACGATCGAGCACCCGGAAGTCGGGTCGGGTAGGGTAGGAAAACGATACTTCCTCAAAAACGATATCCCCTGTAAGTCTTACTTCCTCTCCTGTATGCGACGATTCGTCGGGCAGCGCGAGAATCTCGCGAATCCGGGCAGATGCCCCCACCGCCCGTTGCAGTTGAGTATATATATCTCCCAGGCCGGCTATTGAAAAGCCGATGAACGTTGTGTAAAAGATGAAGGAAAACAATTCGCCCACCGACAGGCTATTGGCTGCAACGAGGCTCGCACCATACCACCCCACAGCAACGATTCCTCCAAACAGCGCGAATATGACGAAAGAGATGAACACCCCTCGATAGCGAGCTCCACTTATTGCCACGGATACCACATCCTGGATAGCAGCCGTGTACCGGTTTATCTCATGCTGCTCGTTTCCGAACGCTTTCACCATGTTTACGGACTGAAGGGACTCTTCTACAATGACGTTGGCGTGAGCCAGTTTCTCCTGTGTTCGACGCGACAACTTCCGAATGTATTTGCCGAACACCATGGCAGCAACGACGAGAATGGGAAACGTCACCAGCATGAAGGCTGTCAGCGTAGGAGCGAGGTAAAAGATAATACCGATCCCAATTACGAGCGTAAGTACCTGGCGTAACAGCTCGGCAAGAACAAAGCTAAAAGTCTCCTGCAACGTCGAAACATCGGCGGTGATCCTGCTCATGGTATCGCCCACACGGTGCTCATCGAAAAAGCCCATCGGGAGCCAGATAACCTTGCTATACATTTCGCGTCGCACGTCTGCCATGGCGCGTTCGCTGACAATGGCAAAGGTGTAAACGCGTATGAAGGAAAACACTCCTTGAATGAATAATATCCCCATCAACACCAATGCTACTTGGCCGATGCTGTCGAAGAACTGTGCTTCTCCGGAGGCTACATCGAGGAGCTCACCGGCGAGACGGGGGAAAGCCAGCAGGATTACACTCGACAGCGCCAGCGCAATCAACCCGGCCAGAAAGACCCATTTGTACGGCAATGTATACCGGAAGATCCCCAGTAACTGACTTAGCCCTTTCTTGTCTAAAGGGATCTTCTCCCTTTCTTCTCCAGCGTCCTTCCTGCGTTTGCTCATGTTAATCGAATAGTATCTTTCCGCTGATCTGGTATGACACCGAATCGGAAAGCATCATTTTTTGTCCTCCGTGCACGCTATAGGCTGTCAACACGGTTTCTTCGCCCACCTGGTCAAGCCGCATCGAAAGCTGACGCGTGCTTTTGAACATCGGGTTGGCCTCTCTGTAGAGAGCTTCTAATTTGCGCGGGCGTGCCAACGTACCTTGGTAATATATCCTGAGGTAAACAATCGGCTGCTCATCAATACATTTGAATTCCCTTATCAGGAGATTACTTCCGGGATCCTGTAGCCCGTCCGTTATTTCGTAGCTGTTCCGGTTAACCGGCTTGTTAATGTTGTCGAGTTGGCGGAAGATATCGAGCTCCTTCTGCCACGCGGTGGTATCGGCGGGCCGGTATTCGGCTGCATCCTCCTTTCCTCCCAACAGCGCCTTTTTCTCAAGACGCGCATTCAGCCGCGCAAGCAACTTTATCTGTGCCGTCACCAGACTATCGACCGGGTAGAAAGTTGAGGGTGGGCGTTCAGACTCACACGCCATTATTCCCGCTATCACCAGCAGACTCCCAACCCGGGCCAACCAGCTTCTTCGTCTAGCGATCGACCAGTACATCGCCCGTCATTTCTTTAGGAATGTCAATACCCATCAGCGTTAAGATACTGGGAGCAAGATCGCCGAGTTTTCCGTCGCGAAGTTTTCCCGAGTATTGATCATCAACCAGAATGCAAGGAACGAGGTTCGTCGTGTGGGCTGTGTTGGGCGAACCGTCGTCGTTAATCATCAGATCAGCATTTCCGTGATCAGCAATAATAAAAGTAGCGTAGCCGCTTTTACGTGCCGCCTCAGTCACACTTTGCGCGCATTGATCGACCGTCTCGCAGGCCTTCACTGCAGCCTCGAACACACCGGTGTGACCTACCATATCGGGATTGGCAAAGTTCAGGCAGATAAAGTCGGCACTGGCAGCTTCGAGCTCCGGAACAATTTTGTCGCGAATATCAAACGCACTCATTTCCGGCTGCAAGTCGTACGTAGCAACTTTTGGCGACGGACAAAGAATCCGGCGCTCTCCCTCGAAAGCAGCTTCGCGGCCTCCGGAGAAGAAGAACGTTACGTGGGGATACTTCTCGGTCTCCGCGATTCTGATTTGTGTCCTTCCGGCATTAGCCACCACCTCGCCCAGCGTCTTGTTGAGATTATCCTTCTCAAATATAACCCGCACGTCTTTAAAGGACTCATCGTACATCGTCAGCGTGATGTAGTGAAGAGGGATTTTCTTCATCGCAAACTCTGGGAAATCCTCTTGCGTCAAGACCTGGGTGATCTCCCTTCCGCGATCAGTACGGAAGTTAAAGCAAAGCACAACGTCGCCTTCCTGGATTCTGGCAACCGGTTGATTGTCGTCGTTGTGAAGAACGATGGGTTTGATAACCTCGTCCGTAATGTCATTGTCATAGGATTGCCGTACAGCCTCTACGCCGTTGGTGGCAGGGGTGCCCTTCCCGTTAACCAGCAGGTCGTAGGCCAGCTTCACCCTCTCCCATCGTTTATCGCGGTCCATTGCGTAGTAGCGTCCGATAACGGAGGCCAGGCGTCCGGTGCTTTGTTCCATATGCGCTACTACATCAGCAAGAAATCCGGCGCCGCTCTTCGGATCCGTATCGCGCCCATCCATAAAAGCATGGAGAAAGAGGTCAGTAACCCCTTTTCTGTGCGCAATTGAAATTAACCCTTTCAGGTGGGAGATATGGGAATGAACTCCACCATCGGACACAAGTCCGATAAAATGAATTTTCTTCCCGTTCGCCCGCGCATAATCGAAAGCTTCGTTCAAAACAGGATTGTTATCGAGCTCTCTTTCGTCAATAGCCTTGTTAATCTTGACAAGATCCTGATAAACAACACGTCCGGCTCCGATGTTCATGTGTCCAACCTCCGAGTTTCCCATTTGTCCCTCGGGGAGGCCGACAGCAAGGCCAGATGCTTCCAGCCGGCTATGAGGATATCGGTGATAGAGCGAGTCAATAAAGGGTGTTTGGGCTTTGTCAACAGCGGAAACTTCCTTGTTGCGGGCGATACCCCACCCGTCGAGAATCATCAGTAGAACCTTCTTATTCATATTTTGTACTCATGTAAGACGTTAGCAACTTTCCGCAGGCCCGGCGGCGCTTTCAATCAATGCCGGTTTCAGGCTTTTTTCTATCTTTAACCGGAAGAACCAATTGTCTTTTGCCGGAATGTTGCCCGATGCCGTTGAATTCGTTGTGCACTCTTTTTGGAAATCCCGTCCTGATTCGGGAAACCTTTACGAAAACGGCAAATATAAACACCCCGGAGCATTTCAGTGCACAAGCGCCGGGCAACACTACCCTGAACTGCTGAAAATCGCCGTCTCTTGTAAAGTGGCATAGTTTTCGCCATTAACCCACGTGTCATGAAGGTGAACAGTTTTAAAGTGCTAATCGTTTTGTGGGCCCTGACCTTTCACGCGGCGACCGCGCAAGCGCAAAGTGATGCTATTGGTCAGGTTCGGGAAACCATTAAGGCGGGGAGTGCCAAAGAGCTTTCCAAGTACCTTTTTCAGACGGTCGACGTAACGATTGAAGGACGCGTCCAGTCCTATAGCAAGGCGCAGGCCGAATTTGTGTTCCGCGACTTTTTCCGGCAGCATCCTCCTTCCGAATTTCGGATAATTCATCAGGGATCTTCAAAAGGGGGACAGCCCTTTGCTATCGGCCAGTACAAGAGCGGGGCCGATACCTACCGCGTTTTCATGAAACTGCGAACCGTCAACAAACAGCAGCTGCTACACGAAATCTCTTTCTCGAAAGAGTAGTCGAAGGGCTTCCAAAGCCCTATTTTTGCTGGCGTGAAGCCTCCTTACATTTCAGAAGAATATATCCATCGCTTCATCGAGTCCGCTTTGCACGAGGACGTCGGTGATGGCGACCACTCCACGCTCGCTTCTATTCCGGCTGAAGCCGTCAAAACGGCTGCTCTCCTCGTAAAAGACAAAGGAATAATCGCCGGAGTCGAATTAGCCCGGACCATCTTTCTGGCGGTGGACCCTGAGATGTCCGTTGACGTCCTGATTCAGGACGGTCAGGAAGTTTCGCACGGGGATATCGTTTTTCGCGTAACAGGCTCTGCGAGGACCATTCTTACTTTAGAGCGACTGGTCCTGAATTGTATGCAACGCATGAGCGCTATCGCTTCACTGACGCGCCACTACGTAAGGCTGATCGAAGGCACCGGGGCGCAGTTGCTCGATACCCGTAAGACAACACCGAATTTCAGGCTTTTGGAGAAATGGGCCGTTGTTATCGGCGGAGGAACCAACCACCGCCTTGGGCTCTTCGACATGATTATGCTTAAGGACAACCACATCGACATGGCCGGTGGAATTTCCGCAGCAATCAATCGCACAAAAGATTATCTTCGCGCCACCGGAAAAGCACTTCCCATTGAAGTTGAAACCCGGAATCTCCAGGAGGTAGAGCAGGTCTTGCAGGTAGGGGGAGTTGACATTATCATGCTTGACAACATGCAACCGACGGAGTTAAAGGAGGCCGTATCGCTGATCGGGGGCCGTTGCAAAACCGAAGCGAGCGGCGGCATAACTGAAGAGAGCATTCGGGAAGTCGCAGCGAGCGGTGTTGATTTTATTTCGGTCGGCGCGCTCACTCACGCTGTGCGAAGCATGGATCTGAGCCTAAAGGCTCAGTCGTAAAGGGAAAGAAGAATACACACACTCATGATCGTAAAAACAAAGAACTACAAGCTGGATAAGAAAGTATATCGAAAGCTGGCCTTTCGGGAAGTGATGCGACAGCAGGGATGGATTGCCGCGCTCGGGGCCTTGGTGATCTGCCTCGGATATCTCTGGGTGCCCAGTATCTGGTGGTTCATCGCAGCATTCGTCGGACTCGGCATCTATCTACTTTTCTGGTGGATCCAGTTCTACGGAGTCACCCAGCTGGAGCAAGGCAAGATGCTGTTCGAGCGCTTCTC
>Ga0079224_100015710_pt1 | contig 10608 bp, 10 predicted proteins | sample Stecom2015_FD_80414 | JGI IMG/M metagenome (GOLD analysis project Ga0079224, IMG submission 80414) | Agricultural soil microbial communities from Utah to study Nitrogen management - Steer compost 2015 | ecosystem: Environmental > Terrestrial > Soil > Agricultural land | place: USA: Utah...
CGCTATAGCGCTAGTACCTAGCCTCTGAACAAGGCCAGGAGATCTTCCAGAGAATACGGCTTGCGCAAGAGCTCAAAGCCGTGATTCTGCTGCTCGGCCAGCACATGGCTATAACCGGTGGTCAGTACAACTCGTAGATCGGGCCAATGCCGGCGAATTTCTTGGCCCAGCTCAACACCAGTGATGCCCGGCATGACCACGTCGGAAAAAACCAGGTCGAACTCGCCACGACGTTCGCGAAGATGCTGTAACGCCGCATGAGCTTCGGGCGCCAGGGTGACATCGTGGCCGAGCTCCGTCATTAAATTGAGAGCGAACTGGCCCACGGTATCGTTATCTTCCACCAGTAGAATTCGTAACGATCGTGATGGCGTGGCGCTTTGCACATAGGGCGTGGATGGCGCCACGGGCTGGCTTGTCGCTTTAGCGCGGGGAAGATACAGGGTGAACGCCGTGCCTTTGCCGGGCTCGCTTTTTACGTCTATTTCGCCGCCCGACTGCTTTGCGAAACCATAAACCTGACTTAAGCCCAGACCTGTGCCTTTGTTGACCCCCTTAGTGGTATAGAACGGTTCAAATATGCGTTCGAGGACGTCCTTGGGAATGCCTTCGCCGGTGTCTTCAATGGTGATGGCCACAAAGTCGCCAAAGGCCCCCGCATGGCGCCGAATGGGCGGGATTTCGCTGACATTTCGCGCGCTGATATAAAGGCTTCCACCATTGGGCATGGCATCGCGCGCGTTGATCACCATATTGAGCAGCGAGGTATCGAATTGCGCCGGGTCGGCCTCCACCGCCGCCAGATCGGCGGGAAAGTGGGCTTCGAGCTTGATGGGCGACCCTAGCGTTGTATCGATAATGCGGGACAGCGCTTCGACGCGTTCGGCCACATTGAACACCTCGGGCCGCAAGGGCTGCTGCCTTGCGAAGGCCAACAGCTGCCCGGTCAGCAAAGCAGCCCGGTCGGCCGTTTCTGCAATTGCCTTGATGTAGCGGATGCGCTTTTCTTCGTTCAGGTTACCCTGCAGCAATAATTCCGCAGAGGACCGGATGACGGTCAACAAATTGTTGAAGTCGTGGGCGACGCCACCTGTTACCCGGCCAATAGCTTCGAGCTTTTGAGATTGGCTGACAGCCTCGCGGTTTCGTTCTAGCTCTTCTTGCGCGCGCTTGCGATCGCTGATGTCGCGAGTAATTTTCGCAAAGCCTACGAGCTCGTTCGTCTCATCGTAAATAGCATCGATAATAACGTGGGCCCAGAAGCGGGTGCCATCTTTGCGGACGCGCCAGCCTTCGGCCTCGTACCCACCGTTATCCGCCGCCAATTGCAGTGCGCGATTAGGTATTTGGGCCTCGCGATCTTCCTCCGTGTAGAAGCGCGAGAAGTGCTCGCCAATAACCTCGTCGGCCTTATACCCTTTAAAGCGCTCTGCGCCGGCGTTCCAGCTATTTATGTATCCGTCGCGGTCCAGCAGGTAGATTGCATAATCCTTGATGGAATTGACAAGGATATGAAATCGGTCATCCTGCGCGAACAGGGCGGTAGCGGAATTTCTTGGTGTTTCGTCCTGCATGGCCATTATCTCCGCTCGGGCACGGGAATTGCCGGGCCGGTAAGTATTCTGTGATCACCGATCATAGCATTCGAGGCGCCTCGCGCGCAGTAGAAACGAGCGTGTGGCGTTCGCCTTTTTGAGGGGTAGCGTCATGTGGATTGAATCCTTTAATGTCAGCCTCGATGCTAATCTGGACGGTTGGGTAAGCCTGGCCGAAGCATGGGCCGGGCTGAAATGGTTGTACATGCTTCCAGGAAACCTGCTGCTTGAGATAGTGGGCCAGTTTCCGAGCTTGGCCGGCCCCTTCCGCATAAGGGCTTCGGAGGAAACCGGCTACGCTAGCCTTAACGGGTGGTTCTCGCTGCTATTTTCCCTGGTTCCGTGGTTGTATGCACTGGTCAAGCTATGCGACTTGCGCGACTGGATGCGGCAACGCTTCGGGTCGCGATCTGCCCACGGCCACGGCAACAACACACACCATCACCATCACGCCTGAATGCCATTAACACTGGCAACAGTTTGTACATGTGCTGGCCCGACGCTGCATGACTTCAAACGCTTTCGACCTTGGATCCTGCGGGAAATTCCCGCGCCGTTTTGCGACGGAACGGCCGATAGTGATTACGTTTAGTTTCGCATACCCCAAATGAAGTAGGTAATTTGGGGTAGACGGGGGACAATATCAATAACATTCAACCCCTGGAGGTAGCGCATGAAACGGTTCCTGTTTGCCGGCATAGCCGCCCTTTTCATGATGGCCGCAAATGTGTCCATCGCCGATACCCGCACTAGCATTACCATTGGAACGTCCAGGCTTTTGCCCACACCACACCCTCATGCAAAAGTTTATGGCCCTCAGCACTTCCATCCAGAGGTCATCGTGGTGCTACCCAGGCCCGGTCACCCTGCTCACAAGCGTTTACATCCCGACTGGTCTACAGAGCCGTGGAACATCCATCGCTATCAGCCGCCACGATGGAATCAGCACGGGTTGACCAGCCAACATCGCCATGGGCACTTTAAAGGGCCGCACCACCGGGGGCACTTCAGAGGCCACCACCACGCTCATCGCCGATAGGTAGCAGCGCGATCAAGACGGGGAAATCGGACATCAACAAGCGGTACGAATTCCCCAGACTGACCGAGCACCGCGCACTAAGGACGCAATATCTCTGCGCCCCCGAGGTAGGGACGCAATACTTCCGGCACCACCACGCTGCCGTCCTCTTGCTGGTAATTTTCCAGCACCGCGACGAGAGCACGTCCTACCGCCAGGCCAGATCCGTTCAAGGTGTGAACGAATTCAGGTTTGCCTTTTTCTGGGCGAAACCGCGCCTGCATGCGACGCGCTTGAAACGCCTCGCAGTTAGACACTGACGAGATTTCTCGCCAGGTGTTCTGTGCCGGCAACCAGACTTCCAGGTCGTAGGTCTTTGCGGCGCCAAAACCCATGTCCCCTGCGCAAAGCAGCACCACCCGGTAGGGAAGACGCAACTGCTGCAGAACGGTTTCGGCATGAATCACCATCTGCTCCAGCGCTTCGTACGACTGCTCGGGATGAACCACCTGCACCATTTCGACTTTGTCGAACTGGTGTTGACGAATGATGCCGCGCGTATCGCGTCCGCCGCTTCCGGCTTCGGATCGAAAACACGGCGTGTGCGCAGTGAGCCGCAGAGGCAGCTCGTTGGCGGCCAGGATGGTGTCGCGCACCGAGCCAGCAAGCGTGATCTCGTACGTAGAAATAAGATAGAGATCTTCAGCCCCGCCTTCCTGGTCGTCATCACCGCCTTTTGTCACCCAGAACATATCCTCTTTGAACTTGGGGAGCTGGCCTGTTCCGAACAGTGTGGAGCCATTGACGATATATGGCGTATAGCACTCGGTGTAGCCATGAGACCCCGTTTGGAGGTCGAGCATGAACTGCGCCAGCGACCGATGCAATCTGGCGATGGGCCCGCGTAGCATCATGAAACGAGACCCGGACAACTTGCGGGCTGATTCAAAATCCAGGCCAAGGGGCTCGCCTAAGGCAACGTGATCTTTAGGTTCAAAGGGTAGTGCCTTCGGGGTGCCATCGCCCGCGGCCTCACCCGGCAACCAGCGGCGTACCTCGACATTGTCGTCGCTGGTTTCGCCGTCGGGCACATCGCTGTGGGGCAAATTGGGAAGCGTCATCAGCCATTCGTTCAACTCGTGCTGAACGACGCTGAGCGACGCTTCAAGGTCGGCCAGCCGCTTCGGAATCTCTTGCGATTCGGCCATTTCGCGGCTGGCATCTTCGCCTTTCGATTTCAGTTGTCCGATCAGTTTGGAAATCGCGTTACGGCGGGCCTGCAGGTTCTCGGTCTCGACTTGCACGGCCTTGCGGCGAGCTTCCAGAGCGTTGAAGCGCTCGGTATCGAACTGGACGCCACGGCGCGCCAGAGCCTGGACGACTGTGCTCAAGTCTTTACGCAACTGATTCGGATCTAACATAAGGAATAGATGGATGAAGAGAGGGGTTTGAGAGAGGCGATGTAGCCCTAAGACTTGCCTTGCTTCTGATCGAGGTCGCGCAAGAACGCCAACTTTTCGGCAATTTTACCTTCGAGGCCCCGGTCGACCGGTTTATAGAACCGAGCACCCAGGCCATCGGGAAAATAACGCACACCCGCTGCATAACCGTGCGGCTCGTCATGGGCGTACCGGTAGGACTGACCGTGTCCCAGCTGCTTCATCAGCTGGGTGGGCGCGTTACGCAAATGCAAAGGCACCGGCGCACTGCCGTGTTGCGCCGCATAAGAGCGCGCCGCCTTATAGGCCGTATAGACTGCGTTGGACTTGGCTGCACAAGCCAGATAGACGACCGCTTGAGCCAAAGCAAGCTCGCCTTCGGGTGAGCCAAGACGCTCGTAAATATCGGCGCCTTGGAGGGCCAGTTGGGTGGCCCGCGGGTCGGCCAGGCCAATATCTTCCACAGCCATGCGAACAATGCGGCGCGCAAGGTATCGGGGATCGGCGCCCCCGTCCAACATCCGTGCGAACCAGTACAAGGCCGCGTCCGGGTCGGATCCGCGCACCGACTTATGCAAGGCGCTGATCTGATCGTAAAAGGCGTCGCCGCCTTTGTCGAACCGCCGCAGGTTTTGAGAAAGCGAGGTTTCCAGCCATTGTGAATCGATCACTTCCCGCTTGGCCGCCATGGCCGATTCAGCCACCACCTCGACGGCATTCAGAAGCCTGCGGGCGTCGCCGTCCGCCCAGGCGCATAACTGTGCTTTCGCGTCGTCCTCGAACCGTATATCAGGCAACCACTGCATGGCCCGGCCCATGAGCTCTAGCAAGTCCTTTTGCTCAAGAGGCTCCAGCACGTAGACGCGAGCGCGCGAAAGCAAAGCCGAGTTGACCTCGAAAGACGGATTCTCGGTGGTCGCGCCTATAAAAGTGAACAGGCCGCTTTCAACGTAAGGTAAAAAAGCATCTTGTTGGCTCTTGTTGAAGCGGTGCACTTCGTCAACAAACAATATTGTGCGCCGTCCCTGACCCTGAGCGACTTGAGCCGCCACCACAGCTTCGCGAATGTCCTTCACCCCTCCTAGAACGGCCGAGATAGCAATGAATTGGGCGTCAAAACCGTTGGCCATCAGCCGGGCCAAAGTGGTCTTGCCCACGCCCGGCGGACCCCAGAAAATCATCGAATGAGGTCTTCCGGACTCGAACGCCACCCGGAGCGGCTTGCCGGGCCCGAGCAAGTGAGCTTGGCCAACTACGTCGTCCAGCGTTTTAGGACGCAGGCGTTCGGCCAATGGAAGGTGGGGCGAACCAGTCGCTGCACCTGTGAAGAGATCGTTACTGGGATGCACTATTGCATTTTGACCGTATCGACACCCGGAGGGGGGGTGAACTGAAACGCGTTGGCGGGCAAGCCGGGATTAGGCTGGATGTTGCTAAGGTCTATGCGAGTCGTTTGACCAAAGGCGTCCAGCAATAACAGCCGCACAGGCAGATTATTGCGAAAGCCTATGTCCACGTGCTTGAACCCAGCGTCTGAGCTACGAGGCACGGCGCGCAACCATTGAAGCTGATCGGCATCTGGACGGGCGGTTACCTCAAAGGCCTCGTCCAGCGACCCTGACCCGAACAGTATGGCCGCCGGAGAGGTGCCGATGGATTGATCGATGCTTCGTTCGGTGACCTGCGCCAAGTCCGGATCGTATTGCAGCACTCGAGTACCGTCCGACACAACGAGTTGCTCGTAGGGCTGCTTGACGTGCCACTTGAACTTCCCCGGACGCTGAAAGGAAAAATCGCCCTGCTGGGGCGCCTTGGCCCGGCCCTGACCCGCCGTCTCGGTCTGCTGGGTGAATTGGCCGGTGGCCGACTGCACCGTAGAGACAAATTGCTGCAACTGAGCCGGCGCATCAGCCGCCCAGGCAAAGACGGGCGCCAACGAAAGCGCCACGGCCGCTGAAAAGTATTTAATCCGCACTAGATGTGTCTCCTGCGGGAACGAGGATATCGCGATTGCCATTGGACTGCATGGCCGATACCAGACCGGCTTGCTCCATTTGCTCGAGCAAGCGGGCGGCCCGGTTGTAGCCGATACGCAGATGGCGCTGAACGGAAGAAATAGACGCACGCCGGTTTTTGAGCACCACTTGCACGGCCTGATCGTAAAGCGGATCTGTTTCTGCATCGGCAAAACCGGTTACCGGGTTGACTCCGTCGCCCGTTTCGCCTTCGACAGCACCTTCCAGAATACCTTCTATGTAGTTGGGCTCGCCCTGCTCTTTCAAGGCGTCGACGACGCGATGCACTTCATCGTCGTGCACGAAGGCGCCGTGAACGCGTGCGGGAAGTCCTGTTCCCGGCGGCAGGTACAACATGTCGCCTTGACCCAGGAGTGTTTCTGCGCCCATCTGGTCGAGAATGGTGCGCGAGTCGATCTTTGATGACACCTGGAAGGCGATACGGGTGGGAATATTGGCCTTGATGAGGCCGGTAATGACGTCGACACTGGGCCGCTGCGTGGCGAGAATGAGGTGTATGCCCGCCGCACGCGCTTTCTGCGCCAGGCGGGCGATGAGCTCTTCGATTTTCTTGCCGACCACCATCATGAGGTCGGCCAGCTCGTCGATGACCACCACAATGGTGGGCAATGGCTCGAGCGGCTCTGGAGCGTCGGGGGTGAGCGAGAAGGGATTGGGAATAGGTTCTTCGCGCTTGATGGCTTCGCGGATCTTGCTGTTATAGCCGGCCAGGTTACGAACGCCCAGCTTGCTCATGAGCTTATAGCGCTTTTCCATTTCGGCGACGCACCAGTTGAGTGCGTTGGCGGCCTGGCGCATATCGGTGACAACCGGCGCGAGCAAGTGTGGAATGCCTTCATAGATGCTCATTTCGAGCATCTTGGGGTCTATGAGTATGAGGCGCGTCTGGGTGGCGTCGGCCTTGTAAAGCAAGGACAGGATCATGGCATTGATCCCGACGGATTTGCCGGAGCCGGTCGTGCCAGCAACCAGCAAATGCGGCATTTTTGCCAGGTCGGCCACAACCGGATTGCCTGCGATGTCTTTGCCCAGCGCCATAGTAAGTGGCGAGGGGCTGGCGTAATAGGTTTGCGAGCCGATGATTTCCGACAGTTTCACCATCTGCCGGCGCGGGTTGGGAAGCTCCAGACCCATTAGATTCTTGCCGGGTATGGTTTCGACCACCCGAATACTGACAAGACTGAGCGCCCGTGCAAGATCCTTGGCCAAATTGACAATTTGGCTGCCCTTGACTCCGACCGCCGGTTCGATTTCGTAGCGCGTAATGACCGGCCCTGCCTGGGCCGCCACCACGACGACATTGACGCCAAAGTCGGACAGCTTCTTCTCGATAAGCCGTGACGTGAATTCGATGGTTTCGGGCGAGACGGTTTCGGCTTGCTCGGTAACCGGATCGAGCAGGCTTATAGGGGGAAGATCGCCCCCGCCTGTGGCAGGTGGCGCCGAGAACAGCGTTTTCTGCTTTTCTTTTTCGACGCGCACCGACTTTGGGACAGTGGCGATGGCCGGCTCGATGCGCACGGGTTGTTCATGCACGAGTTGTTCGGCCTTTGCAACGACGCTTTCTGTGCGTTCGGCCCGCTTGACTGAACCTACCCGCCTGTCTTCCCACGCGTCTTTGAACTCGAAAACGCGACGGACCGCCTTTGCGATTGCCAGGCCCACCCGCTCGGCCAGTTGCAGCCACGAAAACCCAAAGAAAAGACTGGCTCCGGCGGCTACGGCCGCCAACAACAGCAAGGTGCACCCGGTAATGCCAAATGCCTGTGACATGGCGCCGGCCAGCAATTTGCCGAGCTCCCCGCCCGCTCCCGCGGGCAAATGAGCGGCTGCCTGGCGGAATTGCAAGGCCTCTATGCCCATGACGCCTATGAACAACAAGGTAAAACCGATGGCGACTTCCCAGTGGACCCGCGGCAGGGGCTCTGGCTTACTAGAAGGCAGGACTATATTGGTAAGGCGCTAAAAACCTATCGCCACCCGCTCAGCCAGCAACACAACCCACAACCAAGCCGAGTAGCCGAAGAGGAACAGGAGAAGATCGGATACGTATGCACCCGCCGTCCCGCCCCGGTTTAAGGTGACTGCGGCGCGAACGGAATGCGACCATGCCGCATCCTGAGGCGACCATGTGGCCAATACCAGGCCCAGCCACGCCGCCAGAGCCGCGAAAAAAATCCAGCGTGCCTCGCGCAGTAAACCACTTAGCCTCGTCTGCAGAGGCGATGGACCGTTACGGACGTTGCGCGACGAGCGGGAGGATGCTGCAGGTAATCTAGCCATGGACTCATTATAATTGCCAGGATACTTTTTACGGACGGTAGGTAATGACAGCTAGCAAACACGCACAAGTTCTAATTCTGGGTTCGGGTCCCGCGGGCTATAGCGCGGCCATTTATGCAGCACGAGCCAACCTTAAGCCGGTGCTGATAACAGGTTTAGAACAAGGCGGCCAGCTGATGACCACCACAGACGTCGACAACTGGCCTGCTGACGCACAAGGGGTGCAGGGGCCGGATCTCATGCAGCGCTTCCAGCAACATGCGGAGCGCTTCGAAACCGAGCTGGTATTCGACCACATCACAAGCGTCGATTTGTCCAAACGCCCTTTTACACTGACCGGAGATACAGGAAACCTTTATACCTGCGACGCGCTCATCATAGCAACTGGCGCATCGGCACAATACCTGGGCTTGCCGTCCGAGCAAGCCTTCATGGGTCGCGGCGTATCCGGTTGCGCCACCTGCGACGGGTTCTTCTATAAAAACCAGGACGTCATTGTGGTTGGCGGCGGAAACACGGCTGTGGAAGAAGCACTGTACCTTTCCAATATCTGCCGCACGGTCACCCTGGTACATCGTCGTGACAAGTTCCGTGCCGAAGCCATCCTGGTAGATAAGCTGATGGATAAAGTCGAAAACGGCAACATGCAGCTCAAACTGTTTTACGAGCTGAATGAGGTGCTGGGCGACAACTCCGGGGTAACGGGCGTCAAACTACGAAACAACCAAACCCAAGAGGTCGAGCAACTCGACGTCACCGGTGTCTTCATCGCCATCGGCCACAAGCCCAACACCGATATGTTCCAGGGCCAGCTCGACATGCAGGACGGCTACATCGTCACGCGCAGCGGCCTCAATGGCATGGCGACGATGACCTCCGTGCCCGGTGTGTTTGCGGCCGGAGATGTCCAGGATCACGTCTATCGTCAAGCCATCACCAGCGCCGGAACCGGCTGCATGGCCGCTTTGGACGCACAGCGCTGGCTGGAGAATGTCGAATAAGAAGCACGGCCTGGCCGACCTCAAAAGATTGCGCGCGCAGGCTGCCCAAGAGCAGGCCAAACCACTCGCAGTCGCCAAACCAGGTAAACGACGGCGTTCACGGCAGGCCGCCGCCAAGGCCGGCGGGCGTCAATCAGAAGACCCGCGCAGACGCACCTCGCCAACGGACAACTCTGCTCGGGGCCAAGCCGGCTGCGGGTCAACTCCTGAAGAAGCAACCGTCCCGCAAGAAGATGTTGTCCTGTTTCGTCGGGCAATGAAGTTTGTCCAACCCATGAAGCCGTCCAATCGCATAGTCTTGCCGCCGGTAAGGCGAGAAGGCGAAAGGATATTGCGCCGACGACGCCAAGCAGCGCTGGGAGACGAGACCGCCGCTCCTCGAAGGGTATCCGACCAATACGCCCCTGCTCGGCAGGATGAGTCCAGCTACCTGAAGGCAGGTTACGGCCCGGATCTGCTCAAAGGTCTGCGAGCGGGCAAATGGCCTATTCAGGCCACTCTGGATCTGCACGGCTCTACCCTGGATGAAGCGCGCGGCCGTTTAGATCAATTTCTTACATCCTGCGTCCAGCACAACGTCAAATGTGTTCGTATCATTCATGGTAAGGGACATGGTTCCCAAAACGGGGAATCGGTATTGAAAGACACAGCACGCCGGTGGCTCGCGCAAATTGAATTCGTACTTGCCTACGCGGAATGCTCCGAACAAAACGGAGGCTCGGGCGCCGTCCAGGCCCTGTTAAGAACGGAACAATGATGAACTGGGCCTACCTAAGCATTGCCATTGCGGCAGAAATTATTGCCACCGCCGCCCTGAAAGCATCGGAAGGGTTTTCGCGCCTTGGCCCCACAGCTCTGTCGATGACGGGCTATCTGGTGGCTTTCTTTTGCCTCTCGCTGACGTTGCGAACCATACCCGTGGGTGTGGCCTACGCCGTCTGGTCCGGGGTAGGTATAGTGGCCATTTCAATTGTGGGCTACTTTGCCTTTGGCCAGACCCTGGATTTGGCGGCCATACTGGGCATTGCGCTTATTGTGGCGGGTGTTCTAGTCATCAACGTATTCTCAAAGACAGCCGGCTTATAAGCGCGCTGTTGCTGGGCCTGGTGCCTCAGCGTTTTTACCGCCGCCATTTCCATGCACCCTCAAACGCCGCACCAAACAGGTGCACCAGTAGCGTCGAGCAAACATGCGGGCTTGGCTCAGCCGGAGTGAGGTGAAGCGGTGTAATAGCAC
>Ga0079224_100015711_pt1 | contig 10608 bp, 23 predicted proteins | sample Stecom2015_FD_80414 | JGI IMG/M metagenome (GOLD analysis project Ga0079224, IMG submission 80414) | Agricultural soil microbial communities from Utah to study Nitrogen management - Steer compost 2015 | ecosystem: Environmental > Terrestrial > Soil > Agricultural land | place: USA: Utah...
CTATCCTACACGGCCGCATCTAATATTGACGAATTTCAACGCAAAGCAACTTTTATTCGCATTACAAATGCTGGCAACATAGAAGGGCTTCCTAAGCTATGATTAGTGATGAAGAAAAAGTTAGAGTTTACGAGGCGTTCCTGCACCGTATAGACCTGTATCGCACATGTCGTAACAAAGAAAAACTAGTGGCTGCACTAGATAAAATAAGCAATTGGTCATACGCTCACAGAATGGGGAACGGAAAGTATTCCGACGAAGAACAGGATAGAATGATTGAAAATACTTTTGAGGAATTCAAATGTCTCTAATCTTAGCCTGCACAGGACACAGGCCAAACAAACTCGGAAACGAATATGATTACGTCGGCCCATATTCGACCTATATAGAAAAAGAACTGCTGCTTGCAATCGAACACTTCGAGCCAGTATCAATAGTTACCGGAATGGCGGTTGGAGTAGATACAATTTGGGCAAGGTGCGGAATAAAGGCGGGTGTTAATGTTTTAGCATTTATTCCTTGTGAGGGGCAAGAAAAGATATGGCCCAAGAAAGCACAAGAACTGTATCATAAAATACTCTCGAATGAAAAAGTAACGCCCCACATTGTTTCACCGGGTAAATATTCCCCGTATAAAATGCAAGTGAGAAACGAAAGAATGGTAGATGCTTGCGATGTTTTAATTGCTGTGTGGAACGGAACAGCCGGCGGCACCGGCAACTGCGTCAATTATGCTCGTTCTAAGAACAAGCCAATATATCGAATTGACCCTAGGCGTGCTGCATAATGGGACAAGAGATATATGAGAGAATAGCGGAACTTACGGCCGCATACGACAAAATGAGAAGGGCGCACCAAACATACTTGACAAGTGTAACCGAACTCAAACAAAAAGCAGATAAGCTCAGCCTCTCCATTGAGCAATTTATTTCCAGGCCAACTGTAGATATAGAAGATTACGAAATAGATGGATAGATATGGCAACACTTAAAATTATCATATGTGATTTGTGCAAGAAAGCAGAGAAAAATCTTGGTTATCGTCTAACAGTACATAGGGGACCAAAAAACAAAAATGGGATAGTTCTTTCCTCTGAAATTTGTGAGGCGTGCTTTTTGGATTTATCTTTAAAGGTGGCAAATGAGCCAGATATTTCCAAACTAACTGGCCGCCCAGAGGCTAGGAAAATTGATATTCAGACAATAGAGGATGGAGTCAATAAGGTTCCCTCCTCAATCACTCTACCAAAGAAAGGGGGTAGGCAGCCCGATACAGGTTGTCTGCACGAACACACTAGTTATGAGCCACCCGACATAATTTGTAAGGATTGTAAGGAAATACTGGAGGTCTAATGGCATTATCCCCGAAAGATAAAGAAGAAATCATGAACGTAATTGCTCTACTCTCGGATGTAGTAGAAGACCTGGATAAACTTCCGATAGATTTCGTGGCATCAGATGCTCTAGAAATGTGCATAGGGCTTTTGGAGCGCCAAGTAGATATGGATATAGAGTTTATCAAACAGGAAGAGGAGGCATCGGAGGACGAACAACAGGCGGCCATGTTGGCCAAGCTCATTTTAGAAGAAATGAATGCTGAATCAGAAGGAGAGGATTTATTGAAAGAACCTCCTTTTCTATTTCTTGAAGATGGCTCCGAAGATGATTTGCCTAGCGCAGATGACCTCAAAAGATGGTTCGATACAGGGTTCCCGCCAGGAGAAAACAACTAATGTTTAAGCTTATCATAACCATAGACGACGATGGAAATACAAACGTGGAGCATGAGGGCAAAATAAACTATATGACAATAGTTGGTGCTCTTAGGGTTCTAGAGCACGAAATAATAAATACCGCTGCGGCGGAAAGGTTTGCGGAACAAATAAATGGAGGAAATAATGAACAATAACGGTGTAGAGGTCGTTAAGCAACTATTAAAAGAATCTCTAACCCCCTTCTTTAAGGGACGCGCAGCGAGCAAACTAGATGGGGCAGTAGATGCGGCGGCCGAATCAATTGCACATCTGGTGACGATTAGAGAGAATGTGAAGAAAAATAAATTGGGCGTTACGGTGATGACAGAAAATGCATCAATGGGGCCCAGGCCGCCAAGGACTCTATAAGATGTCTGCAAAACTCGATTACAAGCTAGACAATTTCGCCAACACCTATCTAGATGGCATTGGATGGAGAGAAGAGGCGGCCAAGCTACATATTAAGTATGGACAAAACGAAGTCCAGGCGTGCTCACTAATGAAAAAGGAGTTGTTAAATTATTTGTGTCAAAAGCATGGAGTCGATTTAGCAAAGGTAGACGTAAGTGTGGATATTGAGACACGCAGATTTACAGTAGTGGAGAAGCCAAAGTTGCCGACACAAGAAAATGAATAAAAATTAAGGCCCGGTTTTACGCCGGGCCTTTTTCTATTTTAGCTATTTCGCGTGGCGTCAGTGGCGCCAATAATTCGAGGGGCTTCAATTTTCTATAATGCATATTAAGAATTGTGTATTGTCCCCATTGCCTGCGTCTAAATGCGTCCTTAATACTACTAATATAACTATGCGCATTGTTAAAATAGGATGCGCCACCAATATTTATGTGGAATTTTTTAGCCAATTCTACCGTTCTAATTTCGGCATCATATTCAATTAGAAGTATTGAGTTACGAGCCACATAAAGTTGTTCGTGACCAAACTCCTCACCCGCCAGCCACCTATCTAGTATATCCCATCCATCGCAGATATCATCAATAGCAGGCAAAAACCCATCCTTCCACTGTAAAAAGTGTGCATACTCATGCAGGAGAAGTTGGGAAAATTCCAGCATTGATTGTCCGTATTTTGCAATCCTTATTACGGGGCTACCATCTTCTATGTCGAAATACCCAGCGGAATTAGATTTTGTTATAATTTCGCACTCTTCAACAATAAGTGCGCATCCGTTCTTTTTGATTGTTTTTGCAAGAATCTCTAAATTTTTGTTCATAAATTTATCGACATTTTAACCAGGAACGCCCCAATCAATTATACATATCGCACTACCAGGATAAACAGTCGCCCTAGCTTTTATTATTTTTTCTTGGAGGAAGATAGTTCTATTGTCGTTATTTATTAAATATGGTACGCTAATATTTGATTCTGCTCGTAAAACATTTGCTATAGTGGCTTCGTTTCTCATATATCTTTGAATGTGTAAACCAATTGAATTTACGTTTATTCCGCCTCTACTATTTGTGGTAGATATATCTCCAAATGGCATAAAAGCACCAATAGAAATCAGATGACCATTTAGGTCTGTTCCACCTGAGGTTATTCCGCTAACAATTGCTAATTGGTCATTTGTTAAATCTACAGCGTTTAATTGGTCGATGACAGATTCATCCATTGTTATTTTCGCTTCGTCGCTAGTACTAGCATCTGCCTGTGTAGATGTTTTTATCATTTTAGAAACACGAACCGAATCTAAAGTATCCCAAAAAATTCCCCAAAATCCTCCGCCTGGAAGAAAATCAAGGTTAAAGTTTGGACCATCTGATAATATGCGAATTTGAAATTCATCTCCACTACTAACAATTAGGGGCGGAAAACAAACGGTCTCTGCTGGCGTATCATGGGAGAAGGCATTATCAAAAATTTCAGATATACAAGTTTCTATTACTGAACCATTTTTTACTAAATTAATATGAAACTGTTCGGCCTTATTAACAAATTCATCAGAATAAAATCTAAATCCAAAAAGTGCATGGGTACCATCGAGTTCAGATGGTATTACTAATTTATTGTTATCATAATCAGCTATGCCGCTTTGCGTATCTATAGACGCACTGTCAAAATCGTATATGTGTCCAGGCCATCCGCCGGTCGATGTGTTTCCTTGATATTCTATGGAATTTCTTACGAATATAGCATGTAACATATCTAATTATCCTATTAGTAGCATTGAGAATTTATTATTTTTACTTACACCAGTAAAAATTTGTCCAGGAGATGTTCCCGCTAACTTAGATATAGCATTTAATTTATAGATTTCACCAGCAGATAATAATACGGCTGGAGTTGCAATCTGAGCTAGCCATCTGCCAGTATAACCTGCACCAACAACAGTAGACGAATTAGCCTCAACTATCTCAATATAGTGATGCCCATTTGCCACATTATTATTTGTGGTCGAGAAAAATCCATGAAAAACAGCCAAGCCACCATCCATACTCTCTGGTATAACAAATCCATTGTTATTCAAATCAACAACGCCTAACTCATCAGCCGTAATTGTATCAAATGTGACTATATCAGATGTTTGCGCTGTCCATGACTGAGTTCCAGTTGCCTCTATAATAGACATTTTGCCAAGATTAGAGCCACCACCACCGTCACCGCCGCCATTAATGGCATTTATACTAAATGGATTATAAATCCTGCTATTACCTAATATTTCATATGGGTTTGGCAAGTATATCGCGCTCATTTAATCCCCCTAATACAAAGGGGCGGTCATTGCCGCCCCTCCAATTTATTCAAAACTATCTAGTAAGGCTTTAATTCCTGGAGGTGGAACAAAGCTACCATTATATACGCTATCTACCCACTCATCTATTTCGCTATCGCTGGCTAAACTTGGCGTATATTTTTTTAACCCACTCTTAACAATTCTAGGGTCTATCCAGTGGCCCTGACGCATGGCTAATTCAATTTCTAAATACCAACCCAATCTTTCTTGTTCCCATCTGAATTTTTGGTTGGTAGCATATTTAAGAAGGAATTCCTCCAGTCCCATCTCTTCTTGGGTTAGAGCGTGCCAGCGCTCGTGCAGCAATATGCTATTGTATGGCGCAGAATCTACAGGGCGTTTTTCTAGAAATTTTTCTAAGTCGCCAACAAAAACAAAAGGAGATATAGTGGTTACCCAACCAGAACCACCTGGACCCTCTACAACGTGAGTAAGTGGTTCCCATTTATCGTCTAATTTGTGTGGTATATTACAACCAATTAGTAATAACAATAAAACAATATAGCTTTTCATAATTATTTACCTATAGCCAATATCATCATTGTGGCATTTACTGTATTTGTGACCCCCACGGTTATACCATCCTGGTCAAAATTAGATAGAGTCATTGCTACGTTATATCCACCTTCACTCGGCGGGTCTGTTCCTATCGCCATCCCAGCAACACTTGCTCCCCATCCAGACCAAATTCTATTTGAGTTTCCGCCACCACCAGCAAAAGCAACAGAATACCTGGAGTTAGAAGAAGATAATCCATCTGCTGTTGATGTGGCGAAACCAACAGAAATGCCTACGTCATGAACTCCGCTAGGACCTGGCCCCCACTGAGCAATAAATATTGCGGCACTTGGAGTAAAATTAAGTCCTCCTGTCGATTTCGCTGTATTTTCGGTGTCCCAATTCATGGCAAATGTATCAAATTTTAACTGGTCTGGAGTACTTAGGGTAATATTTGCAACACCAGCACCCGCGGACGCGGCAGTTACAAGGCTTCCAATAAAATTTAGAGTACTAAAGCTACCTACAGATGAGCCCTCTTCCCTGACCTCTAACAATGAATTGTTTTGGATTTGCTCAACCAAATTAACATAATCAAAAGTGTTTGTAGAAGATTCATATACTACAGTATCTCCATCCGAAGGAGAGCCGGATTGTAGTGGAAAGTTTCTATACCCCCACAAAGAATTGCCGCTATCGAAGACTAGAAATTCACCGTGAGATGGCTCTCCATCTATCGGGTATCCAACAATACCAGTTACGGATGGTGAAGGATAGGTGCCTGTTAGGTCTCCGCCAGCACCACCGGTGGGTATATTATAGGTTGTTGTTGGTAAGGCACCAGAAGATGTTACACCCTCTACGTGTTCTCCTCCATCAACATTTTCAATTAGGGTATCAGTGAGTGAATCGCTAGTGCTAATTATTGAACCGAGGCTATGAGTTGTTCTTTGTGTTAGGTCGTCGTAGGCGCCAATTACCTCTATACCAGATTCAATAACTGTGCGTAGTTCTACCCCATCCTTTGATTCGGTAAAGGCTTCGCCAATTCTTCTAATTGTCTTACGACCCTGCTCTATGGCGTCGCCATTTGATTTCCTGCTACCCATTATTGTGCTCCAAATTCATTGGGTTTTCTAGTGGCCCCATGTGAAATATAGGCATTGTTTCTGGCAGTTGATTTAATAACTGGTGTTCTTTCATCATAGGTAATGTAGTAGACGCTAATCTCTACCCCGTTGCTTACGGCGGAATTTAGCGTCGCATATACTCCGCTACCGGGCGCTAATTCTTGTTTGCTGCCACCGAGCTCATCCAGAAATAGGGTTCCAGATGCACCAATAACAATACGCGGGCACAGCTTATCTCCGCCCGCTCCCTCATATAAGTTTAATGTTACCGCCGAACCCTCTAAGTTAGCGGCAATTATTTCCGTAACCGCATATGCGTATCCGCTTGCTCCGGCAACAATAGCGGTTGGCGAAGTTCCGCTAACGGTAGCAATTGAATGATTTACTTTAAATCTAGCAGGATAACTCGCCATCACATACCTCTCTAATTAGGATTAGAGTCTGAATCGCCATCTTGGACAGGAAAATAGCTAGTATCTAGTTCGCGAGAACTAACACTATCATCTTCTGATGAAGCAATGACGACTCTCGACCCACTGTGTCTTGCGGCTTTATTTACTTCTGGCTGAAGCTTATGTGTTCCGTCTATGTTTCTGCTAGACACTAGAATGGCCACCCAAGGTCAAAGACACCAGAATCTTCGACGCGAGAAACAACAGTATCCCCAACTGACTGACCTTCAACAATCTTGTTACCGGTATGCTTCATGGATAGCTGAGGAATATCATTATCTAAATAGCTAGGAATGACCGCTACCGTTCCTGAGCCAGCGGGCTGAGCAACAGATATATCTCTGGTAACTCCTACCTCGGATGGAATTCTTACATCGGCACTACGCCCCCCCATATAGAGACCATAAACAAGGTCTTGGTGATATTGGACGGTGCCATCATCACGAACTATAGAACCACTAGAAATAGTTCTGGTAACAGGACCACTTACTAGTACGGTTTCCGTATCTCCTACGCTATCAGATTTGACAATCTTAATATCGCCTTTCCTAAAGGTCGTATTTGTTTTAGCTACAACGGGAATCCCGCTAGCAGATGCATTAAGTGAGCCCATCATTTCCTCCGTTATTGAGTGCCGCTAGGAGTTGTATCTGTATCTGTGGTGCCATCCCCTGCACCAACCGCAACACCGTCATTATCAAAAATATTCCAATCAGCAAAATCAGAAGTTTTGCCTCTATCGCTATCTAAATAGAAAACTTTCCTTTCACTTCTCGTTAAGGGACCGCCAATTGAACCAGATGCTTCTACTGACGAAACAGAAATGTGTGGCCCCATACATCTCGTGTATTCCCAGCCAAGGCTGCCGGAGGCTTCATCTGTTATTGTGAAAAGTTCTCTATTTACACTTGTAGAGGTATTATCGACAGTAGAATCTACGCCGCTTAAGCTGGTAATTTGGATGACGGAACCAATATGGTGCGCCCGAAAATCAGGCTGTCCTATAGTGGTTCCATCTATATTTCTACTGCCCATATTCCATATCCTTATTGTTTGCCGATGTAGTCTACTGGAACAGAAAGACGCAAGTCTTGCTCAGTGCCAAGGTCAGATGAGATTGCATATACAATGCTGAGAGTGCTACCACTTTCTGCTACAACCGCACTTGACCTATCTAGGCCGAGGAATTTTGCTTCGCTTTGTGAGCCTGCAGCAAGGGCGCCACTGGCCGCAACCGCTCCGTCATAAGTAACGGCATATTCAAATGAGCCAGTGACAAGAGCACCACTGTCCGCAATTACTGTAATACCTTTAATCTGAGTATCGCGAGGAAGAACCCACGAACCAGCTACAGTGTGTCCCACAACCCCTTCAACACCTGTGACGGTGGCCGTAAAGACATCGCTACCGAGAACGGGCCCGTAATCTGAGTGACCAAGTAGCTTTTTGAGTTGTTGTTTGTGATAATTGCTCATTTTTATCTCCTATAGAATATCTTTGATTTTTGAAACGGTGTCAAGGATGGAAAGTTTAGCTTCGACATTTATTTTTTTAGTATTCTTGAAACTACAAGACAAATAATAATAGTTTTCGGGAGTTGACTTTATTTTTGCGAGTATTGTGCCATTTAGGTGATGGGCGGTAAGCGCGTATTTTAGCGCCCCATCATCCATTTCATCTATAGTGGCTTCGACACAATCTTCCGTTTCAAGCTGGGCGAGCATCTTAATAAATACCTCATCAACTCGTCTATTTTGCCAGCTATCCCTAATTGATTCAACGTTTTTATCGTAGGTCTCATAAAGGACACTAGCGTATAGTGGTGCGCCAGCACGGGGAATTCCTCCACCGTTATGGGTAGTAATAATAAGAACCCTATCACACTCCACTCTTGCTTTTAATTCGTTAAGGCGAGCATAGACCCTGTTTATATTTTTAATTGCATTCGGAAATGCGTCTTTTAAAGACATTTTATGTTTTATGAGGTCAAACACGCCTTTTATTATTGCTGTCAGCACGCCACCAGATATGAGGGCGGCGAGTATTTGTTTCCACTCCATACTGTGCCCCTCCACGGATAAACGCGCCGGTCTTTCAAATAATAATACACCAAAAAATAAGGCGGCGTAGGAGTTAATCCTACGCCGCCCGCTTCACGGTCACCAACCTAACATAACCTCATAAGCTCGCTTCAATGCTATACTTAAGAGTACCGATTCATCCCAGCTTACGGGAATGGCCAATTGAACGGTTTTTCCATCCTCCTTGGCACTAAACTTAAAATAAAAACCTGTGTCCTGACGCTTAGCCTTAATAACCTTATTCCCCTTATCGTTTTTGTGAAATAGCTCTAGGTCTGGCTTACCCGCATCTTGCTCAACAGGAGCAACTCCATCAAACATAGAAATTAGCTTTCCTATATCTGTTGGCCCTAATTTAATTGTGAGGCGCTGATTTTCCCAATCATATGGCTTGGGGTCATCCATATCTCGTATTTGAGGTGCTACCTCTAAAAACATACAATCGCGTTTACTTCCAAGCTTCAACTGCATCACAGCCCCGCCTGTTATTGCCTTGCGTGGCTTATAAATCCCAACAAAATCTCTAGATTTACTCACAAATAATCCTCCGTGGTTGTTTAGGTTTCCTCCCCATTAGATTGAATCTTTTCAAAAACTTCCACTTCTTTTTCAACCACGCAATGGCAAGGAATCTTTTTTGTTTCAGCAAATCCAATGTTGCCAGGAAAACTCCACGTTTTAATACCGCGACCATAACATGCCTTACAGTTAGACTTGGCCAAATAAACCTTTTTGGTTCGTTTTTCTACCCCTACATTTTTTCCAAGGTTTTTAGCACTTTCCAATGTATTTTCAATAATCGCGGTCTCGTCTTCAAAAATACTCACTTAGCCTTCATCTTTCTATTTAACTTGGAGGCAAGTTCGGTGGCCTCTAGCTTGCTCAGTTCCTTTAGTGATTTAACATCTCGCGGAATATCCAACATACTAATTAGGTCGGAAATGCCTAGCCCTCTCTTTTTGGCGAGACTTTGCAGTAGCACGATTTGCGCATCCGCGATGGGACCAGTATCAATGGGGGACAGGCTGTTTTCGTCAGCCACACTAACATCTGCCTTTTCTTCAACGCTACACATAGATATGCCAAACGCTGTTCTTAGTGCGCGGGCTTTGGCGCGACTTTCCGCCATTGCAGCAGTAAAGAGAGCAAAATTTCCATCGCAATTTTTTAAATTCGCATCCGCACTACCTTCATAGACACAGCCATCAAAAAACTCATAGCTATACGTACAATAGTAGCCGCCAGGATAGGAGCGCCCATCATCCATAGTAAATATGACTGGTTCTATTTTCTTGCAAATAGCCGTTTTGATTCCGCGCTCTTTTGCTAGACGCTCTAGGCCGCGCAGATAAACAAATTGACGACCACCCTTCTCTATTTTGATTTCGTCGGAAGTTAAATCTTTAGTATAGTCGTAAAATGGGTCGAATGGTTTAAAGTTAGTTTCGCTCATTATTTCATTCTCCTGAGTTTGTTTTCTAGTTTTTTCTGTTTCTTTTCGAGCCTTTCAATCTCTTCCTGTTTTCTTAGTTTCTCTAAATATATTCTTCTTTCCAACTCCTCGTCCGTCTCCATTCGCTCGCCATAGATAAGCAGGTCATTATATTCCCAATCTCCATCAAAGAATAGATAATATCGGTCATATCCTGCGTTATCGCTCTTGATTTTACATAATATAGCTATGACATCATCTAGCTCACAATCATCAAGAGTATCAATTAAGCCACCCATCAGTTTTCTGGTTATTTTTCTCTTATTCATCTTTAAATCCCACTATATCTCTGATATCTCCAAAATAACAAAGAGGATTATCAGGTTGATTTAGAGACTCATCATTTCCAAGCGCATACCAATCCTTATACTGTTGGCGAGCAAATAATTCTATTTTGCGCAAACCGCCCTCAGGAGGAGTAACCAATCTCTCTATCTTCTCATAGACTA
>Ga0079224_100015712_pt1 | contig 10608 bp, 14 predicted proteins | sample Stecom2015_FD_80414 | JGI IMG/M metagenome (GOLD analysis project Ga0079224, IMG submission 80414) | Agricultural soil microbial communities from Utah to study Nitrogen management - Steer compost 2015 | ecosystem: Environmental > Terrestrial > Soil > Agricultural land | place: USA: Utah...
TCGATACGAACTCGCTGCTTCACTGGTTAAGCACCCCAACTACAAGAGCCTCACGAACAACCACGGACGCCTTCGCACTATGAAACAGATAGAAGGTCTCCAACTATCCGAATTGCTAAGGGAATAAGCTGACCGGGCCCTGAGCAAACCCTTTACCGCAGAACGCAAACAGAACAACTACCACTCAGGGCACGGCCGAACCGAACCCTACCATCGAAATTCCGACGAGGTCACGAAACTTTTCTCCCAAAAAACCACATCGGCTCCGGTATCCTTTCGCCGGGGGCTCGCCTACCGAAGAGCAGAATCCTGATACACTGAGAGCACTCACATGGATATCTTGGCCGAGATCAAGGGACTGCTGGAACAACACAAGTGCGAGATGGAGAAGCTGATCAAAAAGCAACATCAGCAGTTCCTCGATCAGCAAAGGAAACTCGGAGAAGTCTTCGAAACACTCGATAAACGGTTGATGCTCATCGAAAACTCATTGATTGTGACAGCTGGAGATGTCTCACAAGCACGACACAACACCCATCAGATCCGAAACTTACTCCAGACTCTCAGTGCAAACCAGGAACTGATCTTCGTACACTTCGGCATCGCCACCGAGCCACCTCCTCCCCCTCCTGCTCCAATCTCCGCACATGATCCACGAAGATGAGAAACCAGGCCCCGCACTCGAAGACCGTTTCCGCGAGCGCTTCGCCCAAGGTCGCCACGATTTTCGTCGTGCCGTTGCCTCCTTCGATTCAGAGTGGACCGTTCCCACAGACCCCGACGGCATCATCCCGTCGCTGAAAACTACCCCTCCGCCGCCCTCGCAGCCCCGCCCCTCTTCAGTACCTGCCCCTCAAGCATCGACGCCTCTGCCCGTTCGAATCTTGTTGTTTGTCCTGATTGCGTTGCTGGTCTGCACTCTGCTCAACCTGTTGCTACCCATCTCATGGCCATCGAAAACCTGCGCGAACACAACAAGCTCATCGCCGAGCACTCCACCACTCTCGACTTCCCCATCCAGTACGCGCTGGTTCAGAACCTGACGCCGGATGTCCCCTTTGCGATCTTGGTCTACCACGAACGCAAAAACTACGTGAGCGGCGATCGCTGTCCCTCGAGCGACATGCCCTTCGCCCTCTGGAAACCCGGACAGGGTCTCCAAAGCCTCTCCCACAACCCATTTTTCGCGCTCGTGTGCGCCGGGCTCCGTCCCCAGATGGAAGCCTTTTGCGAAGAAGCCTATGCCGCGTTCGAAGACTCCGATGCTCAGTAGCGTGCGCCAAGAAGACCGCTTCGTTGGCGAAATCACCAACCCCATCTCCTTCCCCGTACACTACGCTTTGTCATTGGACGCAAGAGATGAACTCCTGATACTTTGCCACCTGGTCTCTCGCGAATTCCCCTTCGCCATGTGGACCAAACGCAGTGGCCTGTCCCCCATGGCCTTCGAACCCTTCCACAGCCTCTCCATCAACGGCTGTCTTACCCCTATCTCGGAATTCTGTGAACAAGCCTACGACGCCTGGTGCATTGGAAATCAAACAGGGCCTTCTGATTGTGATGATCGCGATCGGCGAAGTGCACCAGCAGATGGTGAAGCTGACGAAGCCTCGAGTTGAACGAGTACTCGGGCTGCCCGTCCACGTCATCGACAGCTACGAAGACTTCCCTGACGCCAAAGACCCCTTCGAAATCAAGCTACAGCTCCTCACGAAGTACAAGCGCCCCATCGTCTTCATCGACACCGACGTGGTTGTGTTTCAGTGGCGCTGGGACCTCATCGACCCGCGTTACCCCCACTTCGCCCTGAACACCATGAGCTCCGCTTGGCCAGGCACCAAAGCAATCCGGGCGCTCTTGATGGGCAGCCCCTGCGTCAACACCGGCGTTTGGTACTCCCCGCTCGGAAGTGCCTCGCTCTTTACCGAAGCACTTCGAATCAAACGCACGTCGCTCAAGGACTTCCCTTACTCCCTCGGCGATCAAACGCCGCTCAACGTCGCACTGATGCGCATGCCTCGATCTGAATGGAGATTGCTGCCCGAGCACTTCAACGTGCAGCTCCCCCCTTCCACCGTCGATCGAGCCCCGCAATTCCGAGACTTGGCAATTCACCTGGTTGGCGGCACCATCCCCACACCCTCCGAACCCTCAGACCCCCAATCGAAGCTGCGCCGCGTGCGCGCCTACTGCGAAAAATACCCCCTATGAAACGTGACGACCTCTTGAAATCACTGCTGCCCCAGTACGTCAAACCGGGTTGCACCTGGCTCGACGTCGGCGCGGGGGATGGATCGGTGAGTCTCGAGCTCAACAAACTGCTCAAGCCCTCGGACTTTCTCTGCATCGACATCAAACCGGGCAAGCGCAAACCCTTTCACCCCACCGTGCACCAGTTCGACGGCACCGGCGAAGGACTTACCTTCTTCAACGGAAGGCCCAGCTACGACTTCATCCTCTTCAACTTCGTGTTGCACCACGCCGCTCACCGCATGTGGGACTTGCTGCAGGCTGCCGCAACCCGAACCAATTGCATCGTCATCCAAGAATACCTGCTGGAAGAGTGGCCAGGACCCCCTCGACCTGGAAAGTCCGTGAAAGAACTCCTACACGAGCACGATCCGAAAGCGATCTACCACTCATTCTCCGAATGGGAATCACTCTTGCGCGAGAAACTCCACCAACACAGAAGTGCCATCGACAGCATCCGGCACCCAGACATTCCCGTGACCGACACATTCGGCTACCATGTCCCCCGCGGCATCTTCATCGTCAACTTTCAGCATGCCAAAGCCAAGTAACCTACAAGTCGTGATGGTCGTCCGCGGCCCCGAGTTCGAGCAAATGCTCGATATCGCCAAGCCGCGCGCCGAACGTTGCCTCGGAATGCCCATCACGGTCCTTCGTCCAAGCGACGAAGAAAACCTGTGGGTCTACAAGATGTCGCTGCTCTCCCGACTCGAGTGCCCCATTCTTTGCCTCGACACCGACCTCTTGTTCTTCAATTGGGATTGGAGCGTGTTCGACTGGGACAAGTTCAACGCAGCACCCGACTTACCGTTCCTCAAGTGGAGCACCGGTGTGCGCGAGCTCGGCAAGTACTACCCTGTCAAAGACAGCATCAACGGCGGCATGTGGTACGCTCCCTACACAGGAGAACACTTGCGCATGTTTCACTGCGCCAAGAACTTCATCATCTACGAAAGTCAGAGATGTCCCATCCCTCTGGGAGATCAGACAGCTCTCAACACGGCCCTTTACCGACTCTCGACGGAAGTAAACATGCTTCCGTACTCGTTCAACTACCACGTGTTCAAAGACGAGGCCTTCCCCTGCGACACCAAAGCCGTTCACGTGATCGGGGATACGGTCAACACATCTGACGGCAAACCCCACCCCGAACGAAAGCTGCAACGGTTCAAGAAGCTCGCGCAGCTTCCACCTCTCAAATGATCATCGACAAGAACTTCATCTACGTACACATCCCAAAAACCGGAGGCACGTGGATGAGACAAGCTCTTCGTCTGCTCCCCTCGTTCGAGCACGAATACGCAGGACACCGTATCAGCATCCCCATCGAACATCGGCACAAGCCAGTGTTCACCATTGTACGAAACCCGTGGGACTTGTACGTGAGCTCCTACACGCACTTTCACTACAACTTCACGAAGAAGATTCACGAGTTTGGTCCGAAGAACAAGCTCACCGAATCCAAGAAGTTCCTGATCGAGCGATTCGGCGGAAGCTTCGCAGACATGCTGCAGCACATCGACTTCTACAAGGACTACATGTCCCGCAACTACGAAAGCCTCCACGGCGAGTACAGCGTGCTGAAGTACGAAAACGGTCTAGCCTCGGAGCTGATCAAATTCCTCGACGAGCACCAAGTGTCCTTGTCCCCTCAGATCCGAGCTAGAATCGAGCACCTGCAGAACTCTCGGTTCAATTCACACCAACAGCACCGCAAAGGCAGCTACTACACCAAAGAGCTCGAAGATCTCGTAACGCACAACGACGGCTTCGTCATCGACTTCTGGGTATACAGCTGCCCGCCAGAGCTCAAGGCCCCACCGTCCAATTGACATGCCAGACTAGTTCTGGTAGTTGCCTGCAGGTGTCTTCAAACCGCAGATTCAGACGCGCTAAAAAAGCCAAACAACCCGAACAGTCCCTGCAACAAGCAGAGGTTAACTTAGGCCAAGAAACTTCGAATGCTGACGGACCCAAGGGCTTCTGCTTCATCACCTCCTGCATGGGGCGCCTCGATCATCTCAAGCAATCGTCCGCTGCACTCTTGATAGACCCCCGTATTGACGGAGTGCGCAATCACTACATGGTCGTCGACTACTACTGCCCCGACCGCTGCGGACAATGGGTGAGCGACAAGTACGGCGCACGTGTCCAAGTGCTCGAGTTCAACAAACAGGTGCCCCTCGAACCAGGCCGAAAAGCGGTCTTCCAAAAGCCCCTCGCATACAACTCAGGCGCCTACGAAGCACTTGCCGGCCTGAACTCACAATACCTCGTGTTCATCGACGCAGACACCATCGTCACCCCGACGCTGATGAACTTCATCTTCGCACACGCCTCGCCTGACCGATTCCTCATCTTCGAACCCAACCACGGCGAGCACCGAGACTTGACGGGTTTTATCATCGTCCACCGACGCGCCTTCATGAAGGTCAACGGCTTCGATCTGCGCTTCCAAGGGTGGGGGGCCGAAGATCTCGAACTGCGCGTGAAACTCTACCTGCGCGGCCGCGCTCCATTCGACCGCCCCCGGCAGATCTTGCAGCTCCCCGAGCTCGGCATGCCCTGGACCGAAATCCCCTGTGACCTGGCTTCAAGCATCCCCCACGACGACGATCGCCGCACGGGCAACTACCGCGAGAAGGACAAGGACGTCAGCCACGGCAAGAACCTGAACTTGCTCTGCAACAACGTCTACGAGTGGCTGGGCCTGCACCCCGTAGACCTCCAAGGCACCCCGTTGAGTAGCCGCATCCAACGCCTTCTCGGCATGGACCTCATCTTGAACCCCAAATCCTTCGAGTAACCATGAACGTCCGGTATCCCCAAGAGTTAGAATTCCAACCCTACTTCCGCAGAACTCCGGTAGAGCGCAGCGAATACGACAAGAAGATCACTCGCGCCGACTTGTCCCCCGATCAGGCACAAGCACTCTCCGACGTCTACGATCTGCTCAAGAACCAACCAGCCACCGTCGAAACCCTCGGCGGTTACGCAGGCACAGGCAAGTCCACGCTCATCCCTCTCGTCTCCGAGCTGCTCGGAGACACCGCCAGCACCGCCTTCTGCTCGTTCACCGGCAAAGCCGCCAACGTCCTCGAACGCAAACTGGCCGCCGCCGGCATCCACAATCCCGGCTACGTCGGCACCATCCACGCGCTGATGTACAAGCCGATCACCAACGAACACGGCAGCATCCGCGGCTGGCAGCGCAAGAGCTCTCTGTACAGCGACGACAACCAGCGCCCCATCACCCGCATCATCATCGACGAAGCTTCGATGGTCGGACAGCGGCTAGCCGACGATCTGCTGACGTACCACCTGCCCATCTTCGCTGTCGGCGACCACGGACAACTTCCCCCGGTGCAGGACGATTCGATCTTCGATTCGCCCCGGATCCAGTTGACCAAAATTCACCGGCAGGCCGAAGACAACCCCATCCTGAAGCTCTCCCAGCTCGTGCGCGAAAACGGGGACCTCCCCCGTCTGAGCGAACTGCCCGACGCAATCCGCGTCGTCCCCAACTCCGATGTGATGGAAGTCGTCGGTGAAGCCTACGAGCGGCTCGGCATGGACATGGCGGTACTCGTGCGCCGCAACGTCATCCGAAAAAACTTCAACATCCTGCCCCGCGAAGAGCTCGAGCCCCAGGTAGGCGACATCGTGATTTGCCTCCGAAACTGCCCACCCGTCTACAACGGCATGCGCGGAGTCCTTCGGCAGGTCGAACCCTACTTGATCCATTGGTACAAAGCCGTCGTGGCCTTCCCCGATGACGGCATCTCCGTAGAGGGCTTGATCAATCGCTACCAGTTCGGCAGAGAGGCCACGATCGAAAGCACTCGAGACCTGAGCAAGCCGAACATTCGCTACCCGCAGGCGCTGCCGCTTGGCATGCTGTTTGACTTTGGCTTGGCGATGACGGTGCACAAGTCGCAGGGTTCTGCGTTCCAAGAGGTGATCCTTTGCCCTGAAAAGTGGAACTCCGACAAGCCGGATGACTACTGCAAGTGGCTCTACACAGCAGTCACCCGAGCCGTCAAGAAACTCACCATCGTTCGCTAGTTGCTGTTGACGGCTTCGCCGAAGAAACTCTTCCAAGCGGGGGAGTGCGAAGTCGTCGACATGTTCGCAACGAGTTCTTCGTCTTCGGGTAACGGCAAACGCAGCTGCCCGTAGATTTCTTTGACGTTCGAAGACTTGAGTTGCTTGAGCAGCCGCTTCGGAACTCGGTTGAGGAACAACCAGAGCTCTTCCTCCGAAGCATCCCCTTCTTGCAAGTCGGCGATGAGCGCCTCGATGAGCTTCGGATCTGCCGTCGTGCTCAAGTCGATCCCCAAGATGACTTCCTTGGGTTGCGGCTCTCCTGACTCACTGAATAGCTCTTCGATGCTCTCATCTTCAGAGTTCCAGGCTATGCAATAACCTGCCTCTGCCACCCGTTCCGCGGTGATGTACTGAATCTCCAGCTCACCTTCCACAGACACATCGACTTCTACTGCAGAAGGCTCGATGTCCGTAATTCGGAGCTCTTTGATCGATTCCGAATCCCTGTCGAAGATGTCACCCGAGTACAGGTTATTGACGTCGACCGTGTCCTCTAAGTTCACTTCAATCGTCGTGTAACCCGTGACGTACTGGTGATCTTGTTCAGCAAAATCTCGCTTGACCTGAGTTCTCCACCACCCCGTGGCCGCGTCTGAACGCGACTCGAGCGAAGAGTAGATCCCGTCAAGATTCATGTACTTGGCATAGATCGCCAAACCACAGTACAGCATCAAGCCCTGACCCGTGCCCTTGGCACCCACGCCACTTGGCGTGTGACTTCGAGCGAGCTGAACCGAGTGTCTACCCTTGTCCACTTCCTTGGTGTCGTATCGGTCGATGTGCCCATCGCCAAACGAGTACAGCCGCTTGTTCTGCTCCGTGTACTCTTCATTCGGCATCGGAGCCACAATGTGGACTTCCCGGTCCGCGTAGATCACGTCGTACAATCGATGGTCCACCGGGTTGATGAGCGTCGCCAGGTACACCACACTCGAGTCCCCGTAGAGTTGACGAACGGGCTCTGCGCGCTCCTCCAACTCCCTGCCCATCTTCTCCGAATCGTTGCGCCTGAGGCTAGTTTTTCTTTGTCGCATACCAAATCAAAGCTCCTGCACCGATGGCAACCACCCAAGGGAACACGATGGAAATGCTCTGCTTCTTGTCTTGAACGAACTTATCGATCGGTCCGGGGACGACTTCCCCACACCTTGCATACCCCCAAACAACTTCCCCGTCATCCAGAATTCGAGTGACGATTGGATCCAACACGGTACCCAAGGTGCACTTGCACAAGTTGGGATCGCCCCACGGATAGACCGTTTGGTTTCCATGTTCGTCCTGACAAGTGAACGTGCAGTACTTAATCCCGTCGATGCCCTTGCACTCCGCCTGCGTCATCGTCTGATAACCAGGACATCTGCACTTAAGGCCTCCCGTCTGCTTCTGAATTTCGTTCTTACGTTGCTGTTCAGTTAGCGCCATTTGATTTTCCCTGTGTAAATCCCCGCTGCTATCCCCAAACCCACGGTGGCAAATAGCGCACCGATCATAGAATTGCTCTGCGGTACCGGCGCCAGTCGCAACCCAATGAACGTGTTAGCGTATTGGACTACTTCCATTGGGTAGTTGCCGTTGGTGTACCAACCGAAAGTAGTTTCCTGCTTACCACACTTTTTCAACGCACCTGTCCCCGCGTTGTACGCCACAGCCACTCGAACCAAGTCGTCCCCTACTTGCTCTGCGATCGCATCAATGTAGCCGGCAGCCGCCAACAACGCCTGCAACGGGTTCTGCATGATCTCCGTCGGCGTCGCCCCAAACCGATTCGCAGTCGGCGCAATCATCTGCATCAGCCCAAACGCACAACAACGCTGCCCGGCCCCCTCCGTGCACAGCGAATCCTTGCACAACGAGCAAGGCGAACACGCGTACTGATTGCCCTTGGACTCGGCCATCATGATGCCGACGAACCAGTGCACCGGAATGCCCGTCTGAGCACTCGCTCGAGTGATCGACGAACCGTGCTTCCCCCACGCCTCCACGATCATCTCCGCCAACGCATCGGACTTCACGAACGGCACCTGTCCGTTCACACTCACCTGTCCATTCGACAGCGTCTGATACGTTGCAAATCCGGGACACGATTCAGCCATTTGCCTAATTCCAGTCTGGCAGAATATGCTACCATGGCTGCGAATGGATCGTCGATGGATTCTCGGGGGCGTCCTCCTGGCTGGCGGCGTTGGCGTCGTCCGAGTCCTCACCCAACGCCCCCGATTTGATGAACACTCTCGGATCTTGCTGATCGGCGACTCCTTCGCCAATGGACTGTCACGGCACCTGCAGACGCTCGCCACCGACGAAGGGCTGCCCTACCTGTTTGGCGCCAAAGACGGCACCACAGTCGCCGAGTGGGCAGATTCAGACTGGCTCGAGCGCAAGCTCGAAGAATTCCAGCCCACCCACGTCCTCATCTCCCTCGGCACCAACGACGCCTACGTCCACACAGCCCCAGATCTCGTCGCCGAAGACGTCGAAGAACTCGTCACGCGCATCCAAGAACACCAGGCGCATCCCATCTGGATCGGCGAGCCCTCACTTCCGGACGTGTACGCAGGACTCACACCGGATGAAGAAGTGCTCGACACCATCCAAGAGCACGCACCGTACTACTACAATTCTTCAGAAATCGCGATCCCCAGGGGTCCCGATGAACTCCACCCCACCGCGACTGGCTACGCCGGCTGGGCCGCGCTCATCTGGAATTGGCTGTCATGACTTCGAAGAAAAAAACCGTGCTGTTCGTTCGGCTGCCGGACGAAGTTGAAGCTCAGTTCCAGAGCATCCGAACGAAACTCGGCGTGCAAAAGGGCAAGCCGATCAAAAGAAACAACCTGGTGATTCGGCTAATCCAAGACCGCTACAACGAACTCACAGGTCCATCGCAGCAATCATGCGGAACGGAGATGGAAGAAGCTGCCGAGCCCCAAACACCCGCTTCTGAGCTCGATACACAGCCCCCGGAGACATGTACTTCGGAGGCGCATTCGGCCTGAGCGTGCCTTCCTTCCTTCCGAACAAGTCCACCTTGTACAGCTTCTTGGGCTTCTCGCCTTCCAAGTAAACGACCGTGCCGCTGCCATTCGCAAGTAGCCGATGCTTCGACCCATTTCGCAAGTAGTCGTCGTCCGCATCCTCGAACGCCATGAGCAACGACTCTGGGGTTTCATCGTAGCTGCCTGAAACCGACGATGCTGCAGCAAAGTCGTACCCGTCACCGGCAAGATGATCGAGGGCGTCTTCCCCCCGCTTGCCCTCCTCTTCGAGGAACTTCTGCCACGCCGGCCGATCATCAACGGGCTCGGGCTCGCCCTCCTGCAAGTCGATGCGCTGCCCCATCGCGAGCTTCTTCATCTCGCCGATCCACGTCTTGAGCCAAGTCTTGCGCGCCTGGATGTTACGCTCTTCGTCCCCCTCCTCCTCATACAGCCGAGAAACTGGGATCCCCAAGACCTGCGACTCCATCTCCCGCCCCGAAGGGACAATCCAAGAGAAGTACGACATCAGAATCCCCCACAAAGCTTCGCTGCCCCTGTCGCGCGCCGTCCACATCGCACGCGTAGCCCGACGCACGAGGAGCTCCGGATCCTGTCCAAACTGCTTCCAAAGCTTCTCCCGCTCCCCCGGCTCGAGGTAGACCGTCTTCGCTTCGTCGTCGATCCTGAACCACTTGGGGTTGAACAGCGTGCTCTCCGCAAAGATGTTGCCCGAATCGAGCTCGATCTCCGGAAAAAGCGCCGCCACAATTGCTGAAACCTTACGTCGCCCCCGCAGACTTCGGTACGGCTCCGCGTTGGGATTGGGCACACCCAAACGGGTGTACTCCTTGTCCATCGCCTCGTTGAATTCCTTCGTACTCATCGCCTTGAGCTGCTCCAAGGTCACTCGAAGCCGCTTCGCGTTACCTGCCGCAGTTGCATACCAGTACAGCTGCGTGCGGAGCTGGTCTCGCAGGTCTTTCACTTGCGATCGGTTTTGGTGCTTGGCGAACTCCAACCGATCAACGAGCTTCAGAACCGACAACAGCAAATCTCGCACGTTGCGCGCTTTGGTCTTCTGCTCGACCTCCGAGAACTCTTCCTGCTCCGCTCGATCTACACGACGAGTGCTCTCCAGCTTCTGACCCGTGACGTTCTTCAGCCACTCGATCATCTCCGCCCATTCCGTCGGATTCGAATCGTACAGCTGCCGAACCGGATCATCGTACACCATCCACTCCGGCATTTCGGTGATGAGCTCGATGCCCTCGAA
>Ga0079224_100015713_pt1 | contig 10607 bp, 7 predicted proteins | sample Stecom2015_FD_80414 | JGI IMG/M metagenome (GOLD analysis project Ga0079224, IMG submission 80414) | Agricultural soil microbial communities from Utah to study Nitrogen management - Steer compost 2015 | ecosystem: Environmental > Terrestrial > Soil > Agricultural land | place: USA: Utah...
CGGCGACGGCGGCGGCCGGGGCGGTCCTCGTCGCCCTCGGCCTCGGCGGACTCGGTCTCCTCGGCCTCCTCCTCGTCGGCCTCCCCGCCGGCCTGCTCCACGGTCCCGTTGGCCGCGGCCGGCGGTGCGACCGGCGGCTGGAAGAGGACCACGGGGGCCTGGAAGGAGAGGGCGGAGGGGGCGGCCTCCTCCGGCTCCTCGGCCGCGGGCGCCTGGAAGGCGGTCCCGGCCTCGGAGGCCTCGGCCTTGCGGGAGCCCCGGGCGCGGGTGCGGGTGCGCGGGCGCGGCTCCGCTTCTTCTTCGGCGGCCTCCGCCCGGGCAGCGACCGGCTCCACCGCGGGCTCCGCGGCCTCCTCGGCCTTCTTCCGGGTTCCCCGGGCACGGGTCCGGGCGGCCTTGGTCTTCGCCGGGGCCTTCTCCTCGGCCGGCGCGGCCGCCTCGTCGGCCGCCGCCTCCGCCGGCTCCGCCGCGGGGGCGGACGCGCGCCGCTCGGCGGTGCCCTTGCGCGGCGTGTTCACCGCGACCGCGGACTCCGGCTCCACCGTGCCCGCCGGGGCGGTCAGCGGGGCGGAGGAGGTCTGCGCGGCGGGCTCCGGTTCGGGCGGCGGGCCGGCGGCGCGCACCGCCCCCTTGCCCCGCTTCGCCGGGGTGCTCACCTTGACCTCGAAGTCCTGCTGGGGCTGGGCGACCGTCACGGTCGCCCTGGCCTGCTTCTGCTCCTCGGCGGTCTCCGTCGTTTCAGTTGTACCCGCGGTGCCGTCGGCACCGCCGTTGGGCTCGTTCTCGAGCATCCGGGCGGTCTCCCGTCAGAGCCCTCGGGGGCGGCCTCGGCTCGTCGAGCCTCTGCCGCCGCTCGCGAGGACTGTCGTCGCTGTTTCGGCGCCGGTGGTGTTCGCACACCTCCGGGCAAAGTCGTCATCGTTCGCCCGCGTCCCCCGTCGAGGGCGGCGCGTGCGCGCCCTCCGCGGGCGGGGACGGCCGCGGAGTCCATTCCGCGCGTCCGGGCGGGTCGGCCTTTCGATCCGCTCGGAGCGGATCGGCGACCCTGCCGGACTCCTCGTCCAGCGGCCCCTGCGCCAGCCGGGTCATCATCGGCGATGACGGCGGCGCCAGGCCGGCCACGTGACGAAGGCCGGTCACCACGTCGTCCGGTCGTACGGCGGGTGTGGTGTGCCGTATGACCATCCGAAGTATGGCATATGTCGCTTCTCGTCCCGCTGTGCTGCGCCCTACCGACTCGAGTCGGACGACGGCACCGCGGGCGTCGAAGCGCCGGCGGCCCTTCTTGGTGAGCCGCTCCACTTCAACACCGCCGGCCGCCAGGAACGCGGCCGCGGCCTGCTCGGCGTCATCGGGGGCGACGCCGGGCAGTTCCACTCTCCACTCCGATGCTTCCAGGCGGTCCGCCAGGCCGCCGGTGCCCGCCTGCACGACCTCTGCGACGTCCAGCCCTTCGGGCAGCGCCGCGTCGAGGCCGATCCGTACCTGCCCGACGCCGGCCGGTTCGGCCAGCACCATCTCGAAGTACTCCGCCTCGCTCGCCACTCCGGTCGGAGCGACGCCCGCGTAGGAGATCTTCGGGTGCGGAGAGAACCCGGCCGAGTAGGCAACGGGCACCCCCGCCCTCCGCACGGCCCGCTCCAGCACGCGCGCGATGTCGCGGTGGCTGGCGAACCGCATCCGGCCGCGCTTGCGGTAGCGGACGCGGATCCGGTGGCCGGTCCGTTCGTCGGAGGGCGGAGCCTCGCCCTGAGGTACCGGGGGCAGCGGTACTCCTTTCCTGTCCAACTCCCCGAGCGGGCGGCCGATTCCTGCACGCCACACCCACCTGGGGAATTCACGTCCCATTCAGCCTACGGCCCGCGGCAGGGGGCGCGCGCCACCGACCCGGCCGTGTCGGCCGATCACCCGACGTAAGGGAGATCTCGCCCGTCGGTCGGTTCCATGCGTCTCGCACGTAGATGCTCTTCCCCCGGCGCGCCCCGTTGAAAAGCCCGCCGGTGGCGTTCCGCCCCGCCCGGCACCGCGGCCGCCCGGCCCGCCCCGCCGGGTTCTCCCACCCAGAACCTCTCTGACCTGCTGTTTCGACCGGCCCCAAATTTTCTTCGAGATTTTTCGCCGATCGTGCAAACCATTCGGGGACCCCGTCCGTCTTACTGCACGTATGGCCCGGCGCGAGCGGGGCGCCGGGCCATACCCCTTCAGCCCGGCCCGATCGGGCCCGCTCCGCCGCCTTCCGGCCGCGTCGAGCACCCGGGCGCCCCCTCTTCGCAACGATCTCTGCCGCACCGGCCGTGCGCCCCCGCGGACACCGCGGGCCGGGTCCGGCCGACCGGACCCGGCCTCGCGCAGTGCGCCGGTTCAGCGCACCGACAGCGGCAGCAGCTTCGAGCGGTCCTGCGGCCCGACCCCGATCTGGATCTCGGTGCCCATGCTCGGGCAGACGCCGCAGTCGTAGCAGGGGTTCCACCGGCAGTCGTCGACCTCCACCGACTCCTCGCCGTGCTGGGCGTCCTGCCAGTCCTGCCAGAGCCAGTCCCGGTCCAGGCCCGCGTCCAGGTGGTCCCAGGGCAGCACCTCGTCCTCGGCGCGCTCGCGCACCGTGAACCAGTCCAGGTCGACCGGGCCGCCGGCGAACGCCTCCGCGGCGCAGCGGTCCCAGCGCGCGCGGTCGAAGTGCTCGCTCCACCCGTCGAAGCGGCCGCCGTCCCGCCAGACCCGCTCGACCACCGCGCCGACCCGGCGGTCGCCCCGGGAGAGCAGCCCTTCGATGATCGACGGGGCGCCCTCGTGGTAGCGCAGCCCGATCGCCTTGCCGAAGCGCTTGTCCGAGCGGAGCGCGTCGCGCAGCCGGCGCAGCCGGGCGTCGACCACCTCGGCCGGGGCCTGCCCGGCCCACTGGAACGGGGTGTGCGGCTTGGGCACGAACCCGCCGATGGAGACGGTGCACCGGATGTCGGTCCGGCCGGTGACCTCGCGGCCGGTGCGCACCACCTCCTTGGCCAGGTCGGCGATGGCCAGCACGTCCTCGTCCTCCTCGGTGGGCAGGCCGCACATGAAGTACAGCTTGACCTGCCGCCACCCGGCGGCGTAGGCGGCGGTGACGGTGCGGATCAGGTCCTGCTCGGTGACCATCTTGTTGATCACCCGGCGCATCCGCTCGCTGCCGCCCTCCGGGGCGAAGGTCAGGCCGGAGCGGCGTCCGGAGCGGGTGAGCTCGTTGGCCAGGTCGATGTTGAACGCGTCCACCCGGGTGGAGGGGAGCGACAGCCCGGTGCCGGTGCCCTCGTACCGGTCGGCCAGGGACTTGGTGATCGAACCGATCTCGCTGTGGTCGGCGCTGGACAGCGAGAGCAGGCCGACCTCCTGGAAGCCCGAGGCCCGCACGCCCTGCTCCACCATGGACTCCACCGTCGCGCCGCTGCGCTCGCGCACCGGCCGGGTGATCATGCCCGCCTGGCAGAACCGGCAGCCGCGGGTGCAGCCCCGGAAGATCTCCACGCTGTAGCGCTCGTGCACCGACTCCGCGATCGGCACGATCGGCTGCTTCGGGTAGGGCCACCGGTCGAGGTCCATCACGGTGTGCTTGTGCACCCGCCACGGCACGCCCGGCCGGTTCGGCCGGTAGCCGCCGATCCGCCCGTCGGGCAGGTAGTGCACGTCGTAGAAGCGCGGCACGTACACCCCGCCGCCGGCGGCCAGCCGCTCCAGCAGGCCGTCCCGCCCGCCGGGCCGGCCCTCCCGCTTCCACTCCCGCACCACCTCGGTGACGGCCAGCGCGATCTCCTCCCCGTCGCCGAGCACCGCGGCGTCCAGGAAGCCGGCGATCGGCTCCGGGTTGAACGCGGCGTGCCCGCCGGCCAGCACCACCGGGTGCTCCTCGCCGCGGTCGGCCGCGTGCAGCGGGATGCCGGCCAGGTCCAGGGCGGTGAGCAGGTTGGTGTAGCCCATCTCGCTGGCGAAGCTCACCCCGAGCAGGTCAAACCCGCCGACCGGGCGGTGCGCGTCCACGGTGAACTGCGGCACGCCGTGCTCGCGCATCAGCGCCTCCAGGTCGGTGCCGACCGCATAGGTCCGCTCGGCCAGCACCCCGTCCCGCTCGTTGAGGATCTCGTAGAGGATCTGGATCCCCTGGTTGGGCACGCCCACCTCGTAGGCGTCGGGGTACATCAGCGCCCACCGCACCTCGGCGGCGTCCCAGTCCTTGGTGACCGAGTTCAGCTCACCGCCCACGTACTGGACCGGTTTGCGCACCCGCGGCAGCAGTTCCTCCAGCCGCGGGAAAACACTCTCACCTGCGTTGGCGACCATCGGGCTCGTTCCTTCGGATGGGATGGCGGGCCGTGCCGGCGCTTCCCGGCGGGCCTCCGCGGACTCCTGTGGCTCCAGGTTAGGCCGATCCCGGCGCCCGCCGCTCAGCTCCGGCCCCGGTCGCGGGCGCCGATGCCCAGCACCATGCCGATCGCGGCGAGGTTGGCGATGGTCGCGGTGCCGCCGTAGGAGACGAACGGCAGCGGGATGCCGGTGATCGGGGTGATGCCGATGGTCATCCCGATGTTGATGAAGCTCTGGAAGGCGAACCAGGAGGCCACGCCGGTGCACAGCAGCCGGGCGTAGGGCTGGGCGCACAGCGAGGCGATCCGCAGGATCCGCCAGAGCACCACGCCGATCAGCGCGATGATCAGCGTGCTCCCGACGAAGCCCAGCTCCTCCCCGGCCACCGTGAAGATGAAGTCGGTGTGCTGCTCGGGCACGAACCGGCCGCTGGTCTGCTCGCCCTGGAACAGCCCGGTCCCGGTGAACCCGCCGGAGCCCACCGCGATCATCGCCTGGTTGGCGTTGTAGCCGCGGCCCAGCGGGTCGGAGGAGGGGTCGACGAAGCTGGTCAGCCGGGCCAGCTGGTAGGCCTTGAGCAGGCCCAGCGACCAGACCGCGACCAGGCCGCCCACCCCGCACGCGGCCAGCCCGGCGATCCAGCGCAGCGGCGCCCCGGACAGCGCCAGCATGCCCAGGTAGGTCGCCCCGATGACCAGCAGCGACCCCAGGTCGGGCTGGAGCATCACCAGCACCGTGGGAACCGCCAGCACCGCCAGGCTGAACAGCACGTCGCGGGAGGTGGGCGCGTGCTCGCCGTCCCGCGGCTCGCCCAGCAGCACCGCCACCATCATCACCAGGCCCAGCTTGGCCGGCTCCACCGGCTGCAGCTGCAGGCCGCCGATGACCAGCCAGGACCGGGTCCCGTTGATCACCGCGCCGAGCGGGGTGAGCACCAGCACCAGGGCGATGGAGCAGACCACGAAGACGATCGGCGCATAGGCCCGGACCGTCCGGTGGTCCAGCGCGACCAGCGCCGCGCAGCACACCCCGCCGACCGCGGCGTAGAGCAGGTGCCGCTCCACGTAGTGCAGCTGCTCGGCCGGGTCGCCGGGCGTGTAGGTGGCGGCGGCCAGCAGCACGGTGCCGATCGCGATGAGCGCCGCGACCGCGGCGAGCAGCGGCCCGTCCACCCGGCGGGGCAGCGCCCCCGCGATGGCGCGGGCCGCCCGCTCGCCGGAGGACCGGGGCCGGGGCTGGTTTCCGATGCTCAAGGCGGACCGTCCTCCGGGTCGCTGGGTCGTCGTCGGGTCGGGGCCGGACTCAGGCGTCCGCGCCCGGGTGGTCGAAGGAGCCGTCCGGGCGGACCTTCGGCAGGTCGGAGCGGGGCTCGCCGCCGGGCAGCGCGGGCTCCACCGGGCCGCGCTCCTCGCGCTCCTCCTGCTCCCCGCCCTCTCCGGCCTCCTCCGCGGCCTCGTCGTCCTTCTCGCCGGTGAAGCCGTAGATCCCGTCGTAGATCTCCCGGGCGATCGGCGCGGCGGTCTCACCGCCGGTGCCGCCCTGCGGGACGAGGACCACCACGGCCAGCCGCGGGTCGTCGGCCGGCGCGTAGGAGGCGAACCAGGCGGAGGACTCGCTGCCCATCGCCGAGGCGGAACCGGTCTTGCCCGCGATGGAGACCTCGTCCTGCGGGAACCCGTTGAACGCCCCCGCGGCCGTACCGGACTTGGGCACCTCGGTCAGCGCCGACTGCAGGTAGGCCAGCACCTCGTCGGAGACCGGCAGCTCGCCCGCCTTCTCCGGCTCGATCTGCCGCACCTGCTCGCCGTCCGCGGAGACCAGCGCCTTGCCGACCCGGGGCTCCCACAGCGTCCCGCCGTTGGCGATGGCCGCGTAGGCGCGGGCCAGCTGCAGCGGGGTGACCAGCACGTCGCCCTGGCCGATGGAGAAGTTCACCGCGTCACCCGCGCGCCACCGGTAGCCGTCGGTGCAGTTCTCCTTGGCCACCGAGCGCAGGTAGGAGGCGCGCTGCGGGTCGTCCACGTCGGGGTAGCCCTCCTCGGCCCGCTTGCAGCTCTCGTCCTTGGTCGCCTCCCACAGCTCCTTCTTCCAGTCCCGGCTGGGGATCCGCCCGGCGGCCTCGTGCGGCAGGTCGATCCCGGTGGGCTCGCCGAAGCCGAAGCCCTCCGCGGTGGACCGGAACACGTCGGCCGGCTCCTTGGTCGGAGCGGAGCCGCCGTCGGACTTCCACTGGTCGTAGGCGAGCTGGTAGAAGACGGTGTTGCAGGAGACCACGATGGCCCGGTGCAGGCTGAGCGAGCCGTGCGTGGTGCCCTCGTAGTTCTCGAAGGACCGGTTGCCGACGGTGATCGAGGACGGGCAGGCGTAGGTGCCCTTCAGGTCGGCGCCGCCGGCCACCCCCGCGGCCAGCGAGGAGACCTTGAAGGTGGAGGCCGGCGGGTACTGGCCCTGGGTGACCCGGGAGGTCAGCGGGTTTCCGGCCTTCTCGCTGAGCAGCTCGTCGAAGGTCTTCTGGTCGATGCCGCCGTTCCACACCGACGGGTCGTAGCTGGGCAGGCTCGCCATCGCCACCACGCCGCCGTTGCGCACGTCCAGCACCACGGCCGCCCCGGACTCGGTCGGCTTCCCGGAGGCGCGGGCCTTCTTGATGCCGTTGCTCAGCGCCTTCTCGGTGACCTCCTGGACCCGCTCGTCCAGGTGGGTCACCAGGTGCATGCCGGGCTCGGGCGCCTGCTCGCGGACCACCCCGGTCACCTCGCCCCGGTTGTTCACCGCCAGGGTGCGCACCCCGGCGGTGCCGCGCAGCCGGTCGTCGTAGACCGCCTCCACGCCGTCCCGGCCGACCTGGTCCACCCCGCTGAACTGGGCGCGCAGCTCCTCGCGGGCCTCCAGCTCCTCCTGGGTGACGGGCTGCAGGTAGCCCAGGACCTGGGCCGCGCTGCCGCCCTGCGGGTAGTCGCGCACGGCGAGCTGCTGCGCGGAGATCCCGGGGAAGTCCTCGCGGCGCTCCAGGATCTGCAGCGCCTCCTGCGGCTCCACCCCCTCGGCCAGGGTGACCGGCTGGTAGGGCGAGCCGGGCCAGCACGGCCGGCTCACCTCCGGGCCGCACAGCCGCATCCGCTTCTGCAGCTCCTCGACGGGCTCGCCGACCACCTCGGCGACCCGCGCCAGGACCTCCGCGCCGCCGTCCTCCCGCTTGCGCAGCGCGTGGAAGTCGGCCGAGACGACCAGCTCGACCCGGTTGCCGACCATCGGCCGCCCGGCGGCGTCCACGATCAGCCCGCGGGTGGCCGGCACGATCAGGTCCTGGGTGCGGTTGGAGGCGGCCAGCTTCGCGTAATGGTCGCCCATCGGCACCTGCAGGTACCACAGCCGGACGGTGAGCACCGCGAGCAGTACGAGCACCAGGACCTGGGCGGCGATCATCCCCGCCCGCCCGGTGGTGCGCTCCCCCGGCAGCGGCGCCGACCGGGCGCCGCTGCGCGCGCCGGCCCCGCTCCGGGCGTCCCGGAAGTACCGGCGCTCCTTGCGCTCCTGCCTCATCCGCGCCACCCTCCGCCGATCCGAACCGGCGCCACCGGCGGCCCCAGCCCGTCGTGGCGCTCGGTGTCCAGCAGCCGCAGCAGCCGCTCGGCGGGGGCCAGCAGCACCGGGCTGATCAGCATCGTCACCGCCGCGGTGGCCGGCACGGCGAACGCCGCGGCGGCCAGGCCGACCCGCGGGTCGGCGAGCAGCACGCCGAGCAGCGCGTAGCCGGCGGCGGTGCCCAGCGCGGCCGCGGCCGCCACCCCGTACCGGGCCGGGGCGCCCCGGGCCTCGCCCCGCCCGTGCCGGCTCACCAGGTAGCCGACCAGGCAGTAGAGCAGCGCGAAGCGGCCCGCCTCGTGGTCGGCGGGCGGCAGCAGATCGATGGCGAGCCCGCAGGCGAACCCAGCCGCCGCGGCGCCCGCCGGCCCGGAGTGCAGCGCGACCGCGACCAGGACGAGCAGCACCGCGTCGGGCACCGCCCCCCACGGCAGCGGCAGCCGGTCGACCACGCCCACCTGCAGCAGCACCGCGGCCACCAGCAGGACCGCGCTCACCGCCCGCTTCATCCCTGCTCCCCCTTCGGCGACCGGCCGGCGTCGGACGGCGGTTCGGAGGGCAGCACCGCGTCGCGCGGGTCCTCCTCCGGGGCGGCCAGCACCACGCCGACGATGTCCAGCGCGCCCAGGTCCACCGCGGGCCGCACCTCGGCGGTGCGGGTCAGCGCGCCCGGGGTGTCGCGGACCTCGGTGACGGTGCCGACCGGCACCCCGGGGACGAACGGCGCCCCGTCGTGCGACCCCATGGTGACGATCCGGTCCCCCTCGGCGATCTTCGCGTCGGCCCGCATCAGCTCCAGTTCGGCGGGGGCGTCGGAGTCCAGCGGGTGCGACCGGCCGTGCACCACGCCGATCTGCCCGGTGCCCTCCATCCGGACGCCCACCGACGAGGCGCCGTCGCTGATCAGCAGCACGGTGCTGGTCCGCTCCGCGGCCCGCACCACCCGGCCGACCAGGCCGCCGCCGTCGACCACGGTCATGTTCGGCCGCACCCCGTCGCGGGTGCCCACGTCCAGGGTGACCGCGTCGGCGTAGCCGCCGGTGCCCACCCTGGTCACCGAGCGGGCCGGCAGCACCTCGTAGCCGCCCAGCCCGGACAGCTGGAGCAGTTCCTCCAGGTCGCGGGAGCGGCGGTCGTCCAGGTCCCGGGCGGCGAGCTCGGCGCTCAGCTCGCTGTTGCGCTGCTCCAGCTCGTCGATGCGCCGCTTGGCGCCGGGCGCGGCGGCGATCGCGGCCGCGGCGTCGGTGACCGGCCGGAACACCGCCGACGCGGCGTCCGACACCGGGGCGAACGCGGCCGCGGCGGCGTGCCGCGCGGCGGAGGTCGCCGGGTGCGGCTCGTCGCCGGCGTCCACCGCCATCAGCCCCACCGACGCGGCGGCCAGCGCCGCCAGGACCAGGCGCCGGCGGGTGCGCTCGCGCCGCATGTCAGCGCCGCCGTTCCGGGACGAGGACCTGGTTCAGCCGTTCGAAGTTCTCCACGCAGGTGCCCGAGCCCAGCGCCACCGAGTCCAGGGCGTTCTCCGCCAGGTGGATGGGCATCCCGGTCTCGTGGCGGAGCCGGTCGCCCAGGCCGCACAGGAGCGCGCCGCCGCCGGTGACCGCGATGCCCCGGTCCATGATGTCCCCGGACAGCTCCGGCGGGCACTTGTCCAGGGTGGTGCGGACCGCGTCGATGATGGCGGTGATCGACTCCTCGATGGCCTGGCGGACGTCGGCGGCCGAGATCACCACCGTCTTGGGCAGCCCGCTGACCAGGTCGCGGCCGCGCACCTCGGCGTGCATCTCCTCCGAGCCGGTCGGGTAGGCCGACCCGATGGCGACCTTGAGCTCCTCCGCGGTGCGCTCCCCGATCATCAGGGAGAACTCCTTCTTCACGTAGGTCCCGATCGCCTCGTCCAGCTCGTCCCCGCCGACCCGGATGGACTGCGAGGTGACGATGCCGCCCATGGAGATCACCGCGACCTCGGTGGTGCCCCCGCCGATGTCGACCACCATGTTCCCGGTGGGCTCGTGCACCGGCAGCCCGGCGCCGATCGCGGCGGCCATCGGCTCCTCGACGATGTGCACCCGGCGCGCGCCGGCCTGGTAGCCGGCCTCCTTGACGGCGCGGTGCTCCACCGAGGTGATCCCGCTGGGCACCGCGACCACCACCCGGGGCTTGGCGAAGTGCCGGCGGCGGTGGATCTTCTGGATGAAGTAGCGCAGCATGCGCTCGGTGATCTCGAAGTCGGCGATGACGCCGTCCTTCAGCGGGCGGATCGCGGTGATGTTGCTCGGCGTACGCCCGATCATCTGCTTGGCGTCCGTGCCGACCGCCACGATCTTGCCGGTGGAGGTGTTGAGGGCCACGACCGAGGGCTCGTTCAGCACGATCCCCCGACCCCGCACGTACACCAGGGTGTTGGCGGTACCGAGATCGACCGCCATGTCGCGGCCGAGAAAGGCGAGATTGTTGGTCATATATCGTCCTCAGCGGCACCGAAGGCCACGCGTCGGCGCGAGGCGGGCAATACGGTCTCGATCGTGCACGGATGTGTATCCAGCACCCGTATCGTAACGCTGTGCACTCGAGCCGTTACGCAAACACACCGAATCGTTGCCTTCTTGCCATCACAGAGAACGGATCGGCACCCTCCGGGATGAGCCGCCCCGGAAAGGACGCCCCGCCGGCGCCCTCCCCGCCCC
>Ga0079224_100015715_pt1 | contig 10607 bp, 7 predicted proteins | sample Stecom2015_FD_80414 | JGI IMG/M metagenome (GOLD analysis project Ga0079224, IMG submission 80414) | Agricultural soil microbial communities from Utah to study Nitrogen management - Steer compost 2015 | ecosystem: Environmental > Terrestrial > Soil > Agricultural land | place: USA: Utah...
AAAAGCGAATCACACAAGGAGGCGTTGTGAACGAGTGCATGCATCGCCTGTTCGCCGAGCTCGATCCCGTCGGACAGAAAATGCGTTTTCATCTGCGCGCTGGCATTTCCTTCACCGGTACCGTGCACACGCTTCATCGCGATGCCGATGGCCGTATTGCGGTGATTCAACTGGTGCCTGGCCACAAGGCAACGGGCGACTACATGTTCCTCAACGGCGATGACATCTGCGCCATCGCTTTCGTGGAACACGCGACGGGCATCGCACCGTCTCACCGCAAGACGGACGACAAGCTGCAGTTCGTAACCGGCTGAGCGCAGGACCGTCATCCTACCGACGCGCGTCCGCTGCGTCGCAGACACCGCATTGCATTGCTCCCGCGCATCCGGCGCGCCGATCTGGTCCCAACGTGCAACGGTTATAGGGGGGCTTTACAACCTGCCCCCTCGCCATTTCGCTGAATCTCGATCGACGCGCGTATCGACGCGGACGTGTAGCCATCGAAGCTTGATACGCGTGTCCTTCGGAACGATGCTTTGTAGCGCGAGGTTACAGCGCGCGATTTCGCGTTGCTTTCCCTTTGGTTCGATATTTTTCCTGCATGTTCTTGTAAAACAAACCGTTGATTCGCCGCTGCCGCTTTGCGGCACACAGGCTGCTCACAGCCGCAATGTAACGGCGCTCACTTGCAAAAACGAAACGCCGTTGTCCGATCGAACAACGACGCGATCACAGTCGCGCGCAAGGTTGCATACATCGAACGCCGCGTCGTGCGAACGATGGTGGGGCTGCAGGAGGGAAGTGGTATGTGGAGCGTTGCGGCGAAGCAAGACGCCGTTCTCATATGCATGGGAACGCGTCCGGAGATCATCAAGATGGCGCCCGTTTACCGGGCGTTGCGCGCCTCCCGTCTGGGTGTGACGATCCTGCATACCGGCCAGCACGAGGAGATGGCCTGGCCGCTGTACGAATTCTTCGGCATGCGGCCCGATCACATCGTCAATCTCAGCCGCTCCTCGGCGGCGTTATCGCATCTCAGCGCGAGACTGCTCGAGGAAATCGCAAGCGTGGTCGAGGTCGTGCGACCGAAGGCCGTGCTGGTGCACGGCGACACGTCGAGCACGCTTAACGCGGCGCTGGCCGCGTTTTACCAGCAGATCCCCATCGGCCATGTGGAAGCCGGGTTGCGCAGCGGTGCCATGTACGATCCGTTTCCGGAAGAGATGAATCGCTCGCTGGTCGGGCGGGTCGCGCAGTGGCATTTCGCACCGACCGTGCAGGCCGCCGAAAATCTGCGCAGCGAAGGCGTGCCGCAGGAACGCATCCACATCGTCGGCAATACCATCGTCGACGCCGCACTGTGGGGCGGCGCGCACCTGGGAGCGCGTTCGGATTTCGCCACCGAATTGATCGACTGCGGTCTCCACCAGGTGCCGCAACTGGCGAACGGGCGTCGGTTGCTGCTCGTGACGGCGCATCGGCGCGAAAATTGGGGCAGCGGTATTGCCGGGATCGCGTGCGCGGTGCGACGTGCGCTCGAAGCGCATGAAGAACTCTGCGCCGTCTGGCCGGTGCATGCCAATCGCACAGTGCGAGATACGGTGTACGCGGCGTTCCAAGGCATGGCCCGCGATCCGGCATCGCGCCTGGTGCTGTGCGAGCCGCTCAACTATGCTGCGCTGTTATGGGTGCTGCAGCGCGCCTGGCTCGCGCTTACCGACTCGGGGGGGATTCAGGAGGAGGCCATCGCGGTAAAAGTGCCGGTGCTCGTTCTGCGCGAGACGACCGAGCGGCCGGAACTGCTGGACGCCGGCGGCGGCATTCTGACCGGCACCGATCCGGATTCGATCTGTGCGCAACTCGACGCTTTGCTGGGCGATGAAGTGCGCCACACGCGCATGCGCCAGGCGCGCAATCCCTTTGGCGACGGGCATGCCGCCGAGTACATCGCGCGAATCCTGGAGCAGGCTCTGGTGCCGCCGGAGCGCATGGAAGTAGCCGCAGGCGCGCGCGTTTCCCTGTTCCCGGACTGGGAAGTCGCAGCGCTGCGGTCTGAGGCGCATGCGGGTTAGGCCGAACCATGGAAGCGAGCGACGTACTCGCGGTCGCGATGGTCGGCGCAATGGTGCTGCTGATCTTCGTCAGTGTCGCCTTCCTGCTGAGCGGTCTGGACGATCTGTTCATCGACATCTGCTACTTCTGCCGCGCGGCCTATCGGCGCCTGTTCGTTGAGCGCCTGCGTGTGCCGGTGACGGAGAGCGCGCTGCTGGCACGCCCGCAGCAACCGATAGCGGTGATGGTCCCGGCATGGGACGAGTCCGCGGTGATCCGTTCCATGCTGCTCAACATGGTGCGCTCGCTCAATTACGACGCGTACCACGTCTTTGTCGGCACCTATCCCAACGATGAGGCAACACACCGCGAGGTGGATGCGGTGTGTGCGCTCCATCCGAACGTCCATCGGGTCGTCACGCCGCACGACGGGCCGACCAACAAGGCCGACTGTCTCAACTGGATTCTGCAGGGCGTCAAGCGCGTCGAGCGCGAGCAGCACATTCATTTCGAAATCTTCGTCATGCAGGACTGCGAAGACGTCATCCACCCGCTGTGCTACCGCGTCTTCAATCTCCTCATTCCGCGGCACGACATGGTGCAGGTGCCGGTGCTGTCGCTGTTGCCGAAATGGCATCAACTCACCGCAGGGCACTACATCGACGAGTTTTGCCAGTTGCACTACAAGGATCTGGTCGTGCGCGAACTGCTCAACCGCAGCCTGCCGGCGGCAGGCGTGGGCTGCGCCTTCAGTCGTCGCGCCTTCGACACCATCGCCGAGCAGAACAACAACATCGTGTTCTCGGTCGACTCGCTGACCGAAGACTACGAGTTCGGTTTCCGGATGAAGGAGTATGGCCTGAAGCAGATCTTCGCGCAGGTGTGGGTGCAGGAGCAGCGCGAGCTGGCAGCCTTTCCCTCGCCGAACCTGGTCTGCGTGCGCGAATTCTTTCCCTCGAATTTCCGCGCTGCCGTGAGGCAGAAGTCGCGTTGGGTGCTCGGCATCACGCTGCAGGGCTGGGAGAACCTCGGCTGGCTGCGCGGCATCGCGACGCGATACATGCTGGTGCGAGATCGCAAGGGGCTGCTGACCAATCTGGTCAACGTACTCGCCTATTTGGTCGTCTTCGCCGTGGCGGGCATGTGGCTGGTGAATCATTTCCAGCCCGATTCCTATCGCTACCCCGCGTTGCTGGAGAAGGGCACCTGGCTCTGGTACGTGATTCTCGCCAACAGCGTACTGCTGTGCCATCGCGCAGCGATGCGAGCCTATTGCGTGTACCGCATCTACGGCGCGCAGCAGGCGCTGCTTTCCTTGCCGCGCATGGTGTGGGGCAACTTCATCAATTTCCTGGCGACCGCGCGCGCGATCAAACAGTACGCGCGCTATCTGCGTACCGGCAAGCTGATTGCGTGGGACAAGACCCAGCATGTCTATCCGTCGGAAGAGCAACTCGGAGGCACCGCGCAGCCGCGCCTTGGCGAGGTGCTGCTGCAGCGGCAGCTCATTACCCAGGATCAGTTGAACGATGCGCTCGCGCGGCAGCGCGAGCGGCCGTCGGCGCTCGGCCAGATTCTCAAGGAGATGGGCGCCATTCAGGAAGCCGAGCTCAGCCATGCGCTCGGCGCGCGATGAGCGCGATAACGACCACTGGAGGTTGGAGATGAACACCGGAATGAAACTGTTGTTGACGGCGGCGCTTGCCGTGTCGCTGCTGGTCCCTGTTGCCGCGCTGGCGCAGGGCAAGCAGCCGCCGGCCAAAGAGGCACGAGGGCAGGCAAAGGCCGCCAAGGTGATGAAGGTGGACACGAAAAAACCCAAGCCGGTTCGCATCAAGGCGCCGCCCAAGCCGGGCGTGAAGACGGTCGTCGCGCCGGGCACTTGGCGGGTACACCGCCATCGCGGCAACTCGCCGTTGTTCGAGCCGGGTCGCGAAAAGGAATGGGTAGAGCATCCGGGCCCGGGCAAACGGCCCGTCATCAAACGCCAAGGCCCCCCCGGCAAGGGGATGGCCAAGGGCCATCGATAGCCGCGTCGCCCTGCGCAGGTGTCATCTGCGCGCGCCAAGGAGAGAATCATGAACGCACGCTTGTACGCCATTGTCGCGGCATTCGCCCTGGTGCTGTGGGCGCCCGTCGCGCCTGCACAGACCACGCCCATCAAAGCGCTCGTGCTCTACGACGCGCCGTCGACCGGCGACTACCGCAAGCTCGGTTTTGCGTACGCGATCATGCTGCGCAATCTGCTCGGGCACTGGAACACCGATGTGGATGTGCAGCCCGTCGAGCAGTACGCCAGCGGGCAGGTGGACAACTACGACGTCACCTTCTACATGGGGGGAATCTACGACAACCAGTTGCCGCCTAACTTCATCGGTGACGTGCACAACACGACGCAGACGGTGGTCTGGTTCAAGTACAACCTCTGGCAATACGCCTGGAATCCCAGCTACGACTTCAACAATCGTTACGGCCTCGGTTTCTACGGGCTGCTCGGGATGAATGCGCAGCCGACCGAGCAGAACCCGAATCCCGGTTTCTTCGATACCGTGGATTACAAGGGCAAATCGCTGGTCAAGTACTACAGCTTTCAGAACGGCGTGGTCGCGGCCGACCCGGACATCGGCATCGTTGGCGTGGAGAATCCCAACAAGGCTGAGGCGGTGGTCTCGATCCGCAATCCGCAAACCGGTCAGACGGCGCCTTACATCGTGCGTGCCGGCAACTTCTGGTACGTCGCCGACATGCCGTTCTCCTACATCGGTCCGCGCGACCGCTATCTGGTGATCTGCGACGTCCTGCACGACATGCTCGGCGTGCAGACGCCGGCAAGCAAGCGCGCAATGGTGCGACTCGAGGATGTGGGTGCGCTGGTGCTGCCCTCGACCATGGTCACGCTGATCAATTACATGCACGGGCGGGGCATCCCGTTCTCGGTGGCGGCCATTCCCTTCTATCGCGATCCGCTCGGTCAGTACAACGACGGCGTGCCGATGGAGATCCATCTGAACGACGCACCGAACCTCAAGGCCTCGCTCGATTACGCATTGGCGCGCGGCGGGCGCATCGTGATGCACGGCTATACGCATCAGTACGAATCCAAGCGCAACATTCACACCGCGGTCAGTGGTGACGACTTGGAGTTCTGGGATGCGGTGGAGAACACGCCCGTCATTGAAGATTCGATCGCCTGGGCGCTCGGCCGTCTCGACGCCGGCCTGGCGGAGCTGACGCTGAACGGTTATCAGGCTTTCGCCTGGGAGGCGCCGCACTACCAGTCCTCGCCCAAGGCGATCCGCGCGGCCGCGCAACGCTTTCCGACCACCTATCAGCGGGTCGTGTACTACACCTCGGATGAGCCGGACTTCAATCCGTCCAATCCCGCGCGCGACTTTGCCGTGGGACAGTTCTTTCCCTACGTGATCGAGCGCGATTACTACGGCCAGCGTGTACTGCCTGAGAATCTGGGCAACATCGAGTACGACATCAGGGAGATCGATCCCACGTCCAACTTCGATTACACCTGGCAGGACCTACTGCTGAACGCCGAGATGGGGCAGGTGGTGCGGGATGGCTTCGCCTCCTTCTTCTTCCACCCGTTCTGGCTCGACCCGGACATCGGCACGCCGGGTTTCGCCGATTTCAAGAGTCTGGTGGAAGGCATCACCGCGCTGGGTTACACCTGGGTCGGCGCGGCGGACATCGTGCCGCCCGGTTGGCTGGGTTTGAGCATGGGGCCGTAAGGGCCGGGTGCAACGGCCATGTTCCGCAGGGGGAAGCGGAAACGAGCGTGCTTCGGTATGGCGCTTGCGCTGTGCTGCGCTGCCGCAGTGCTGCCGCAACAGGCGCACACCGAGGAGGCGGTGGCAACGGCGGATGCGCCGAACTGGCTGGTGCAGCAGGTCCGCCGTTTCCGCAGCCATCCGCATCTGGATCGCGGTTATCGCCTCGAACAGGCCGGCCGACTGTATGAGGCGCGCGCCGAATTGGGCAAAGCGGTTGTCGCCGATCCGCGCAATGCGGAGGTGCGCCTTCATTATGTCGCGTTGCTGGAACGGCTCGGCGAACCGGAGCAAGTGCTGCGCCACACGCAGCCGCTGCTGAAGGATCAGGATTACCGCGCCGCGGCGTTGCTTGCACGGGCGCGGGCCTTTCGCGCGCTCGATCGGTTGGAAGAAGCGAGTGTCGCGCTCAAGGAGGTGGCGGCCGCGCAAGACATGCCGGCCGAGCAGCGTATCGATGCGCTCGATGCGCTGGTCGATCTGGAACTGAAGCGAGGGCGCTACGGCCAAGCGCACGACGCACTTGCATTGCTGCCGCATCGCGACGATTTCCGTCTGCGTTTGCGGCGGGGCATCGTGCACGATGCCCTGGGGCGCTATGACGACGCGGCGTATGAGTTCGCCGCCGCCTTGCACCTTACGGAGGATTCCGAGCAACGCGTGCAGGCGCTGGCCTATCTGGGGCAGAACGCGTTCAAGCGCGAGGACTGGGCGGCGGCACAGGCCCATTACGATGCGGCGCTGGCGCTCGATCCCCGCAATGTCGAACTGATGCGCGCGTTGACACAGGCTGCGCATCGTGCCGGCGACGCGGAGCAGGCGCTCCGCTGGGCAGAGGAGGTGATGACGGTCGCACCGACGCCGGCCGATCGCGAAGTGGTGGCCAATCTGCGCTACGCGACCGGCGATCATGCGGGTGCAGTGCACGACTACGAGAAGCTGCTGGCCGAAACGGACGACGCGGACAAGCGTGTGCATCTTTATGCCGCGATCGGTTATGCCCATTACGATATGGGGCGCTACGCGGAGGCGGCGCAGGCTTTCGGCGCGGCCGTTCGGCTGCGCGGCACGGCGAGCTTGCGCAAGGCACTGGCCGCCGCGCAGGCGGCCGCACGTCCGCCGGAAGGAGAAATGGAATCGCTGCAGGCGGCGTTGCGGAAGCACCCGACTGCGAAAGTGCATTTACGCCTCGGCGCACTGTATGTCGAACGGGGCGACGCGCAAGCGGCCGTCCGGCACTTCGAAGCGGCGACGCAAGGCAACGCGGCGCCGCGCCATCGCGCCACCGCCTATCGACGGCTGTGGCCGATCCGCTACGCGCAGGGCGATCTCGATGCAGCGCGTGGCGCGCTGGAAGCGCTGATCAAACTGGCGCCCAAAGATGCGGCGGCGTTGCGGGCGCTGGCGCAAATCGAGTTCGAACAGGGCGACACGGCCTCGGCCGTCGCCCATCTGTGGCGCAGCGTACAGCTCAAGCCGAGCGTGTCGGCGTATCGTTCGCTTGCATTCGCGACGGCTTCGATGGGCGATTGGGAAGGTGCGGTGCGCGCCAATCGCGGGTGGCTGGCAATGCGGAAGCTGTCGGCGTCCGATCGAGCGGAAGCCTATATGCGACTGGCAACGGCCTATGCCGAAGCAGGCGATACCGCATCTGAGATCGAAACGCTGCAGCAGGCGCTCGCAGAAGGATTCGACAATCGTCCGGTGCGCGAGCGACTGGGTATGGCGCTTTTCAAAGCACAGCGTTGGCGCGAAGCGCTGCCGCATTTTCGTGCGCTCTATCAGCGTAAGGCGAATGCCCTAACGGCGCTGTCGTTGTCGCGCTGCTACAGCGCGATGGAAAAAACCGGGCTGGCCGTGCATTACGGTCGCGAAGCGTTGAGCAAGGCCGAAGAATTGCCGCCCGACGAACGCGCGCAACTGCAGGCGGAACTGGCCTATCTCTATGCCGACGAATCGGAGTTCTCTGCTGCGGCGACCATGTGGCGGCAGGTCATCGCACGCGATCCGCGGCCGATCCATGTGTATCACTACGCCGTCGCGCAGCATCGCGCGGGCGCGTTGGGAGAGGCGCGCGCGGCATGGGAGTCGATCGCCGATGGCGCACTGCCGCCCGAGCAGGAAGTCGAGCGGCTGAATCAGCTCGCCAAGTTCCATAGCACTGAGGGCGATCCGGGAGGTGCGGTGGCGCTGTACGCCAAGGCGGACGCGCTCATGCCGACTGCCTATCACCAGTACAGCATCGGCTTGGCGATGCAGCAGCTTGGGCGCCCGGATGACGCGATACGGGCGTTCGAGCAGGCGCTGGCGCGCGAACCCCAGCCGGGTTATGCGCTGGCGCTCGGCTACGCTTACGTAAACGCCGGCCGCCATGCCGAGGCGGCGCCGCTGCTTGCCGAAGCGAGCGAGCATGACCCGGACAATCTGTCGCTCTACCAGGATGTGGCGTACGCGTATCTGCGCAGTTTCAACAATGACAAGGCGGTCGAATGGTTCAAGCGTGGCATCGACGCACGCCTGGCGCATCGCGAAAGGGCGATTCCCCCTGCGGAACAGCAGCAGCAGGCGTCGCCGACGCGGGAGCAGGATGTCGATGCATCGCTCGTGCCGCGACATGAACCGTTGACTGACCGCATCGTCACGCTCACCGGCTCGCAGGGTTTTCGCAAGGTCTCCACGGCTGCGCGGTCATCGTGGCGCGACGCCTATGGCGACGGCTTGCTCACGGCGCAATCCGAACCGGCCATCGGCCTGCCGCAACATGCCGATCCCGAACTGGAACGCATGCGCGACGAAGTGCGCCGTCTGGAAAAGAACTGGAACGTCACGCTCTATCAGGCCTACAGCCCCGCTCACGATCGCGCGGACGCGGGCGTGCCTTCGACCGGCGGTTCCGTGGTGCCCTCGCAGGGCGGCCTGGAAATTTCCTATCGACCGCCGGTGGTGGGATTTCGCGACGAGCGCATTTTCGACATCTATGCACGCCTCCTCTGGTCGAACACGCCGCGCTCGCTCGAGATCGAGGAAGACTCGCTACAGGGCGGTATCGGGCTGCGCTACAAGCCCTTTCGCACCCTGCAGTTGTATGTGAGCGGGGAGCGCCTGTTCAAGGTCGGCGACGACGCGCAGGACACCTGGCTCGCACGCCTGAGTTACGGCTGGACCGATATGCACGACTCCAAGCTCGGTCAGACGAACTGGAACTACAGCAGCATTTACGCCGACTTCGGCGTCTTCGCCGACGACGACCATACGCGCGCGTTCTACGGCGAAGTGCGGCAGGGACGTACCTTCAAGCTTTCCGATCAATGGCTGTTGTCGCCCCACGTGGTGATCAACGGACGGTACGAGCAGCCGAACTTCTCGCCCGGCTCCTATTGGCAGGCAGGTGTCGGCGTATCGGTCAAATATCTTTACAACGCCACCCGATACGCGTCCTATCGCTCCAATATCGAAGTGCTGCTGCATTACAAGGTCGGCATGGCGCATGTGGCGAGCGGCTGGCTGTTCACCTTCGTTGCCCGACTCTGAAGGACTGGTATGAAGCTGCGCAGACTCGCATTGTTTATCGTCGCGTTCATTTTTGCTGTGGGCGCAATCGCTGCACGCGCGGAGACCGGGAAGAGTGCGCCCCTTCGGCTTGGCGGCACCTACCTGCAACTCACCACTGCGCACCTGGAATGGCGCGAGCAAGACTGGGCGGAGCTGTTCCAGCACTTCGAAGCGTTGGGTCTCTCGCAACTCATCGTGCAGTGGTCGGTATACGAGGATCGGCATTTCTATACACGGTCGGGCGCCGCGCGGCAGAACGATGTGTTGCCCATCGAGGCGATACTGAACCTGGCCGATCGCGCCGGCATGCGCGTGTGGCTGGGACTTGCCTTCGAAGAGGCGTACTGGCGCGAAATTGCCGGCAAGCCGGAAGCCCTGAAGCCCTATCTGCAGAAGCTGGCGGAGCGTTCGGCAGCGATCGCCGCGGAACTCGTGCCGCTCGTACGGGGGCACGCCTCATTCGCGGGCTGGTATATCCCGCACGAAATCGATGACGTCTCCTGGCGCGATCCCGAGCGGCGCGAACTGCTGTATGACTTCGTCGCCGATCTCGGCGACCGGCTGCAGGCGCAAATGCCCGACGCCGCCGTTGCGGTATCGGGCTTTTCCAACGGCGCGATGGACCCTATCGCTTTCCGCGTGTTCTGGGAGACGTTGCTGCGCCGCGCGCCCTCGGTCGACACAGTGCTGTTCCAGGACGGCATCGGCGCGCGCAAGCTCGATTTCTACGAACTGCCGCTCTATACCGAAGCAATCCGCGATGCCGCCGTGGCGGCAGATCGCAAAGTCGTGGCGATTGTCGAAGTGTTCGATCAGGTGGCCGGCCCGCCATTGAACGACCAGGCGTTCCAGGCTGTGCCCGCGCCGTTGAAGCGCATCATTCGCCAACTCGAACTGGCGCAAGGCTATGCGCCCACTGCCGTTGCGTTCAGCGTGCCGGAGTACCTGTCGCCGAAAGGCGGCGATGCTGCGCGAACGCTCTACGAGGAGTACCTCGTTACCTGCGTGGCGCGGCGGTGTGCGTCGAAAGGAAAGTAGGGCGCACCGGGACGTGCTCCTCGCTGACAACCGACCTATTGATCCAGGTTGGCAAACGACAATCGCTTCTTACAATTTTGTCAGTGGCTGTCGAAAATATAACAGCACTGCGGTGTAAATTCATCGGTGCTTTTTAAATGCGCTCCGCATTGTTTTTGAATAATTTCCTTTCTTCGCCGCATT
>Ga0079224_100015716_pt1 | contig 10607 bp, 8 predicted proteins | sample Stecom2015_FD_80414 | JGI IMG/M metagenome (GOLD analysis project Ga0079224, IMG submission 80414) | Agricultural soil microbial communities from Utah to study Nitrogen management - Steer compost 2015 | ecosystem: Environmental > Terrestrial > Soil > Agricultural land | place: USA: Utah...
GGGTGCGCTCCACCAGCAGCCGGACCTCTTCGGAGACCTCGCCCGCCATGAAGGTGGCGTTGGTGTCACCGTGCACCCCGTTGACGTAACCGGTCACGTCGACGTTGACGATGTCGCCTTCCTGGATCACCGTCGAGTCCGGGATGCCGTGGCAGATGACCTCGTTCAGCGAGGTGCAGCACGACTTCGGGAAACCCCGGTAGCCCAGCGGGGACGGGTAGACGCCGTGGTCGCAGAAGAACTCGTGCACCACCGCGTCGATGTCGTCCGTGGTGATGCCGGGACGCACCACTTTGCCCGCCTCGACCAGAGCCTGCGCAGCCAGCTTGCCAGCCACCCGCATCGCTTCGATGACCTCGGGAGGCTGAACGTGCCCGTCGGTGTTCGGCTTGGGCGCCGGTTTGTCGACGTACTCGGGACGTTCGATGTGTGCGGGGACCTGGCGACGCGGCGTCTGAACGCCTGGCTGCAACGGAGCTCGTACCGGCATACCTTCCACTCTAACCACGAGCACCGGATCGATTTACCGGGCGGTGAGTTCCAACCGTCGAACGCAGCAGCGAAGAACACCCTTCCGGTGGGAACCGTTCCGCCGCACCACCCACGAGCGGCCCCGACCGCGATGCAGGCGGAAACCCCCTACCGCGCAGCGGAACCACCGGCGGCCGCGCCCGCCGTGTGATTTCCCGAACAGCTGCGCCTCACAGCCCGTTGAGGAAGTCGCCCGCCAGGTCCACCGCCGGACCGGACGAACCGGCATCGGTGATCAGCACCGCGAACGCCAGATCGTCCCGGTAGCCGATGAACCAGCCGTGCGCGCGCGAGCCGTCCCCGTACTGCGCGGTACCGGTCTTCCCCGCGACCTCTCCCGCACCCTGCAGTCGAGTCGCGGTGCCCCCGGTCACCACTTCGCGCATCATGGCGCGCAACTGGTCCGCGGCCTCCGGCGCCAACGGCGGCGGGGCGGCGTCCGCCTCCGTCTCGGTCCCCCGGATGAGCTTCGGCACCGGCATGCTCCCGTTGGCGGCCGAGGCCGCCACCAGCGCCATGCCGAACGGACTGGCCACGACCTTGCCCTGACCGATGCCGTTCTCCGCCCGCTGCACGGTGTCCTCGCTCCGGGGCACGTTCCCGGTGATGGTCACCGCCCCGGGCATCTCGAAGTCCACGCCCAAACCCAGCTTTTCGGCCGCCTCCGGCAGCGAGCCGGGTTCCTGGTCGACCGCGAGCTGCGCGAACGTGGTGTTGCAGGAGTGCGCGAACGCGGTGCGCAGCGGGACCGTGCCCAGGTCGAACTCCTCGTCGTTGGGGATCACCCGACCGTTGAAGGTCTTGGTGGGCGGGCACTCCACGGGGGTGTCGATCCCCGCTGCCCCGGACTCCAGAACGGCGGTCGCGGTGACGGTCTTGAAGGTCGACCCGGGCGGGTATTGGCCGCTGAGCGCCAACGACCCCTGCGCGTCGGCGGGCTCGTTCTGCGCCACCGCGAGCAGCTCCCCGGTGGAGGGCTGCACGGCCACCAGCATCGCCGCCTGCGGGACCGGGTCGACCGCCCGTTCCGCGGCCCGCTGCACCCGGTCGCTGAGGGTGGTCTCGGTGACCGGGGCCGGTTGGGAGTCCGTGGCGTGCAGCTCGCGCACCTCCGCACCGCTCCGGTCGAGCGCGACGACCTTCCACCCCGCCCGCTCCGTTGCCTGCTCGGTGGCCAGCTGGGACACCCCGGAGAGCGCTTGGGAGGCGTAGCCGCTCTCGGTGGCCAACAGCCTGTCCTGGACGGGGAACCGCACCCCGGGCAAGTCGTGGATGCGGTCCTTGACCCGCTCGTAGTCGTCCCGGCGCAGGCTGACCACCGAGTACGGCGAATCCGGGTTCTGCTCGACCCCGTCCAGGATGGACTGCTGGGTTATCGAGGGCTCGATCTCGCCCAGCGCATCGGCCAGCGACCCGGCCACCGCGGCGACGTCTCCCGCCTGCTTCGGATCGAGGGTGATCGAGACGACCTGGTCCGGCGACATGAGCGGGACGCCGTCGCGATCGAGCACCGGGGACAGCAGCGGCTGCTGCTGCCTGCGGGCGAGGGTCTGCCCCGGCTCCAGCTGCGGGTGCAGCACCGCCGGCGACCAGCGCACCTTCCGACCGTCATCGGTGTCGGTCAACGGGGCCCGGCTCCGGTAGCGCCAGTCCTGGCCGTCACCGAACCGCCAGGTGATCTCGTAGTCGGCGACCTGCTCGCCACCTCCGGTCTCCCGGATGCCGAGGAGGGATGTCGAGACCGACTCCGGCTCCAGCTGCCGGTGGGAAGCCTCCAACGACCGCTGCGCCTGCTGCGGCGAGTCGGTTTCTCCGGCAGCTGCCGCGACGTTCCCGGCGGCCAGCGCGTCGAGGAACGACCGGACCACCTCGGTGTCGGAACGACCGGTGCAGGCGGTCAACGGGATCAGCAGCAGCGCTGCCGCGGCCACCACGGCCAACCGCAGACGGAACATGCAGGCGAGTATGCCGGGAACCGGTCGGGGGCTGACAACAGGTGACCGCCACTCGGTCGCGAAAAAAGCCCTCACCAGCGGCGACTGCGCCGGTCGAACGCGCCGAGCCCGCGGGCGCCTACAGCAGAACGGTGCTGAACGAACCGATCTGCCGGAAGCCGACCTTGCGGTAGGCGATCTGGGCGGCGATGTTGAAGTCGTTGACGTAGAGGCTGGCGATTCGCCCGAATTCCCGGATCAACCGGTCGGCCACCGCAGCGGTGCCCGCGGTGCCGAGCCCGGTGCTGCGCCGATCGGGGTGCACCCACACCCCTTGGATCTGCCCCACGGTGCGGGAAAGCGCCCCGATCTCGGCCTTGAAGACCACTTCACCGTTCTCGAACCGCGCGAACGCGCGCCCGGCAGAGATCAGGTTCGACACCCTCGCCCGGTAGTTGGCCGCCCCGCCGTCCCGCGACGGGTCGATGCCGACCTCCTCGGTGAACATGGCGATCGCGGCCGGCAGGTAGACGTCCAGTTCTTCCGGACGGACCCGGCGGACCAGCGGGTCCGGCGCCACCGCCGGTGATTCCGACAGGACCATCAGCGGCTGGTCGGCGCGCACTTCCCGGGCCGGCCCCCACTCGTCCTCCAGCAGCTCCCACAGGGAGAGCACCTGCTCAGCAGGCCCCACCAAGGAAGAGCACATGCGCCGGCGGCGCAGCGAACGCTCGGCGAAGGCCCACATCGCGTCCTGATCACCGCGCAGCGGGACCAGGTTCGCCCCGGAGAAGCACAATCCGCTCAGGTTCTGGCCGTAGCCCCACAGCTCTCCGCCTAATCGGAGGGGATGCAGGCCGACCTCCTCCACCCGGGAAGCGACCATGCAGGACTCGACCGGGGAAGCGGAGAGAACGGCGTGGACGAGAGGCGCATCCCCGTCATCCAGTAGGCGTGCACCGGCAAGTTTCAGCACTCGGTAAGAGTGCCAGAAATCCGCGGGAACAGCGCCACTCCCCGGCTCGCACCACACCCGAACGGATTGCACTCACCCATTCGGAGTAGTGATCAGCTGACGGTGACGGTCGGGTTGCCCTTCACCTCGTCGCCGTTCTCCTCGGCGATCCGCATCGCCTCTTCGATCAACGTCTCGACGATCTTGTGCTCGGGCACCGTCTTGATGACCTCACCCTTCACGAAGATCTGCCCCTTGCCGTTGCCGGAGGCCACCCCGAGGTCGGCCTCCCGGGCCTCGCCCGGGCCGTTGACCACGCAGCCCATCACCGCGACGCGCAGCGGCACCTCCAGGCCCTCCAGCCCGGCGGTCACCTCGTCGGCCAGCTTGTACACGTCCACCTGGGCGCGACCGCAGGACGGGCACGACACGATCTCCAGCCGACGCGGACGCAGGTTCAGCGACTCCAGGATCTGCTGACCGACCTTGATCTCCTCCACCGGAGGAGCCGACAGCGACACCCGGATGGTGTCCCCGATGCCCTGGCGCAGCAGCGCACCGAAGGCCACCGCGGACTTGATCGTGCCCTGGAACGCGGGCCCCGCCTCGGTCACCCCCAGGTGCAGCGGGTAGTCGCACTGCTCGGCGAGGATCTCGTAGGCCCGCACCATCACCACCGGGTCGTGGTGCTTGACCGAGATCTTCAGGTCGTGGAAGTCGTGCTCGGCGAACAGGCTCGCTTCCCACAGCGCCGACTCGGCCAGCGCCTCCGGGGTGGCCTTGCCGTACTTCTTCAGCAACCGCGGGTCCAGCGAACCCGCGTTGACCCCGATCCGGATCGGAGTGCCGTGGTCCTTGGCGGCCTGGGCGATCTCCTTGACCTTGTCGTCGAACTTCTTGATGTTGCCCGGGTTCACCCGCACCCCGGCGCAGCCGGCCTCGATGGCCTTGAACACGTACTTCGGCTGGAAGTGGATGTCAGCGATGACCGGGATCTTGGACTTCTTCGCGATCGCCGGCAGGGCTTCCGCGTCGTCCGCGCTCGGGCACGCCACCCGGACGATGTCACAGCCCGCGGCGGTCAGCTCGGCAATCTGCTGCAGCGTGCTGTTGACATCCGCCGTGTTGGTGGTGGTCATGCTCTGCACGGAGATCGGGTAGTCACTGCCCACGCCGACCGGCCCGACGTGCAACTGCCGGGTCTTACGCCGTTCCGCAAGCACCGGGGCCGGTCCTGCGGGCATGCCGAGATCGACGGTCATCGGTTCCTCTCCAGATCTGCGTTCTGCGCGACGGCGGACATACCGCTCGCGTCCACGATACCGGCGCGGCCACATCCGGCCGGACACAGCCGGTGTCCGCCATCTCCCCGTTCCGATTCCGCCATTCAGCGGCAATCAGGCGTCTGTCCAGCGGAAACCCGCGCGGGAGGAGCTTCCGCGACGGCCCCGCTCCCCTACAGGAACGTGACCGGATTGACGATGTCCGCCACCACGATCAGCAGCGAGTACGCGATGAACAGCAAGCTCACCGCGTACGCCAGCGGCATCAGCTTCGCGGTGTCGAACGGCCCCGGGTCCGGCCGGCGGGTCAGCTTGGCGAAACCGCGCCGCACCGACTCCCACAGCGCACCGGCGATGTGCCCGCCGTCCAGCGGCAGGATCGGGAGCATGTTCAGCACGAACAGGGACAGGTTGACCCCGGCCAGCAGGTTGAACATGACCATGATCCGGTCGTCGAACCCGCCGAACTCCTCCGAAGCCAGCACCTCGCCACCCAGCCGACTGGCCCCGACGATGCTCACCGGGGTGTCCTGCTCGCGCTCACCACCGGCGATGGCGGAAACGAGGTCCGGAATCCGCTGCGGGAGCTCGACCACCTTCTGCGCGGTGAGGCTGACAAAGCCGCCGATCGTCTCCACGACCCCGCCCAGGTCTTGCTTGACCAGCTGCATCGTGGGGGTCAACCCCAGGAAGCCGACCGTTTCGTACTCGCTCGGCGAGTTCAACTTGGGCCGCTCGGTCTGCAGCAAGGTCGGGTGCAGCGTCAGCAGCTGCCCGTCCCGCTCCACCACGACCGAAACCGTGCCGGAGGACTCCCGGATGGCCAGCTGCAGGTCCTCCCACGACTCGTAGGGGCGACCGTTGAACTCCACGATCCGGTCCCCCGGGCGGAAGCCCGCGGCCGCCGCCGGCGAGGGCGGAGCCCCGGGCGGGCACTGCGTGGTGTCCGCGGTGGCGGGCAGCACGCACTCGCTGACCGAGGAGACGGTCGTGGTCCCCTGCTGGATGCCGTGCCCCATCAGGATCGCCGCGAAGATGCCGACCGCCAGGATCAGGTTCATCACCGGGCCGGCCACCATCACGATGATCCGCTTCCACGGTTTGCGCTGGTAGAACTGCCGGTGCTGGTCCTCGGGCGTGACTTCCTCGGCGGCCGCCTCGCGGGCGTCCTCGATCATCATCCGCCACGGCGCGGACGAGGCGGTGCGCCCGTACTCCTCGTCCTTCTTCGGCGGGAACATGCCGATCATCCGGATGTAGCCGCCGAACGGGATGAGCTTCACGCCGTACTCGGTGTCACCGATCTTGCGGGACCAGATGGTGCGGCCGAAACCGACCATGTACTGGGTGACCTTGATGCCGAAGAGCTTGGCGGCGGCCAGGTGGCCGAGCTCGTGCCAGGCGATGGAGAACAGCAGCCCGACGAAAAAGACGACGATGCCGACGACGACAAGCATCTAGTTCGCCCTCCCAGCGGCGATTTCGCGTGCTCGCGAGCGCGCCCACTCCTCGGCCGCGAAGACCTCCTCCACGTCCGCCGGTTCGGCCTGCCACCGATCGGCTTCGGCGAGCACCTCGCTGACAGTCTGCACGATCCCCGGGAACCCCAGCTTCCCCTGCACGAAAGCCGCGAGGGCCTCCTCGTTGGCCGCGTTGTAGACCGCCGGCAGGCATCCTCCCCGACTGCCGGCCTCCCGCGCCAGGTCCACCGCCGGGAAGGTGTCGCTGTCCAGCGGCTCGAACTGCCACGCCTGGGCCTGCTGGAAGGACAGCGCCGGGGCGGCCTCCGGCACCCGCTCCGGCCAGTTCAACCCGAGCGCGATCGGGATCCGCATGTCGGGCGGACTGGCCTGGGCCAAGGTCGAGCCGTCCGCGAAGGTGACCATCGAGTGCACGATGGACTGCGGGTGCACCACCACGTCGATGCGGTCGTAGGGCACCCCGAACAGCAGGTGCGCCTCGATCAGCTCCAGCCCCTTGTTCACCAGGGTGGCCGAGTTGATCGTCACCACGTTGCCCATCGACCACGTGGGGTGCGCCAGCGCCTGCTCCACCGTCACCCCGGCCAGGTCTTCCTTCTTCCAGCCCCGGAACGGGCCACCGGAAGCGGTCAGCACCAGCCGTTCGACTTCGCTGGACCGGCCGCCCCGCAGGCACTGGGCCAGCGCCGAGTGCTCCGAATCCACCGGCACGATCTGGTCCGGCGCCGCCTGCTTGAGCACCAGCGGACCACCCGCGACCAGGGACTCCTTGTTGGCCAGGGCCAGTTTCGCGCCGGTGGCCAGCACCGCCAGCGTGGCGGTCAGCCCGCGGGAACCGTCCACCGCGTTGAGCACCACGTCCGCCGGGGTGCTGTGGATCAGCTCGAGCACCGCTTCCGGCCCGGCGAGCAGCTTCGGCAACCGGATGGTGCCGTGCGGCACCCCCTCGGCGGCCGCGCGCAGCGCCTGCTGCACGTCGGTCAGCGCGGCGGCGTTGGCGACCGCCACCGTGTCGACCCCGAACTCGATGGCTTGCTTGGCCAGGGTTTGCGGATCGCTCCCGCCAGCGGCGATCCCGGCCACCCGGAAGCGCTGCGGGTTGTTGCGGATCACATCGAGGGCTTGGGTTCCGATGGAACCGGTGGAGCCGAGCACCACGACAGTGCGCTGCTGCGGTGCGGTATCCACTGCGTCGGAGTTCGGAGTCACGGCGTGCATCGGGCACATTCTCCCTGAAACGGCTCCGGGCCGGGGCTGGACGGTAGGTAAATCACGGAATCCGCGGCGTGACGACCAGCTGACCGGACAGCACCCGCGCCGCTACCTTGCGCGACGGCCGGTGCGCCGGGCAGGCGGGAACCCGACCGCAGCGGGCGTGTGCAAGGATGGAGGACAACCGATCCTCGCGGTCGGGTGCAACCAGCAGGGTCCGGCAGTGGCCGGTGTGGCACAGGAGGGGAAAGTGGCGAGCACTGAGCTGGAGAAGAAGCCCAGCCAGGCCATTGACCCGGCCGAGGAACCGTCGGTCGAGTGGGGTTGGCACGGTGGTTTCCCGAAGGGCACCCAGATCGCCGGCTGGTTCTCCGTCTTCGCATGCCTCGTCATGCTGATCGGCAACCACCAGGGCATCCTCAGCGGTGGCGACCAGTTCAAGGTCGAGGACATCTACCTGATCCTCGTCGCCGTCGTGCTGGCGATCGGCCTGCTCATCGACCTGCGCCGGCGTCGGACTCCGTGGCGTCGCTGAACTGACGAAACAGGCCTGATGCGAGAAGTGCCGCCCGATCCGGATCGGGCGGCACTTCTGCTGTCCGGTCACACCTGGATGCCCGTCAGCACGGTGACGACCTCGTCGGTGATGTCGGTCATCGCGGCCCGCACGCCTTCCTTGCCCACGCCGGACTCCTTGACCCCGCCGTAGGGCATCTGGTCGGCCCGGAAGCTCGGCACGTCGCCGATCACCACGCCGCCGACCTCCAGCTCCGCCGAGGCGCGGAACGCCAGCTGCAGGTCCCGAGTGAAGACCCCGGCCTGCAGGCCGTAGCGGGAGTCGTTGATCCGGCGGAACGCTTCGTCGACCGAGTCGACCGGGGCGATCGTCAGCACCGGCCCGAAGACCTCCTCGGAGCACACCTTCGCCTCTTCGGGCACCCCGGCCAGCACCGTGGGGGCGATGGTGGTGCCCTCCCGGGTGCCCCCGGTCAGCACCGAGGCCCCGGCGGCGACGGCTTCCTCGATCCACTGCTCCACCCGCTCCGCGGCCGCCTCGTCGATCAACGGGCCGACCTTGGTGCTCTCCTCCCGCGGATCGCCGGTGGTCTGGGCGGCGACAGCCTTGGTGACCCGTTCGGCCAGCTCGTCGTGGACGTCCCGGTGGGCGTAGACCCGCTGCACCGAGATGCAGGACTGCCCGGCCTGGTACATCGCGAAGGTGGCGATGCGCTCGGCCGCGTGGTCCAGGTCCGGCCAGTCCGAGTTGACGTAGACCGCCGCGTTCCCGCCGAGCTCCAGGGTGACGTGCTTGCGCGGCACCGAGTCCCGGATCTGCCAGCCCACCGGCCCGGAACCGGTGAACGACACGACCGGCAGCCTGGGGTCGGCGACCAGTTCGGGCGCCTTCTCGTTCGTCGTCACCAACACCGACCAGCTGCCCGCGGGCAGCTCGGTTTCGGCGAGGATCTCGCCGAGCAGCAGCGCGGACAGCGGGGTCTTGGGCGCCGGTTTGAGCACGATCGGGGCTCCGACCGCCAGCGCCGGGGCCACCTTGTGCGCGACCAGGTTCAGCGGGAAGTTGAACGGGGTGATGCCCAGCACCGGCCCCTTCGGTTTGCGCCGGATCAACGCCATTCGACCGGTGCCGCCCTGGTCGGTGTCCAGCCGCTGCAGCTGCCCGGACCACCGCCTGGCTTCCTCGGCGCCCCACCGGAACGTGGAGATGCTCCGGTTCACCTCGGCCCGGGCCCAGGTGATCGGCTTGCCGTTCTCCGCCGTGATGAGCTGGGCCACTTCCTCGGCGCGCTCCTGCAACCGGCGGACGACGTGGTCGAGCGCCCCGGCCCGCACGTGCGCGGGCAGCGCGGCGAACTCCCGCTGGCACGCGTGCGCCGCGGACACTGCGCGCTCCACCTCGGCATCGGTGGCGAAGCAGGCGGTGCCCACGACCTTCCCGTCGTAGGGGTGGTGCACTTCGAACGCCTGGTCGCTGGTGACCTGCTCACCGGCGACCCAATTTCCGATTGCTGCGGTCATGCTCTCCCTCTTCGCGACGTCCTCCGAGGACGTCAACAAGAATCGAAACGATTCCGTTCCCGTCGGTGGGTCACAGCAGCTGCGCGATCAGCAGCACGCCCAGCGCCACCAACAGCGCCACCTTGATCACTTCCAGCGCCACGTACCACGCGTGCGCTCGGGAACGCGGCCCTTCCGCGCCGGCCAGCACCTGCGCCGTGCGCCGGTTCAAGCTGGGGCGCACCCCCACCAGCTGCCCGGCCAGCACCAGCACCGCTCCCGCGGTCAGCACGAGCACCGGCATCGGGGCAGCGGCGAACGCGATCAGCAGGGCGACGGCGACCGCGAGCACCACCTCGACGGCGTTGAGCGCGCGGAACACCAGCCGACCGATCCCCAACCCGATCCGGGTGGTGACCCCGGGCGCGCGGAACTTCAACGGCGCTTCCAGGAAGGAAATCGCCAGCACCATGCCCAACCAGCTGAAGACGACGGCGACAGCGGCCGCGGCCGAGGTCTGGTGCACAGCTCCTCACCCCTTCGGCAGCCAACCCCCCCGGATCCATGATCCACCCGGAACCGGGGCGCGGACAGCGCCAGGTGAGTCAGCCCTCAGCGGCCAGCTGGCCACAAGCGGCGGCGATCTCCTGCCCCCGGGTGTCCCGGACGGTGCACGGCACTCCCGCCGCCCGGACCCGCCGGACGAACTCGCGCTGCACCGGCTTGGGGCTGGCGTCCCACTTGCTGCCGGGAGTGGGGTTGAGCGGGATCAGGTTCACGTGCGCGAACTGCCCCAGGTGCTCGTGCAGCAGCTTGCCCAGCAGATCAGCGCGCCACGGCTGGTCGTTGACGTCGCGGATCAGCGCGTACTCGATCGAAACCCGGCGCCCGGTCTGGTCCGCGTAACCCCGGGCCGCCTCCAGCACCTCGGCCACCTTCCAGCGGTTGTTCACCGGCACCAAGGTGTCCCGCAGCTCGTCGTCCGGGGTGTGCAGCGACACCGCGAGCGTCACCTGCAGCCCCTCCGCGGTCATCCGCCGGATGGCCGGGACCACGCCCACCGTGGAAACGGTCACCGACCGCTGCGAGAGCCCGAACCCGTTCGGCTGCGGATCGCAGATCCGGTGCACGGCGTTGAGCACCCGCTTGTAGTTCGCCAGCGGCTCGCCCATCCCCATGAACACCACGTTGGACA
>Ga0079224_100015717_pt1 | contig 10607 bp, 9 predicted proteins | sample Stecom2015_FD_80414 | JGI IMG/M metagenome (GOLD analysis project Ga0079224, IMG submission 80414) | Agricultural soil microbial communities from Utah to study Nitrogen management - Steer compost 2015 | ecosystem: Environmental > Terrestrial > Soil > Agricultural land | place: USA: Utah...
CCGCGATTGGTTATCCAGTCTGGACCATGATCGCGCTGTCATCGAATACACGGGATGCCGTCATCCCAGTGCGGCACTGGCGCAGGAGTTGCTGCTACTGGATCTCCAGCTATCGGGCTATCGCCGTATTCGACTCGGCATTTCGTCGGTGTTCGATCAGGATGCCATGCCCGGTTTCATCAGCGTGCTGGACCATGAACTGCAGCGTCACAAGATCTACGAGCGCTTTCTTGCGCTAGGTTTCACGCCTGATCAGTTCTACCGCGATACAGATAAAGATACCTTCCCTTACCTGAATCAGGTATTGGCAACCGAACCGGATACACTGGCTCGCATCATCCCGCCATTTCTCATGCTGCTCGCGCCCGGTGGCACTTTGTCGCTGGAGACATTCCAGGATCTGTACGATCGTTTCCTGCGCATCAACAAGACATGGGTCAAACAATTATTGACGCTGGAACAGTTGCTGAAAGATTGGGCCGTAGCAGACACCCTTGATCAAACCCGCACTGTTCGCCAGCTCATGCTGACCATAGAACCTAAAGGCAATTTCAGCTGGTTCGGATTCAAGGACGAAACCGGTTTCCCCGATAACGGCTTTTTTGTGGATGAAGCATTTTCGGTGCGTGTGGTACCAAGTTAACAGTTTTCTGTATTTTTTCGTTATCACGAAATTAATGTCTGGTCCACTGACTCCATGTCTTTTCCCCGCCCGCCCTTGCCCTGACGCACTATTCCGGCTGCAAGTGCCGGAATGCCATCTCTCCCGGTCCAGGACCGAGGCAAGGACGTGTTGACGTTTACGGGGTAAAATCTCTCTTTTGCGGCATCCCTGCCCATGGCGCCCGGCGGAAACCCATCGTCCGGGTCTAGTTCACTTCTTCTTGCCGGAATCAACGTGCCAGGTCTCTTACCCAATATCGATCCCGACGGTCTTCTCGAATATTCCGTCGTTTACACTGATCGCGCTGTCAACCATATGTCGCAGCGCTTCCAGGGCGTCATGCGCGATATCTCGCGCACCCTCAAGCAAGTCTATAACGCGCACTCTGCCATCGTCATGCCAGGTTCTGGCACGTTCGGCATGGAAGCTGTAGCGCGCCAGTTTGCTACCGATGCAAACTGCATGGTGTTGCGCAATGGCTGGTTCAGCTTCCGTTGGACCCAGATTCTCGACACCGGTCGCATCGCAGCCGACACCACCATCGTCAAAGCGCGTACAGTCGAAGCAGGCAGCCAGGCGGCATTTGCACCTGCGCCCATCGACGAAGTGGTCTCCCTCATCCGTGAAAAGAAACCCGCTGTGGTTTTTGCTCCGCACGTTGAAACCGCATCCGGCATCATGCTGCCAACCGAATACATGCGCCAGGTATCGGATGCCGTGCATGAAGTCGGTGGTCTGTTCGTACTCGATTGCATTGCATCCGGCACCATCTGGGTCGATATGGAAGCGACCGGTACCGATATCCTGATCAGTGCACCACAAAAAGGCTGGAGTGGCTCTGCAGGCTGTGCCTTCATCATGCTCAGCAAGCTCGCACGCGAACGTATTGAATCGACGCAAAGCACCAGTTTTGCCTGCGATCTGCGCAAATGGCTGCAAATCATGGAAGCCTACGAACAAGGTAATGTGGCCTATCACACCACCATGCCTACCGATGCACTGACCGTGCTGCGCGACACCATGAAAGAAACCGAAGACTACGGTTTCGACAAGGTCCGCGACGAACAGCAACAGCTTGGTGATCGTGTACGTGCACTGCTGGCCGAGCGTGGCTTCAAGAGCGTCGCTGCCAAAGGTTATGAAGCACCCGGCGTGGTCGTCGCCTACACCACGGATGACGGCATCCAGTCTTCGAAGAAATTCGTTGAGGCCGGTCTGCAAACCGCTGCCGGTGTACCGTTGCAATGCGATGAAGGTCCTGAATTCAAAACCTTCCGTATCGGCCTGTTCGGACTGGACAAGCTGCATAACATTGAGCGCACGGTCGACAATCTGACCAAGGCACTGGACAAGCTTGCCTGATCGCGCTGCACCACAAAAAAGCCGGACATTGTCCGGCTTTTTTATCGCCTATCTTCCACGCAGTCAGATCAAATACGAAAGCATCACCAGAACCAGCGGCAAGCTGACAAAAGCCAGCGTCGTGGACAAGGCAATGCTGGCTGATACTTCGTCTTCTGCGATCTGATACCGCTGCGTAAACAAAAATACATTCGCTCCTACCGGCAGAGCTGCAGCCATCGCCATTGCCGCCATTGGCATACCGCGCAATCCCAGCAGCCATGCACATGCGATAAACACCGCTGGATGAATCACCGTTTTGACAATGGCGATACGTAACGCTGCCATTACATTCCCGCTGAACCGGCTATACGCCAATGTCACTCCAACCAGTAACAACGACATCGGCCCCAGTGCCTGCCCCATGACTTGCAAAGGCTTGTCCACCATCTCCGGTAACGGCCATCCGGTTTGTGCGTACAACACACCTGCAATGATGGGAATCGGCACCGGATGCAAGATGCTGTTTTTCACCGCCACCAGCAAGGTCCGTCCCATGCTGCGCCTTACACCTTCATATCCGGCCTGACGTGCTGCGGCTAATTCAAACACGATGGTGCCGCCGGTCATGAGAACCAGCGCATGTATCGATATCAGCGTAAACAGTACGATCAGCCCCTCTTGCCCGTACACCAGACCAACCAAAGGAATACCTATCATCACCGTATTGCTGAAGGTATGTGCCAAGGCACGTGCCGATGACAATATGCTCAAACCCTGCATCAGCAAGGTAGTGCCGAATACAATCACCACCGCCAGAAAATAGATCGCAACAGGGGTGTAATCCAGTTCCGCCAGCTTCACATTCATCATGGTGCGAAACAACAAGGCCGGCGTCAGGACATAGAAAACCAGATTCGATAAATCCTTGATCGCAGCCTGACGTACCCATTGCATCCGCGCCAGGCCGAAACCAATGGCGATGATGAAAATGACTGAGAACAGGGCCGGAGCGACAGGAAAGTTCAAGGCAGGGAACATCCTCTAATGAGGTTGCGGGAAGCTGCAAATCATGTCTCTTGGTGACACGACAACGCGTTTGATTCTACACCTTGCATACGCATATGCAGACACATCATGCTGCGTCATTCCTGCTGTTCAGATACAGCAAAAACGCATGGCAGCATGCAGTGATGCCATGGACAGCGTCATCAAATATCCAGGCGACTTCACCGTCAATGCGCATTGGCACTCTTGTCGCCCTTGATCAATTGACACAATGCTTCCAGCGCCATGGAACGGGTCTCGGTGCGCCATACCAACCAGGTTTTCAGCAAACCGAATTCCTCGCCCATCGGCCAGGCGCGGACACTGGACGAACCTGGCATGCTGTCGAGCATGCTTCGCGGCATGATCGCTACCCCGCCTCCTGCACTCACGCAGGCCAACATGCTGTGATACGACTCCAACTCCCTGACCTCACGAGGTACCGCGTTATCCACTGTCAGCCATCGTTCAAAATGACGGCGATATGAACAGTTCTTGCGGAAGACATAAATAGCATCGCCATCCACATCACGACCGCGGCGAATCGGCGCGTGTGCCGCAGGCGCCACCACGACCATCTGTTCGTCAAATACCGGAAAACCGGTCAACTCGCTCTGTTCGAATGGGCCATCTATAAACGCAGCGGTTAACTCACCACTCAACACGCCATCCAGCATCAAACCCGAAGGCCCGGTAGAAAGTTCCAATGCCACTTGCGGAAAACGCTGGTTGTACGCTGCCAGCAGCGCTGGAATACGGACGGCTGCAGTGCTTTCCAGTGATCCCAAGGCAAACCGCCCGGCTGGCTGCTGCCCTGAAGCGGCGACCCGCGCCTCCGCCGCCAGCTCCAGTATTCGATGGGCGTAGTCCAGAAACACATGACCCGACTGCGATAAACGCAAACGGTTTTTCTCTCGTGTGAACAACGCCACGCCCAACTCTTCCTCCAGTTGTTTGATGCGAGTTGTGAGATTGGAAGGCACTCTATGCACGGCAGATGCTGCAGCTGCGATGCTGCCATGCCGGACCACCGCACAAAACATCTCCAGCTGATTCAAATCCATCATCATTCCTTATTTGAGAACGTATTCCTTAAAAACATTCACTTTTATTGATCTTAAACCTAACTTACCATTGATGCATCCAGATTCAAGGAAGCAGCATGCATACCTCCCCGGAAGTCACCACCTCCATCAATCCACACGACGGTCAGATTCTTCACACCTACCCTTTTCAAGACGCAACGGAACTGGAACACACACTGGCCCGTAGCGAACATGCCTTTCGTGATTGGCGTCAACAGGCGCCCGCCCAACGTTGTGCTGCCATGATCAAGCTTGCCGCGATGTTGCGACAACAAGCAACGGAATTGGCAGAGATGATTACGCTGGAAATGGGAAAACCGATTACGCAGGCGCGAGCCGAAATTGATAAATGCGCGCTTGCCTGTGATTGGTATGCCGAACACGGCGAGCGCATCCTGGCTCCTGAACCAACACTGGTAGAAGACAACAAGGCCTGGATAGCCTACCGCCCGCTAGGACCGGTTCTGGCAGTCATGCCGTGGAATTTCCCGATATGGCAAGTCATACGGGGAGCGGTTCCTGCACTGATCGCGGGGAATACATATGTACTGAAACACGCTCCCAATGTCATGGGATCGGCGTATCTGCTTCGCGATATGTTTATGCGCGCCGGCTTTCCTGATGGCGTGTTCGAAGTTGCGCATTTGTCCAATCAACAGGTATCGGAAGCCATTGCGGACTCACGCATTGCCGCCATCACCGTTACCGGCAGTGTGCGTGCGGGATCTGCCATTGCTGCACAGGCAGGAGCTGCACTGAAAAAATGCGTACTCGAACTCGGTGGTTCCGATGCCTTCATTGTGATGGCTGATGCTGATCTGGACCTCGCCGTCGATGCTGCAGTACGAGGGCGCTTCCAGAATACAGGACAGGTTTGTGCCGCGGCAAAACGCTTTATCATTGAGCGCCCGGTGCTGCAAGAATTCACGCAACGCTTTGCATCCGCCGTTCAGGCATTACAGATCGGTGACCCACGCAAGGAAGAGAACACGATCGGCCCCATGGCACGCTTCGATCTGCGTGACGAACTGGATGCACAAGTACAGCGCACACTGCAAGAAGGTGCCGTCTTGCTGGCTGGAGGATACAAACTTGAAGGTCCCGGCAATTACTATGCCCCTACCATACTGACCAACGTCACACCCGATATGACTGCATTCAAGGAAGAGCTGTTTGGCCCGGTCGCAGCCATTACCTGTGCCGATGACGAGAAACAGGCGATTGATCTCGCCAACAACAGCGAATTCGGTCTGATGGCATCGGTCTTCACCAACGACCGGAATGTCGCCGACAGAATCACGGCAGAACTTGAAGTGGGTGGCGTTTTCATCAACGGCTATAGCGCAAGCGATGTCCGTGTCGGTTTTGGCGGTGTCAAGAAAAGCGGCTATGGACGCGAGCTATCGCATTTTGGCGTACGCGAATTTTGCAATGCCCAAACCGTATGGACAGATCGCAGATGAGTGACAACACATTCACCCTGAAGGTAGCGCCTAAAAGCATCGTTGTGCTGGGCGTGCTGCAGATCTTGTCTTGGGGCGCATCTTTTTATCTGATGTCCGTACTTGCCACACCGGTCATGAACGAGCTGGGCTGGTCGCATGAACTAGTAATGGGAGCAGTTTCTTTCGGACTGTTGGTGGCAGGTCTGGCTTCACCCTATTGCGGCAGACTGATCGCAGCCGGCCATGGCCGTGATCTGATTGCATGCAGCGGCCTGCTCATGATCATGGGATTGTGGCTGATGGCAGCCAGCCATAGTCCTATTCTGTTCATGCTGTCCTGGCTTATCATCGGTCTGGGAATGGCAGCCGGTTTGTATGATTCCCTGTTCTCCACATTGGGCAGTGTTTTCGGTGCATCCGCCCGCAGCGCCATTACCGGCATCACCCTCATTTCAGGTTTTTGCTCAGCCATTATCTGGCCCACACTGGCAGCCTCTTCCTCGCATTTCGGCTGGCGCATGACATGCGTCATCTATGGCGCAATCATGCTTTGTACGGTTCCCTTGTACAAACGCTATCTGCCATCTCGCGAAGCAATCAACGCCCATCAACAGATCAAGGATATCCATACGCAAGGCAGTCTTGATCGTTCTCTTTACTGGATGATGGCCATCATTTTCTCTATCGCTGCAGCGTTGATTACAGCCGTTTCGGTTGGTTTGATCGTTCTTCTGCAGGCACGCGACATGAGTCTGTCTTCTGCAATTGCAGTCAGCGCCATCATCGGGCCGGCAGGTGTTGCGTGTCGTCTGGTCGAATTGATCCTGAAAAACCGCCATCCCATGTGGACCACATTACTGGCTACTGCCATGAGCGCAACCGGCCTGCTCTGTCTCGCTTTCTGGCCCGGCGTCACGCCGGTTGCACTGGCCTTGTTCGGCGCAGGGAATGGCTTGCGCGCCATCGTCAAAAGCGCGCTACCCATGTCATTTGTCAGCGGCGGCGCCTATGCCCGCATCTCCAACCAGATCGCCCGACCGATGTTTATTGCGCAAGCCGTTACACCACTCGTCTGCGGCTACCTGATTGCGCGATATGGTGCCGAGTTCACCATACAGTTGCTCGCCTCGCTGGCAAGCATTGCGTTGGTAACGGCCATATTCTTTGTCAAACGCGTGCATAGACTCGGCCTGCACAAACCATAAAGCAGAAGACCCGCACCACAGTTGCATGGATGTGTACCAATAAAAAAGCCGGGCTGTAGCCCGGCTTTCTTGCACAGAAAGGCATCAATATCAACCAGTGGTCGCACCTTTGCTTGCCGTCGAAGCCAACGCTGCATACTTTGCCAGTACGCCACGCGTGTACTTCGGCGCAGGCTGTTTCCAGTTGGCGCGACGACGGGCGATTTCCTCATCAGGCACGTTGAGCTGGATCAGCAACTTGTGCGCGTCGATCGTGATCGAATCACCCTCTTCCACCAGAGCGATGGTGCCACCGACAAAAGCTTCCGGTGCCACATGACCGACGACCATTCCCCAGGTACCACCAGAGAAGCGACCATCCGTCAGCAGGCCCACTGATTCTCCCAGGCCTTGTCCCACCAAGGCGCCTGTCGGAGCCAGCATTTCCGGCATGCCTGGACCACCTTTGGGGCCGAGATAACGCAGCACGACGATATCGCCGGCATTGATCTTCTTGGCCATGATGGCTTCCATCGCAGATTGCTCGTCATCAAACACGCGTGCCGGACCGGTAATCGCCGGATTCTTGAGACCGGTAATCTTTGCAACACAACCTTCCGTAGCCAGGTTGCCTTTGAGAATGGCCAGGTGACCTTGTGCGTACAAAGCCTTGTCGATCGGACGTATCACATCCTGATCCGGGCTTGGTACAGCCGGAATATCTGCCAGCATTTCAGCAATGGTCTTGCCGGTGATCGTCATGCAATCGCCGTGCAGCAAACCTGCTTCCAGCAGAATCTTCATTACTTGCGGAATACCACCAGCCTTGTGCAGATCGGTTGCCACGTAGCGACCCGATGGTTTGAGATCACAAATAACCGGTATCTTCTTGCGCATGCGTTCGTAATCGTCGATCGTCCATTCGACATCCGCAGCGTGGGAAATTGCAAGATAGTGCAACACAGCATTGGTCGAACCACCCGTTGCCATGATGACCGCCACCGCATTCTCGATCGACTTGCGCGTGATGATGTCGCGTGGCTTCAAATCCTTTTTGATTGCTTCAACCAGCACACGTGCCGATTCCGCAGCAGAACCCACTTTTTCGTCATCCGGATTGGCCATGGTGGACGAATAAGGCAATGCCATACCCAACGCCTCGAACGATGAAGCCATCGTATTGGCGGTATACATCCCGCCGCAAGAACCGAGCGATGGGCAAGCATTACGCTCGATACCGTCGAAATCTTCCTGCGACATACGGCCGGCCGTAAATTCACCAACAGCCTCGAATGCGGACACGATGGTCAGATCCTTGCCCTTCCAGTTACCCGGCTTGATGGTTCCGCCATACACATAGATGCTGGGGACGTTGGTACGCGCCATTGCAATCATGCCACCCGGCATGTTCTTGTCGCAGCCACCGATCACCAGCACACCGTCCATCCATTGGCCATTCACGGCGGTTTCAATGCAATCTGCAATGACTTCGCGCGAGATCAGCGAAAATTTCATACCCTCGGTACCCATGGACATACCATCCGAAATCGTCGGCGTACCAAACACTTGCGGATTGGCTCCGGCTTCTTTGGTAGACGAGATGGCGATGTCGGCCAATTTCTGCAAACCGGCATTACATGGGGTGATAGTCGAGTGGCCATTGGCAATACCGACCATCGGCTTGTCGAAATCTTCCTTTTCATAGCCCAATGCGTAATACATCGAACGGTTAGGGCTGCGCGAAACGCCCTGGGTGATATTTTTTGAGCGGCGATTGAATGCCATGAGGCCTCCATGGTTATTTGAACCGCCAGCATGCCTTGCTCAAAGCAGGCTGTCAAATATATAATTTAACTCATATTGATATGTTTTAAATATCAATCAATTCTCCATGCAGGGCTACGGAAACTTCATGAATATCGAACTCCGGCAATTACGCTATTTCGTCACCGTCGCCGAGGAAATGCATTTCGGCCGTGCTGCACAACGGCTGCACATGACGCAACCACCGTTATCACTCGCTATCCGCTCCCTTGAAGCCGCACTGGAAACAACCTTGTTTCGCCGCAATAGCCGCAACGTCGCCCTGACACCTGCAGGTCTCGCGCTGTTACCTGAAGCACAGCGCATTCTGCAACAGACAGCTGCCTTGCCCGATTTGCTGCGACGCGCCAGTTCAGGCGCATCCGGCAGTCTTTCATTGGCTTTTGTTTCCACCGCCGACTACAGTGTCTTGCCATCCTTCCTGCGTGAGTTCCGCGAAACGTATCCTGCAGTGGAGATTGATCTACGCGAAGCGACCACAGATGTGCAGCTTGAAGAACTGATACGAGGTCGCATTGATGTCGGCCTTCTGATTCCGCCATTACCGGAAAAAGCACGACTGGAAATCGATTATCTGCCAGTGCTGGCTGAACCTTTGATTCTCGCTGTACCTAAAGGATTGCCGGCATTACGCGGCAAAGCCAAAGCCGATCTCGCACTGTTGACCGAACTGCCGCTGATTGTCTTTCCTCGCCGGATTGCGCCTGCCCTGCACGATGCCATCCTTGCCTGCTATCACGAGGCAGGATTGACGCCACATATAGGGCAAGAAGCAATCCAGATGCAGACCATCATCGGACTGGTTTCAGCCGGCATGGGAATCGCGCTTGCGCCACAATCCGTATCCAACCTGAAGCGCCCCGGCGTCGATTACCGCCCTTTGGTCAACCGGACACCACTGGTGGAAACAGGATTGGCATGGCGCCGCGATAATACTTCGCCAGTGCTGCATGCCTTCCTGGAATTACTGCGAAAGACATAAGAACATGCTGATACACCCTATGCCCGACCCGATCGCAATTTCGATCGGCCCTCTTGCCATCCGTTGGTACGGTTTGATGTATCTGGCGGCCTTTCTGCAGTTTGTCTGGCTGGCACGCATCCGTATCAAACAAGCGCACATAGCACGTGCTGGCTGGACCAGAGATGACAGCGAAGACATGTTGTTCTACGGTGTGGTCGGCGTGATAGTCGGTGGCCGTCTGGGTGAAGTCCTGTTCTATGCACCTGTTTATTACTTCTCGAATCCGCTCGAAATCTTCAAAGTATGGAAAGGCGGCATGTCCTTCCATGGCGGCTTTCTCGGCGTGCTGATCATGATGAGCATATGGGCGCGCAAGAAGCAGCGCAATATTCTCGATGTGTTCGATTTCATCGCGCCCATGGTGCCACTCGGCTATGCCTTTGGTCGTCTCGGCAATTTCATCAATGCCGAATTGCCGGGACGCATCGCCGACCCATCATTGCCATGGGCCATGATCTGGCCCAATGTCGATAATCTTCCACGTCATCCGTCGCCGCTTTATCAGGCATCGGTAGATGGCGTCCTGCTGTTCATCGTGCTATGGCTGTTCGCTCGCAGAGAACGACCACGCATGGCCGTCGGCGGCATGTTTTCGTTGTTGTACGGCTGCGCACGTTTCTTCACCGAATATTTCCGCACGCCCGATTACGAAGTCCACTTCGGCACGGTCACCATTTCTGCCGGACAAATGCTGTCCATTCCACTCATCATATTGGGGCTGGCCATGCTCTTCATGGCTTACCGGTCTTCGTCAAACAGTACCACTTCCTGCCAGGCCGCTGTTTTTGCCATCCGAGACGAATAGCAAGTAACTGCAATAAAAAAACCCGCTCAAGGCGGGTTTTTCAATATAGGGCAACATCCACTCAAGCAGCGGTCGCCTCTTTCTTCTGCGGCTTGGCGATGCGCGACACACCACGACGATCCCGTGCATCACGCCATGTTTCAGTCTCGGTTTCGGAAATATGCTGCATCTTGCCTTCACGCGTGACA
>Ga0079224_100015718_pt1 | contig 10606 bp, 10 predicted proteins | sample Stecom2015_FD_80414 | JGI IMG/M metagenome (GOLD analysis project Ga0079224, IMG submission 80414) | Agricultural soil microbial communities from Utah to study Nitrogen management - Steer compost 2015 | ecosystem: Environmental > Terrestrial > Soil > Agricultural land | place: USA: Utah...
ACGTTTCGGCTCCGGCCCGTCAAAGGTGCGCCCGGAAGCGGTGGACGCGCTGCGACAGGTGGCCACTACCTACCTCGGCACCTCCCACCGCCAGCGGCCGGTGCGGGACCAGATGGCGCGGCTGCGACGGGGCATCGCCACCCTGTTCGACCTACCGGACGGCTACGAGGTCGTGCTCGGTAACGGGGGCAGCACCGCGTTCTGGGAGGTCGCCGCGTTCGGGCTGGTCCGCGACCGGGCACAGTGCGCCTCCTTCGGGGAGTTCGGGGCCAAGTTCGCCAAGGCGGTGACCACGCCGTTCCTGCGCCAGCCCACCGTGCTCTCGGCCGAGCCCGGCGGCGCCCCGACCCTGGCGGCCGAGCCGGGCGTCGACACCTACGCCACCCCGCAGAACGAGACCTCCACCGGAGTGGCGGTGCCGGTCCGGCGGGTCAACGGCACCGCCGACTCGGGCGCGCTCATGCTGCACGACGCCACCTCCGCCGCCGGCGGCCTGCCGGTGGACGTGCGGGAATCCGACGCGTACTACTTCGCCCCGCAGAAGAACCTCGCCTCCGACGGCGGGTTGTGGATCGCCCTGCTCTCACCGGCGGCGATCGAGCGGGCGTACGAGATCAAGTCCTCGGGCCGCTACATCCCCGCCTTCCTGGACCTGGTCACCGCGATCGAGAACTCCCGCAAGGAGCAGTGCTACAACACGCAGCCGCTGGCCGCCGTCTTCCTCGCCGCCGAGCAGGTGGACTGGCTGCTGGCCCAGGGCGGGCTGGCGTGGGCGACCAAGCGCACCGCCGAGTCCTCCGCGATCATCTACGGCTGGGCCGAGCGCAGTGAGGTGGCCCGGCCGTTCGTGTCCGACCCGGCCCTGCGGTCGCAGGTGGTGGCGACCATCGATTTCAGCGACGAGGTCGACGCGGCGAAGCTGGCCGCGGTGCTGCGCGCGAACGGGATCCTGGACACCGAGCCGTACCGCAAACTGGGCCGCAACCAGTTGCGGATCGCGCTCTACCCGGCGATCGAGCCGTCGGATGTGGAGGCCCTCACCGCCTGCGTGGACTACGTGCTCGCCCGCCTTTAGCTGGCTCACCCGGTTAACGGGTTGCATAGGGGTGCTACTGTGCCGGACGTGACTCACCCCAGCGAACCCGCGCCCGGCTCCCAGCCCGGCTATGGCGGCTCACAGTACGGTTCCCAGCCTGGCTATGGATCCCAGCCTGGGTACGGTTCCCAGCCTGGGTACGGATCCCAGCCGGAGCATGGATCGCAGCCCGGGTACGGCCAACCCGACCAGGGCGGCTCCCCCGCCTACGGGGGCACGCAGTACGGCGGGGGCCAGTACGGTTCCCCGCAGTCGGGTGGCACGCCCTACGGTGGCGGCCAGTACGGTACGCCGCCGACCGGTGACCAGGCCGGCGGGTCCCAGTATGGCGGTGGGCAGTACGGAGGCGGCCAGTACGGCGGCGGCCAGTACGGCGGTGCCCAGGGCACGCAGTACCCGCCGGCCCCGTCCGCCTTCGGTTCCCAGGCTTCCGGCGCGGCCCCACCCCCGTACGGTGGCGCCCCCGGCGCGGGCGGGTTCGGCACGCCCCAGCCGCCGAAGAAGAGGAACATCGGCTCGATCATCGGCACCGTCATCGGCGTCGTCATCGTGCTCGTGGTCCTCGGCGGGGTCGCGTTCCGGGTGCTCTCGTCGGCCGACCGGGACGACTCCGGCCAGATCACCGAAGGCGGTGACGTCGCCGCGGACTCGCTGCAGATCGGCGACTGCATCGAGGAATTGATCGAGGGCATCCCGGTCACCGATCTGCCCGCGGTGCCGTGCAGCGACCCCCACATCGGCGAGGTGTACGCCAAGCTCAACGTGGCCGACGGCCCGTTCCCGGGCGAAGACGCCCTGGCCCAGGAGGCGAACGAAGGCTGCGTCCAGCGGCTGGCGGAGTTCTCGCAGGAGGTCTTCGACGACACCGGCGTGGACATCTTCTACCTGCAGCCCACCCTGGAGAGCTGGGAGATCGGCGACCGGGAGATCGTCTGCCTCACCTACTACAACGACGGTCCGCGTACCGGCTCGATCTCCGGCTGAACGGACACCCGGCACCGGCGCGAGCGACCCGGCGGCGGCGCGTCGGCGTGGCCTACCCACCCGGCTGGCACCGACCGCGTACCGTGTCCGGTGACCCAGTGTTCGGCGCGGGAGGAGGCACGCGATGAGGCCGGTCCGGTTCGTCGCCCTCTCCGAGGACGGTCAGGCCCTCGTCCTCGCCGACGAGGTTGGCCGCCTGCTGGCGCTGCCGCGCGACGAGCGGCTGGTCAGCGCCGTGCGGGCCGACGGCCAGACCGGCGAGGGCACGGCCGCGCCCGCGCCGCCCGCGGGCGGCCCGCCGCCGTCGCTGTCACCGCGGGACATCCAGGCCCGCATCCGGGCCGGCGAGTCCGCCGACGAGGTGGCCCGCATCGCGGGCGTGCCGGTGGACCGGGTGCTGCGCTACGCCGGCCCGGTGCTGCAGGAGCGGGCGATGCTGGCCCAGCACGCCCGCCGTACCAAGCTGCGCTCCGCCAGCGGCGGCGCCTCCCTGGCCGAGGTGACCGACGCGCGGCTGGCGCAGCACGGGGTGGACGCGGAGAAGGTCTCCTGGGACGCCTACCGCCGCGACGACGGCACCTGGCGGATCGTGGCCACCTGGCCCTCCGGCAAGGCCACCGCCCAGGCGGTATGGGAACTGGACAAGGCCCGCACCCTGGTCACCCCCTACGACGACATGGCGCACTACCTCTGCGCCGAGCGCCCCACCCCGATCCCGGGCAAGGACGACACCCTGCCGGAGCGGGAGGTCGGGCGCCGCTCCCGCGGCAAGCCACGGACCGAGCCGGCACGCGGTGGGCACGGCCTGCCGGAGCCGGTGGACGACATGCCGCGCCGGCCGGTGCGGGACCCGATCCGCTCCGGCCGCGACGCGCTGCTCGCCTCCCTGGACCGCCCGCTGGGCTCGGCCGGGCGAGGGTTGGACGCGCCCGCGGCGGCCGCCGCCGTCGACCAGCCGCGGCAGCGGTCCACCGGCCGCGGCTCCCCGTTCGACGACGACGCGGACACGCCGAAGGAAGTGCCGGCCGTGCCATCGCTGGCGGTGCTGCGGCCCCGGCGCCCGGCCGCGGAGTCCGGCTCCGAGCAGGGCTCCCGCAAGCGCGGCCCGAGCTGGGACGAGGTGCTGTTCGGCAGCCCGCCCGCCGCCCGCGACGGCTCCTGAGCGCTCGACTGGGCGCTCAGCGCGGCGGCGTCAGTCAGGGACGGTCAGTTCGTAGACCTCCCGCCGGCGTACCCCGTACTCCCGGGCCACCGCCGCGACCGCGTCCCGGTGGGAGGCTCCCCGCGCGCGCCGGGCGGCGACCGCCTCGCGCAGCGTCTCCGGGTCCGTGGCCGCCGGGGCCGGCGCCCCGGCCACCACCAGGGTGATCTCCCCCCGCGGCGGTTCGGCCGCCGCCCACTCCGCCAGCGCTCCCAGCCCGCCCCGGCGTACCTGCTCGTAGGTCTTGGTCAACTCCCGGCACACCGCCGCCGGCCGCGCCTCGCCGAAGGCCGCCGCCAGATCCGCCAAAGTCGCGGCGAGGCGGTGCGGCGCCTCAAAGAACACCATCGTGCGCTCCTCCCCGGCGAGCGCGGCCAGCCTCGCCCGGCGGGCCGCCGGGCGCCGCGGCAGGAAGCCCTCGAAGCAGAACCGGTCGCACGGTAGGCCGGAGACCGCCAGCGCGGCGGTGACCGCGCTCGGCCCCGGGACCACCGTGACCGGCAACCCCGCCTGGTACGCCGCGGCGACCAACCGGTAGCCCGGGTCGGAGACGCTGGGCATGCCGCCGTCGGTCACCAGGGCCACCCGGGCGCCCGAGCGCGCGGCCTCGATCAGCGAGGCGGTACGCCGCTCCTCGTTGCCCTCGAAGTAGGAGACGAGCTTCCCGGTGAGCCGGATCCCCAGGTCACGGGCGAGGCGGGTGACCCGCCGGGTGTCCTCGGCCGCCACCACATCCGCGCCGGCCAGGGTCTGCCGGGCCCGCTCCGAGGCGTCGGCCGGGTTGCCCAGCGGGGCGCCGACGAGCACCACCGACCCATCCGCCACGGTGACAGCCTACGATGTCCCGGTGACCAGGTTGGCCCCGGCAGACGTGGCGGTCCGCGACCCCGAACCGACCGAGCCCAGCGCTCAGGCGGGCGTACCGGAGATCGTCCAGCGGCGGTTGCGTTCCCTGAGCCCCGGCCCGGACGCCTGGTCGTGGGTGGTGGCGGGGGTGGTCACCCTGGTGGCCGGGATCGTCCGACTGGTCGATCTGGGCCACCCCGGCCGGATCATCTTCGACGAGACCTACTACGCCCCGAACGCGTACGCGCTGTTGAAGTACGGCGTGGAGTGGCAGGTGCAGGAGGGCGGCGCCAACCCGGTGAACGGCGCCCCGCTCCTGGGCGACGGTCCGGCGTACGTGGTGCACCCGCCGCTGGGTAAGTGGATGATCGCGCTCGGCGAGTGGGCGTTCGGTTACGAGCCCTACGGGTGGCGGATCGCCGCCGCGCTGGCCGGGACCCTCTCGGTTCTCATGATCACGAGGATCGCGCGGCGGATGTTCGGGTCCACCACCCTGGGCGCGGCGGCCGGCCTGCTGATGGCACTGGACGGGATGCACCTGGTGCTGTCGCGTACCGCGCTGCTCGACATCTTCCTGCTGTTCTTCCTGGTGGCGGCGTTCGGCGCGCTGCTGCTGGACCGGGACGACCGGCGGGCGCGGTGGCTGGCGGCGGTGGCCGACGGCCGGCCCGCGCCCTCGTCGGGCTGGCGCCACCTGCCGTGGTGGCGGGTGGCCGCCGCGGCGTTGCTGGGCGCGGCGCTGGCGGTGAAGTGGAGCGCCGCCGCGTACATCCCGGTGTTCCTGCTGCTGGCGGTGGTCTGGGACGCGGGCGCCCGGCGCAGCGCCGGGGTCTCCCGGCCGTGGCTGGCGACGTGGCGCCAGGAGTGGCGTGGCCTGCTCGCCGCCGCGGTGGTGCTGCCCGCGGTATATCTGGCGAGCTGGACCGGGTGGTTCGCCAGCGACCAGGGCTACCTGCGCCACCGGCTGGCATCCATCGGCGAGAGCGAACCGCCGGTGCTGGGCGCGCTGCTGAACCTGATCCACTACCACCGCCAGGCGCTGGCGTTCCACCTGCCGCTGGCCAGCGACCACCCGTACGCTTCGTCGGCCTGGCAGTGGCTCCTGCTGGGCCGGCCGGTGGCGTTCTACTGGTCCGGCGAGGGTGCCTGCGGGGCGGAACGCTGCGCCTCGGCGGTGCTGCTGCTGGGTACCCCGCTGCTGTGGTGGTCGTTCCTGCCCGCCCTGGCGCTGGCGCTGTGGCTGGGCATCGCCCGGCGTGACTGGCGGGTGCCGCCGATCCTGCTCGGCGCGGCCGCCGGGATCGTGCCATGGATGATCGTCGACCGGGTCAGCTTCTACTTCTACGCCCTGCCGGCGCAGCCGTTCCTGGTGCTGGCCGTGGTCTACGTGCTGGGCGCGCTGATCGCCTGGGGCCAGGCCGGGCGGGGTCGCGACACCGTGCTGGGAGTCGACCGGCGCACCCTGGCGGTGCTGCTGGCCGGCGCCTATGTGCTGCTGGTCGCGCTGAACTTCGCCTACTTCTACCCCATCTACACCGGGCAGCTCATCCCGTACGACGGCTGGCAGGCCCGGATGTGGCTGAGTAGTTGGGTCTGACCAGCACAGATCCGCGGGTAATCCGGAACCGGGTCGGAGGTTCGGCTTGACGGTCCCCCGCCGGTGAGGGAGGGTGGGAACGGTACGGCTGTCGACGCGCATCCGCGCCGGAGGGAGATCATTGCCGTACCGGACGCCAGGGTCTACTGGCCGCGTTTCCGACCGCGCTGTTCCCGACCAATCAGCCACGGTTCAGCTCTTGGTACGCGGTCGCGTCCGTTTCTGTGATCGACATGTCGATGGAGGAGAGAGCGACATGCTTACCATGACCGACAACGCCGTGGCCGCCATCCGATCGCTCACCGGTCAGCCGGAAGTGCCGGAGGGTGCCGGGCTGCGCATCGCCACCGACCCCGCCGCCGGGGCGCTGCAGTTGAGCGTGGCACCCGCCCCGCACGAGGGCGACCAGGTACTGGACAGCGCCGGTGCCCGGCTGTTCCTGGACACCGACGCCGCCCTGCTGCTCGACGACAAGGCGCTCGACGCCACCGTGGACGAGCAGGGCGCGGTGCAGTTCGCCCTGGCCGAGCAGCCTGGCTAGCGCCGCCACGCCGGCCCGGCGTCCGGCCTGAGGGCGCCGGGCAGTTCAGGACGGGGGGCGCGGCGGTCCCGATCCGGGGAAGCTCGCGGCGCAGCTCAGCAGGCCGAGTTCCACCAGAGCCTTCTCGATGCCCGGTTGCGGGCGCAGCCGGGTGAGGGACCGCCGCCACTGCGCCAGGTCCTGTTGCCACGCCTCGACGTAGTCCACGCACAGCGACGGGGTGATGAAACTGCTGATGCGCTGGGCGGCGTCGAGTGAGGCCAGCATCCGGTCGCGGCTGGGCCATTGTGCCCACTCCGGGCCACGCCGGCGCAGCTTGGCGAGCACGTGGCGGATAAGCTTGCGCCGGTTGGCGATCGCCGAGCGCCAGAACTCGTCGTCGGCGGCCTCCACCCCACGTTCCTCGTGCAGCAGCCAGAACAGCCCTTCCGCCAGGCAGTCGCCGAACTCCTCCTCCCGCGCCCGGGCCGGGTCCGCGAACGGGTCGAAGGCGCGGTGGAACACGCTGCCGGTCATCCCCACCCGCCGCTCGCGCGCGTCGGCGTACAGGAAGAACCAGTCCTCGTTGTAGATGTCCGGGAAGAACGCGTCCGCCGACTGCGGGTCGACCAGCATCGCCCCACCACCGGCGAACGTCTCCTGCGCGCCACCCACCTCCCGGTAGGCGTGGCAGACCACCGAGTTGTCCGGGTAGCCGTGGTTGGCGAGGCCGACCGCGCGCAGTTCGCGCAGCAGCCCGGCGGCGGCGCGCACCTGGGACGAGTCCGCCTGCGAGAGGTCGTCGTCCAGGAACAGCACCCGCCGCCAGCCGGCCACCCGGGCCCAGCAGGAGCCCCAGGTTGCGCTTGAGGCTCAGGTCCGACTCCCGCGTGAAGCGCCGGTACCGCGGGTCGGTCGCCATCAGCCTGGTGGTACGCAACGGCGGCAGGGCGTCGGGCGGGACATCGATCGCCACCCCCGGGGTGGCCAGTGCCCGGCCGAGCGCCGCCGCGTCGCCGGCCCGCGCCGACCTGCTGCACAGGACGATCAGCTGGCAGCCCAGGTCGCGGGCGAGGCGGGCGGCCTCGCGCAGGCAGTCGACCGGCCGGGCGGTCGGGACGATCACCGCGTCCAGCTCCGCCGGAGCCAGGCCGGCCGCCTCCCGGCGGTCCAGCAGGTGGGTATGCGAGCCGCGGTGGTAGGGGATCTCGCGCAGGTCGGCCGGGCGGACGCCGGCCGGACGGGAACGCCGCCGCCGCGTCGGCGCGGTCACGACCCGGCCTCCGGCCACTCGTGCAGGGAAGAGGCGCTGCACGGGCCGTCACGTGTGGTCCTAATGGTCAACCGCGACGGATGTCTCCAGACTCGAGCGCCCGGACTTCGAGTACCGATACGCCGTGGTTGCGTCCGTTGAGTACTTCGACTCTTACGAGCGCCTCAAACGGCCGGTGTACGGACACTGCCTGCGCTTGAAGAGCCTTGCCGCGCAGCGAATCGGCCGCAGCCGCAGTACCGTGTCCCCAACAGCCTGCCAATAGTGTGACCTCGGTGCCGTCATCTGCCAATGGATTCGGTGCTCGCACGATCAATCCGTAGTCGGCAGTTATACGTCCGGTTGCATCGTGCTCGGGACGGTATTCCACCCCTGTCGCCATATCTACCAGGATATTTGGATGTCCGCTCACCGGGAAGGTGAAGGAGGGTTTTGGACGAATCCGCCGGATAACCTCGGCTGTCACATTGTTGCCGTCCGGCCCGCCGATCAGTACCAGATCACGGCGCAACTCCCGGCTCGCCAGATCATTGGCAGGCTCGATCTTCACCTTAAGACCGAGCATTCGGAACTGCTCCTGAACCGAAATCAGTGCCTCAAAGTCCCCTAGCCCGACAAGTCCGGAGGGTTCGAGTGAATCTAGCGAAAACACACTGATTATGACCGTCCCGCCCCGCTCAGCAATGCCCTTCCAAATTCTCCGGATCCGAACAAGACGCAGCCGCCGCCTAGCGCGACCGCTCACCCAAACTGAGGCACCGCCGAACGCCGCTGCCACTAGGTTCGTTGCCACCTCTGGAGTCGATTGAGCTAACCACAGGAATACGTCGCTGAGCCAATGCCCAACCTGCTCGAACATACAACCTCCATCACGATCGAAACTCCTTGCAGCTCAAGCTACATGTGTCGATCCCCGGTATCGTGGAAGACTCCGTTGAGCGGCTTCGGCTCCTCGAGACTCGGCTGTGAACTGTTCATCGTTGATAGTGACATGCCGCCGCAGGCGCTGTGGCGGCGGCGCAGGTTGTAGAAGTCGACGATCCAGGTGGCGATCTTGATGCGGGCCCCGGTGCGGGTGCCGAATCGTTGCCGGTGGATGTCCTCGACCTTGATGGTGAAACTGAACGCCTCCGCTGCAACGTTGTCCAGGGCGCAGCCGACCCGGCCCATCGACTGGCGCGCCCCCAGCCTGGTGCAGGCCGTGACGTAGTCGGCGGCGGCGTACTCCTTGGGCTCAACCGGTCCGTGCAAGTGGTCGTTGATCACGGCATGGACGGTTAAACTGACCATGGTGGGTACGCCTACGGTGCGCGTGGTGACCAGCGCCGACCTGGGTGCCCTGGCGCACTCCCTCGGGCAGGAGCACTACTTCGCCGACCGGCTGGAGCGGCAGCGCCGTGGCCGCGGCATCCTGCTGGCCGCCTGGCTGGATGAGCTTCCGGTCGGCGACGTCTACCTCTGGCTGGAGCCGGCCGAGGAGGCGGAGTTGCGCCAGCGGCTCCCCGGCGTGCCCCTGTTGCAGCACCTGGAGGTACGCGACGGCCACCGCAACCGCCGCATCGGTACCGCACTGCTGCGCACCGCCGAACGGTTGCTCCACGACTGCGGCCACCGCCGGGTGGCGCTCGGGGTCGGGCTGGACAACCACGGGGCCGCCCGGCTCTACCGGCGCCGCGGCTACCAGGAATGGCCCTACCCGCCGATCACGACCGCGTACGAGGAGTTCCTCCCCGACGGCAGCCGGCGCAGTCTCACTGAGGTCTGCCAGATCCTGGTCAAGGACCTCCGCGACCAGGGAGAGCCGGAATGATTGCCGTCGCGTGTGGAGCGCTGCCGGCTCGCCGGCAGGACTCGCCTGTGGAGCGCCGCTACGGGATGCCCGGTGGCGGCCGTGGAGCGGCAGCGCGCCACTGGCGGCGGGCGGCCACGGTGGACGCCGGGCGGCATCGACCCTGGCCGGATTCATACCCGTTGACCTGCGGCGATGCACCGCAATCTGCGGTATCGCTAATTGCCTATTGCGATCAACCGGTGTCTGCCCACAGAATGGATAACAACCCGGTAACGACAGCGAAGTCGTAACCGCTCACAACTTCACAAATCAAGCGGTGCCCGGGCCGGCACCCGGACACCGCTCAGGCCTCACCCACTGCAAGAGGGCAGGGCCCCAACAGCGACCATCATAGGCGCATCCCCACCCCTCTTGGCAATGGGTAGCCGGGAGGGAGTCGCAATGATGGCCGTCTTCTATCGCGGACCCTGCGTCCGGATCACCCACAAGGTGTTCGAGAGCTGGTGTCCCTCGTACCGGTCCTTCCCCCTGCGGGCACTGGAAGGGCTGTGCGTGGTGGAGCGATCGGCGGTGCCGCCGCCGGCGATCCGTCCGGTGCGGACCGCCTCCACCGGCGCGGCCGGGGCGATCGCGGTCGCCGCCGCACTCGGATGGGCCGGTGGGTGGCGGGTCTTCGACCAGCCGCTGGTGGCGGTGGCCACTGTGGCGCTGCTGGCCGCGACGTCGCTCGTCGCCACCGCTTGCTGGCGGATCCGGCCGCGGGCGTGGGAGCTGGTCGGGGTCTACCGGGGCCGGCCGGTCCAACTGTTCCGCACCACCAACGCGCGGATCATGGGGGAGGTGCGACGCGGCCTGATCCGGGCCCTGGATCGGCTCGACGATACGGTTCCAAGCTTGCCAATCTGGGCATCTAGGCAATAACATCATCGGATCGAATCTGCGGCATCGCCAACGGCGATATCGCATCGGGCCCCCTAGTTCGAAGAGGTGTCAGCCCCCATGGCCGTGGGTGAGACCCCTGCGGTGGCCCGCCACCGCCTCCGGCTCGCGCTCCGCGCCGCGCGCGAAGAACAGGGTCTCACCCAGCGCCAAGTGGCCAAGGCGCTGGACTGGTCCATGGCCAAGGTGAACCGCATCGAGGCCGGCGAGGTCAGCATCTCCGTCACCGACCTGCAGGCGCTGCTGCGCCTGCTCAAGGTCACCGACCCGGAGACGATCGCGGAGCTGACCGAGCACGCCCGCGCCGCCCGCCGGCGCGGCTGGTGGGACGAGGCCAAGTTTCGCGAGCACCTCACCC
>Ga0079224_100015720_pt1 | contig 10606 bp, 11 predicted proteins | sample Stecom2015_FD_80414 | JGI IMG/M metagenome (GOLD analysis project Ga0079224, IMG submission 80414) | Agricultural soil microbial communities from Utah to study Nitrogen management - Steer compost 2015 | ecosystem: Environmental > Terrestrial > Soil > Agricultural land | place: USA: Utah...
CGAAACGCGATTGTCACTTGACTTGTGTTCAGACGTGTGCGCTTCCGACCTGCCATGCCGTAGCCGGCCAGGATGGCCCAGGCGGCGGTGTTGGCGGTGCCGGCCTTCGCGACGTTGTTGGACTTCATGATGTCGCAGCTCGCGACGCGACCGATCTTGCCGTTCCGCGCCATGTTGAGGTTCTCGCTCGTACCGAAGGACACGAATCGCTCGTCCTTCAGCAGGAGGCCCTCGACCCACGGCGGCACGACGCACCAGCGACCCTCTTCCGGGACGTTGTTCTCGTCGAGGAACACGCCCAGGTCCACGATGCGCTCGTACGCGTTGGTGCCGGCGCTGCCGGTGGTGTCCAGCAGGATGCCACCGGTGGAGTTGTCGTAGGTGCCGACGGTGTTGGCGCCGAGCGTGTCGGCGAGCATCGTGTCGCGCACGAACTGGTCCGCCTCGTTGCGGAGCGCGTAAGCGGCCTCCTGCATGGCGGAGTTCATGAACTTCGGCTTGGCCTGCGCGGCGTCGACGTCGTCCACCTGGAAGTTGAACGACTTGGCCTGGTCGATGACCAGGGTCTCCTGCGCGTCCGAGAGGACCTGCGGCGCGGCCATGTCGGTGTTCTTGACGTAGTCGGAAACCGTTACGGTTCCGATGGACTGGATCCGGACCACGTTACCGCTGTCCTGGATCTCGCCTTCGTAGTCCCGGTTGATGACGCCAGGGGCGCCATACACCAGCGCCTTGTGGAGGTTGTCCAGCAGACGCGCGGACCATACCTCGGGAATGAAGTTGTCGACGGCCATCTTACACCACCCTTCGTCAGGTGTCAGTGGTTGGGCACTTGCGCCCTGTTCACACAGTCAGCAACTGCCCCTCACAGCCATCTGGACTGTTGGTGGCGTAGCTGGTTTTCGTCAGCGGCCCTGCGCCGCCAAGATCGGCTCGATCTCCGCCCAACGGGCGTTGATCTCCTCCGGCTTCATCTGCCGGATCTGCGCGATGGTAAGCTCCGCTCCCGGAGCGCGTTCCTGGCTGGGGTTGGACTCGACCTGAGTCGTGATGGGCGGAACCGCACCCTTCAGGTACGGCTTCGAGCGCACGAGTTCCGTGAGCACGGTGTCCATGTTGGTCACGTCACCGGTCTCGTTGAACTCGAGCGCGTCCCAATCCAGCAGGCGCACAGCGTCCTGCGGATCCTGAATCCCCATCCGGCCCGCTCGGAGAGCGACCTCGTACTGGAGCTGGTATTCGGCGGCGCGTGCTGCCTCCGCCTGGAGACGCTCCTGTGTCTCCTGGTACTCGAGCTGGAAGCGCTCCGACTCGGAAAGCTTTGCGCGCTCCTGCTCCTCCCTCCACGCCTGCAGCTCCTGCAGGGCGGTTTCGGTCTCGCTCAGCTTGACGCGATAGCCCTTGGCCTCCTCGCGCAGCTCGTGAACGTACTCCTGCGAGAACGTCTTCGACTGCTCCGGTGCCGGCGGTGGCGTCTCAGCAGCCTTCTGCGCAACGTCCGCAGGTGTCGGCACCTGCTGCTGCGGCTGCTGTCCTTCGGGGGGAGTCGACATCTGGTCTCCTCGATTGTGCCCTCCACCAAGCGGTTCTACCGCTTGGTCCTTCAACATAATGGTATGGGGCTTCTGAAGGAGCCAAGGAGCACTGCATAGTGTCCTATACCACTCGCGGAACACCCCAACACAAAAGTTTTCGGAGAAATTTCCGAAACACCATTGAAACCACCCCTGAACCTCACCTATACTTATAAGTAGAAGGACAGACAGACGCAGACACGCACCCGGAGGCAGACGATGACGCAGCAGTCACAGGAGGAGCAGGACCGGCGCTTTCTCGAAGCGGTCCTGACGGAGCAGGAGCTCCTCGAGCTGCTGGAAGAGGTCATCGATGTCTGGGACGGTGACGTCCCGAGCGACAAGCTGTGGGGCCGGATGTACCTCAGGTACGAGCTCCACCAGCTGCACGGGTACACGAACAAGCACTGACGCGAACAGGAGCAGACGATGGCGAACATTCAGTGCGGCCATTGCTGGAAGACGCACCAGACCATTGCACAGGTGCGCGAGTGCAGTGATGCCCACAAGGGCGGAACGGATGCGCCGCCGTGGTGGAGCTCGAAGGTGAAGGCGCAGCCGAAGAGGGACCGGAGCCCGTCGCTGCCGACGGACGTGAAGGTTGGCGCTGACGGAGTCGTCACGTGGACGAACCCGAAGCACAACCCGTGGAAGGACATCCACCACGAGGCGGAGCAGGACTACACCGGAGGGGAGTACACCCGCCGGAAGGCCAGGACCGCGGTGGAGAACGAGTACCGCGGGACGAACCAGTACGGGTGGCTCTGCCCGAACGCCAAGTGCAAGGACGGGTACTGCCACTACCGGGCGACGGTGAACGCCAGCTGGTGCCCGAGCTGCAACACCGGGATGACTGCCGGCAGCGGAGAGGTGTTCTCGAAGGGGCACAACTTCGAACCGGCGCAGTGGTACCTGCTTCGCATCGCGAAGTGGATGAACAAGCGCGCCTGGAACCCGGAGCACTACAACGCCGGCTGGGACATCATCGCCGAAGCGATGACGCTGGCGGAGGTCGTTGACTACCTCCGAGAGCACGACGGGTACAACGAGAAGCGGGCCATCAAAGCGCTGCAGGAGCTGGTGGACCTGAAGAAGGAGCTGGAGGACGAGATCCGGAACGCGTAACACACTCGCACGCAACCATCAGGCGCCTCCGGGCGCCTTTTGGCGGCAACACGGAAGGAGTGCCGATGAACAAGGCACAGCTCATCGACGCGGTGAGCAAGCGCATGAAGCGCGCAGACGCGGAGACGGCAGTCGAGTGCGTGCTCGATGCCATCCTGCGAGCGGTGGTCGAAGGGGAGCGGGTCGCCGTGACCGGCTTCGGATCGTTCGAGGTCCGTCACCTCGGGGCGCGGCTCGCACGGAACCCGCAGACGGGTGAGCCGGTGCGCGTACCGCCGACCAACCGGGTCAGGTTCAACCCGGGGGCCAACTTCACCGAGTTGGTGAACGGCAAGCCGCTGCCGCCGTTCAACCAGTCCGCCGTCGGCAAGGCCCCCAAGGGGTCGAAGACCAACGGCAAGAAGAAGAAGGGCAACTGATCATGGCAAAGCTCCCCATCCGCAATGCGACGAAGGGGTCGCAGACGAGCAAGCAGGCGCCGCAGCGCGTCCACCGTGCGCCGCAGATCGTCCAGCACCTCCAGGACCGTGCCGGCCAGCCGGTGACGGTTCAGGAACTGATGGACGTGACCGCCGCTCCGAACCCCACCACCGTCCAGAACATCGTCGCGGACCTCATCCGTCGGAAGAAGCTCGACATCGAGGTCGTCGTGCGGGGCAACGTCTGGCGCTACGTCGCCCAGAAGCCCGCACCGGAGAAGCAGGCGCGGCAGCAGAAGCAGCCGAAGCCGTCGAAGCCGCAGATGCGGACCTTCGAGGAGGTCGGGACCACCTCCGACGGAACCATCGTCGCCAAGCACGACGACAAGCTCTACACGGTGCAGGAGATGTGAGCGATGCCTGTCGAGGAACCAAGGGAGCACGTCGCAGAGCACGACCGTGAGTTCCTGCGGTCGTCGGCAGGCAGGGCGCTGTGCGTCACGTTCGGTATCACCGTTCGTGAACTCGAGCAGCACCTCGCCCACCCGAGCGAGACCTTCGAGGCGTTCGTAGTAGCGAACATCGCGTACTCGAACCGGAACGCGTTCTGGGCCCGATACGAGTCCAGCCGTGCACAGTGGGCACATCCGCAGGTATAACCTGCCGCTGAGGCGAGAGAGCAGGGCTCTCTCGCCTCTTGGCATGTTTAACCGGGCTATCGGGCAACGTATTTGCTACGCCCGGATAGCGATCCGTCCGTATACCCGGGATTATTGACCGGGCCTTGCGGGCTGACTGGTGGAACCAGAGCCCTTTGCGACTCCCGCTGATCGCGTTCCACCCATCGACCCGTTTACGTTGCCCTTCCCACCGGGATTGTTGTTCCCACCGCCGGAAGCGGGCTGCGACGGAGTGGCGGCACCAGGTGCCTTCGACACCTGCGGGATGGCAGCGAGACCCTTCGCCTTCCGAATCTCGGAGTCCTCCGCCTCCTTCAGCTGTGCCTCGCGGTTGGTGCGTTCCACCGCAGGGTCGTAGCCCAGCTTGGCGAGGATGGTGTCGTTAGACGCACCCAACAGCTGGTCCTGCTGCAGCGTCTGGCGCTCGAGGAACTTCGACCCGGGGATGGGCACAGGCCACTCGATACGGAGCGACTCTTCCGCAGCGGCGGTGTCGACCCCATCCAGGATCAGCAGCTTGATGCTGATGTCCAGAAGCATGTCGCCGTAGGTGAGACGCTTGGCGGACGTCTTCTGGATCAGGGGGCCGTAGAACACCGACGCGGAAACACCGCTCAGCTGTGCAGTAGCAGCGTCTCCCTCGCCGTACGCGATCTGCGGCACCTGCGTCATCCGGTTCAGGTTCGCTTCGATCTTGTCCACGAACTTGAGGGACGAGTCGAGGTTGGAGATCATCTCCAGGACCTTGATGTCGCCCTCGGGATCCGGCAGCGTGATCATGCCGTCAGGGCTGACGTCCACCTCGGATGCCATGTCCGGCGTAATGCCCTTCAGCAACGTCTTGGGTGCCGCGTGGATGCGGATGATCTTGTTGAGGTTGGACATGGCTGTCTGCTGCGCGGTGATGACGCTGATGACCTGCGGCTCGAGATCCGACAGGCCCCAAAACGTCGATGGCAAAGGCAAGTTCTGGCAGTGGACGATCGGCGGCCAGGGGTAGTTCCACCGAAGCACAGGGCCCTGGGCAACCTCTACCTCCAACTGCTTGCGCAGGAAGTTGCTGACGTCGCGCTTCTCGAACTTCTGCATCGTCCAGTGCGTACCGTCAGCCCCACGCTTGATCTTCTCGACCAGCGTGACCTTCTTGCCGCGGTCGTCCGTGGTGCAGGTGGTAATGCAGAACTCGCGAACGTCCTCGAAGTCTCCGGCGTTCCACTTCACATCGACGTTCTGCGGGTCCAGGATCACCAGCCGGGTGTACTTCTTCCCGTACCCGATTCCGTTGGGCACGAAGCGGACGAAGCAGTGTCCGTTGATGCCACCGGACACGCCCAGCTTGAGGAGGAACGTCGGCTGCTTGTTGGCCTTCCAGCACGCCTGCAGCTTCTTGAACCACTCCGGCGGCGTCTTGTTCTCGAAGTCACCGGCCCATGCCAACCCCTCACCGAACAGGAAGTGCACGCCGATGTTGACAAGTGCACCCGCGGGGTTGACGACTACGTTGTCGTTCTGGTTCTTCGTCACGCGCAGCGGCTGAGGCAACTCGCCCAGGTATGCACGCCACGCTCGCTTCATGCGCAGCTGCCGATCCGTCACGCTGTCCCCAACGGTCCGGGAAACAGGGATCTGTGCGAACTCCGCGATCTTGCGATCGTTGTCGAGTGCGAACTCGTCGGTGGTAACCATCGTCACATCCTCTCTACGACCAGAGACCCGCGGCACGCTGCCTGCGAGCACCACGCTGGCCAGCAAACGTCTTCGAGGACACCTTGTTGAACGCGCCAGCGAATGCGTCCACTTGGTCCTTGTCCTCCGTGTTGGGGAACGCTTCCAACTCGTCGAGGAAGCTGTTGATCCACGTACCGCGGATCAGGAACACCAACCCGCCTTCACAGGCCGCGGAGACAGGTCGTGCCCGTTCGGACTTCGCCACGCCGGGCTTGTCGGGCTTGAACACAAACCCTCGCAACACGCGCCGGCGGTAGTGGTCGATGGTATTGACGCCACCTGATCCGGGCTCCTGCTCCATCCAGATGACTGTGCGCAGCTTCCCGTCTAGGGCTGCCACCCGTGCTACCTGGCGCTCTACTGCTTGAGGGGTACCCTTGAACCGCTGGAGATCCAACAGGTAGAAGTTACCATCGTCACCCAGCGCCATCAATACGCCGACGGTATAGTTGGAGTCGATGTTGTCGGTCGCGGCGAGGTCCCAGTACCGCACGCGACGCAAGATCTCAACGCCCTCAGGAATACGATCGATGATCTTGTCGACGAACCAGGTACGGTCGAATAGCGACCCTGCCTGCTTGGCGGACCAGTCACCGTGCAGCAGCTGGTCCCGCTCGAGCTTGTCGAGGTTCATCAGCGACCGCGTGTACGTTTCCTGGTCCAGGTGTGGGTTGTCCTTCAAGCCCGCGGGAATGAAGATGCGTCCGTTCTGCTTCCCCTCCACCACGAACCGCTGGCGTACCCACTCGTGCCCGACGCCACCCGGGTTGGCTGCACCTCGCATGCGGATCGGGACCTTCGAGTTCTTGAGGCGTCGGAGCCTGGAGTGCATGTACTTGTACTGCGACTCCGAGAACTGCGTCAGCTCGTCGAACCCAACGAACTGGAACTCCGATGACTGGTACCGGTACTTGTCCTTCTCGTGCTCCATGTACCCGAAGGTCAGGGTCGCACCGCTGGGGAAGTACCACCGGTGGTCCTTCTCCTTGAAGATGGCATCCGTACCCGCCAGCCAGTCGTGCGAACGCTCCAGCAGGGCGCCGGGCAGAGCCAAGTCCTGGAACGTGCGCCGGAAGATCAGCGCTGCATAGTCCGGCTGGTCTACGTACTGAAGCGCTGCCATGAGCATGGCGTCGGACTTGCCACCGCCAGCTGCGCCGCCGTAGAAAGCCTCCTCGTTCGGCAGGAGCAGGAACGCGGCCTGCTTGGGTGTTGGCTTGTGCGGGATGTACTGCGGCAGGAGCCGCGGCTGGAGCATCTGCCTGAGACGCTCCATGTCATCGGCCATTGCGACCCTCCTTCGCCTTCTTCTGTGTCCAGTGCAGCTTCACCAGGCGCCGTGCGAAGAGCGGGTACCTGCCGAAGATGGCAGGCACCGGCTCGCCGTTCAACTCCTCGAAGATGCCGTACAACTCCTTGACACAGTACCAGGTGGTCGGGCACAGCCACATGACTGTGCCCGACGCCATCTCCCAGGGGATGAGCTTGCTCGTCTGCGGGTTGTGGTTCTTGACACACTGACACGATACCCCCGCAGGTACTGTCAGTGCTTGCCCTCGCGTCATGATCTGCTATCCCTTCGGCTTCTTCGGCGCGGCCTTCTTCGCACGCTGTGCCAGCTTCTCAGCAGCCTGCTGCTGGAGAGACTTCGGAGGCACAATCCACTCGATGTCGCCAGCCTCCCACTGGAACTTCGCCGGGGGAGGCCCGGTCGGGGACTTCTCTTCTGCCATCAGACAACCTCCACGATGATCTTGCGCTCGCCACCGACCTTCGTGTCGCTGACGATCTTGAACTCCGTCCCACGCGGCAGCAGCATCTCGTACTCGTGAGGGAAAGCAGACCCGGATGTGTGGTTCATGTCCAGCACCTTCTTTCCCTTCCCCACACGAACCTGCATCTTCACGCTTCCACCGAAGGCGTTCGGGTCCTTCGAGGTGGAAACGTATGCCTTGTCGCGGAAGCGTGCACCCGGAGTCATCGGCGGCGGATAGTCCGGGAAGGGTCCGTTGCCACTCATCTTCCGCGACAACACCAAGTCCGACTCCAGCGGCGGCGCTTGTTCGAACGCCCTGTCTATGGCCTTGATGCGTTCCGTCATGCCCTTGTTGACGCCATGACGGAGTTGGCTGTTGATGTTGGAACAGCCAAGTGACGTCGTGTAGTACTTCATGGCCGACGCCTGAGTCTTGTTCGGCTGCCAGTCGCCATTCAGACTCATGTCCCGAGGTGCCATTCGATAGCCCTCTTCGTACGAACCTGGCCAGTGCTTGTCCTGTACGGGCTTCAGCTGGTCCTGAGCAGCGGACAGAGATGCTGGTGCTGCTGTAGGAGTTGCGCCAGGAGATGGCAGTGGCGAACTGCTACTGCCGCCCTGCGAACTCGTCGGTGGTGTGAACCCGCCAGGCTTCGGTGCACTTGCCGCCTTCTTTACAGCGACCGGCGGACCTACGTACGAGAGCTTGCTGTTGTGGAACCAGTCCTCAACAGTGTCGTCCGTTATCTCATCGACGTACTGCACGAGAGACTTGTTCTTGCTTAGTCCCGCACCATGCATCATGAGCTTGCCGACGTTCCCACCCGGCAGCTCGACCTTGGACTTCAACGGCGTGTCAGGAGTGACAGCTCCGGTGGAGCTAGGGGTGCTGGAAGGCTTCGCAGGAGCAGGAGCAGCCGCACCACCAATAGACTGAACGGAGTAGGACGGATACGTCACCTTCTTGCCTTCAGGCGTCTCGACGGTGATGTACATCGTCTCGTTCGCGGCGCGCTTGGTGCTGACCACCTTGCCCGTTACGCCCGACTTGGCTTGCACCGTGCTGCCGACAGTGGTCTTCTTGGCAGCGGGTACCGCAGGAGCAGCTGCTTTCTTGGCTGGCGGTGCGGCGGTCTTCTTTGCTGGAGCAGTACCGGAGCCCGTACCGAGAGGCTTGACTGAGGATGCCGGTACAGATACCGGAGCCCAGCCCTGAGCCTTCTTCAGTGCCGGAGGATCCAACTCCAGCTGGTTTTCGTTGTGCCCAAGCACAGTCCACATCAGTTCCGCGTACTGAACCTTGGACCCTACAGGAGGCAGATTCGAAGCAGGTGCTGCAGGTGCGGCCTTCTTGGCAGCAACCTTCTTGGCGGCAACCTTCTTGGCAGGAGCTGAGCCCAGCGGTGCCAACGCAGGAAACGCTGCCAGCGGATCGTTGTCATTCGACTCAGGCTTGAACGCATCATACAGGTCCGCCAGAGAGGTCTTTGCGTTCTGCTTGTTGGCAACGATCAGGTCGAGGAACTCGTTCTGCTTGGCCTTGTTGTTGGGCCACCGCTGCTCTGCGTACGGCTGGAACAGGTTCCGAAACTCCAGGTTGTCGATGCTCGCGAGCTTGTCGAGAGCCTTCCCCAGCGTGGAGTTGGGATCGCTCGGATCCTCGATGTCGATCTTGCCGGCATAGAAGGCATCCCACAGCGTCTTGTACACCGGAACGCCAACGTTCCCCGGAGGGGAGTACGTCATGGGCTTGCCCACGCCGAACTTGAAGGCCTGACCCTGATCGATCTGCATCAGGCCCTTCGGCGTCTTCAGCCACTGACCTGCATGGGCATCGTAGTTGCCCGTGACGTAGTCCAGAATCTGGTACGTCAGAATGGTGTCGAGATCCTTCGCCGACAGCGCTTCGGGCTTGAACCCATTCGGGTAGCCGAAGGCGGCGGAGCTGTTGGGAACGAGCTTCTGGATGTGCCCGTCACCCGTCTGCTGGAAGATCGGCGTCTCCAGCCCCATCAATCGATGCAGCGCAGCGACAGCAGGATCCAGCGACCTGGAGAACTCGTCCTTCTTGTGGAGCCACTGCTGGCCGTCCTCGTCGACCAGAATCTCACTGCCGTGACTACCGACCTTCTTGCCCGTCTTCTTCAACTTGCCGACAGGCTTGAATGGGTCGGGCGCCGCAGGCACAGCAGGCGTGCTCAGTGTTTCCGTACCCTGCTGTGCTCGAGGCGTGTCGCGGATCTCTCCCAGCAGTGCATGATTGGCCAGCATGTCCGCGATGGCTTCGTCCTCGGTTGAGAACGGACCTCCACCGTCGCCGGGAGAGAGCAAGGAGGTCCAGGTGTAGCCCTTATCCTCCTTGTACACGTTGCCCTGAGCCTTGCCGTCCAGAGAGACCTTGGTCTTGGGCTCTCCAGTGACGAGGTTCTTGCCCCTGTCCTTCTTCACGCCAGCGGGCAGCTTGACCTTTGGCGCAACCTCTGGTGTCGGCGGCACCAGCTCGTACTCGCCCTGCTTGGCAACGACTCCCGTGATGGAGAAGCTACCAAGCTGCTGCTTAGTACCGTCCGCAGAAACAACGTGGAACTGGAAAGCACCCTCCGGCGAGAGTGTCACCGATTCGACCTTGACGTTCTTCCCCATCGTGGTCGAAACGATGTCCCCTCGACCTGCTAGTTCCCCGCCGTTGATGACTCCCTGCGAGATGGGAGTCGCCTTCGGCTCCGACTTGGGCTCTGGGGCAGCGACCTTCTTCTGGCCGGTCTGCTTCTTGGCAGCCAGACCCTTGGCAACAGCCTTAACGCCAGCGGACGGCTGCTTGGCAGACGGCTTGCTGGACTGCTGTGACTCCGGGTTCTTGGCCTGGTAGATCTTGCCGGCGGTCTGCTGTGCAGCCTTCAGTACCGATCCCGGCTCCGCCTTCTTCGGCGCAGCACCCTTCAACTTGGGCTTCGTAAAGGTCGTCTTGCTGCCCTTGGCACGACCGACGGTTGTACCAGACTTCAGCTTCTTGGACTTCCACGGCGGACCGTACTGGTTCTTGCCTACGGGGTTGTTGTTGCCACCCCACCGTCCTCTGGCCATCTCACCTCCTGTACGTCGCTGTGCGCGGCGCAGTACCACGACCGAACTGCTGGCGACCACGCTCCATGGCAGCGCGCTTGGTCTCTTCGAGCAGCTCCTTCTCGGCCGCCTTCTTTGCCTTGGCCTTGATCTCTGCTTGCCGGCGACGCTCGGCCTCCTGCTTACGACCCAACGCCAGAATCTGGGCCGTGGTCATCTTGCCCAGCTTGCTACTACCACTCTTGGCGGCTACAGACTTCG
>Ga0079224_100015721_pt1 | contig 10606 bp, 7 predicted proteins | sample Stecom2015_FD_80414 | JGI IMG/M metagenome (GOLD analysis project Ga0079224, IMG submission 80414) | Agricultural soil microbial communities from Utah to study Nitrogen management - Steer compost 2015 | ecosystem: Environmental > Terrestrial > Soil > Agricultural land | place: USA: Utah...
GAATGGACCAAGAAGACCGGTTTCTTTACAGTACAATTAGGTCAAGATCCTAAACAAATCGTTTACGAAGATCGTAGTTATGGAAGGTTGTTTAAACCAGAATATGCAAACAAATTATTCTATACAGTACAAACTTTTGTAGACTTCCCTGATTATTACGTAAGTGATTTAAATTTCAATTCACCTAAAAAAGTAACGAATGCTAATCCACAACAAGCGGAATATGCTTGGGGCAGCAAAAAGTTAGTAGATTATACTAATAGTAGAGGAATTAAATTGCAAGGAACTCTTACTTTGCCAGCGAATTATGAACCGGGTAAAAAATATCCTATGATTGTGTACTTCTATGAGAAAATGTCTCAGAATCACCATCAGTATTCAATGCCTGTTTATGATGATAGACCGCATATTTCTTTCTACGCAAGTAATGGATATATAGTTTTACAACCTGATAATGTTTACGAAGAAGGTAAGCCAGGAACGAGTGCTTTAGATTGTATTACTTCTGCAGTGCAAGAAGTTATTCGTTTGGGCTATGCAGATCCTGAAAATATTGGTTTACAAGGTCACAGTTGGGGTGGTTACCAATCTTCATTCATATTAACTCAGACTGATTTATTTAAATGTGTAGTAACTGGCGCTCCTCCAACCAACTTGGAAGGTTTCTATAATAATCTTTATGGAAGTACAGGAACGAATCACCATGGAATTACTGAAATTGGTCAAATTCGTATGGGAAGAAATGTTACTCCTTGGTCACACCGTGAGTGGTATCAAAGAGAAAACCCTATGTATCACGCTGATAAAATTCAGACTCCATTCATGATTTTGCATGGTACAGTTGACGGTGCAGTGGATTGGGCTCAAGGTATGGAGTTTTATAACGCTGCTAGAAGATTAGGTAAAGAGGTAATTTTCTTGTCTTATCCAGGAGAAGATCACCACTTAGCAAATGAAGCAAATACTAAAGATTTCCAATTGAGAATGAAACAGTATTTTGATCATTATTTAAAAGGTGCTGAAGCTCCAAAATGGATGACTGACGGAATTCCTAACTTACAAAAGCTTTATGATAAAGCTAAATAAGAAAAGTTAATAGTCAATAAAAAAGCCGAACTCTATTTAAGGAGTTCGGCTTTTTTTATCTAGGATTTCTTCCTAAGGTTTTTTTTAGGATTCCTGTGATTCTTGTTTAATCTGATTTTCCGCTTTTAATTGCGCTAGCTTTTCTTTGCTGTATGCAATTTTGGTAATCACATAGAATAGAACCGGAACTATGAATATGGCTAGTAAGGTTGCTATTAACACCCCACCAAACACGGTCCATCCAATCGTTTGTCTTGAAATTGCTCCTGCTCCAACTGAGAACATAAGAGGTACAATTCCTAAAATAAACGCAAAGGAAGTCATGATAATAGGTCTTAACCTTAATTTTACCGCTTCAATAGTAGCTGGAATAATATCCATTCCTCTGTCCACCCTTTCTTTCGCAAATTCCACAATTAAAATAGCGTTTTTCGCTGCTAAACCAATAATCGTAATTAAACCAATTTGGGCGTAGATATTATTATCTAAATGTGGTAAAAACATTAAAGTTAATATAGCTCCAAATAGTCCTAATGGAATAGAAAGCATGATTGAAAATGGTACAGACCAACTTTCATATAAGGCAGCTAAAAGTAGGAACACGAATACTATACAAAGTATAAAGATAAGGATTGTAGTGTTACCCGATTGTTTCTCTTGTAAACTGACTCCAGAGAATTCATAAGAATAACCTTCGCTCAAGAACTCAGCAGCTACTTCTTCAATCGCATTAATAGCGTCACCCGTACTATATCCCTCAGCAGCATTACCACTCACATCAATAGATCTAAACATGTTAAAGTGGTTGATCATAGATGGTTTTTCAACAATTTCATAGTTTACTAAACTACTAATTGGGATGTTCTGACCTTGAGAGTTTTTAACATACAATTTATTAATATCCTCAATTCCCATTCGGAAACTTGTGTCAGCTTGTGTTACAACCCTGTAGTTTCTACCGTAACGAGTGAAATCATTTACATAACTACTACCTAAATAAGCGGAAAGGGTGCTATAAACCTGATTTAGCTGAAGCCCCATTTTCTTAACTTGTTCCCTATTAATGGTGATTTCATAGTTAGGAGTTCTAGAGTTAAATAGGGTATAGGCATTCGAAACTTCTGGCCTTTGATTTAAGTGTTGAAGGAAATTAGCAACAGCCGCTTCGAAATCCTTAATATCACCACCTTTTTGATCTAGTAATTGAACTGAGAATCCACCTGAGCTACCTAATCCCGGAATAGGGGATGGAGAAACAGGAATTAAGGAAGCAAAAGGATAATTTGAGTATTCCTTCCTGATTATATTAATAATATCAAATGAACTTCTTTCTCTTTCAGCCCAAGGTTTCAACTGAACATAGAAAGTAGCTCCACTTGAAGTTGAGTTTCTATTTAATAAGTTCATCCCTGAGATAATAGTCAAATTGTTGATTTCAGGGAATTTCTCTCTAAATTCAACTTCTAATTGATCTAAAACTTCATTTGTTCTTACCGCTGATGATCCCTCTGGTAATGAAATACCTACCATTAGGGTTCCTGTGTCTTCGTTTGGAATAAATCCTGCCGATTTCGTGGTAAATAAGCCATAAGTTCCTACATAAATACATACTAGTATAATGATGACTAATGGACTTTTCTTAATAAAATAGCGAACGTTTTCTCCGTAATTATGAGAAACTCTGTTAAACCAATTATTGAATTTATAGAAGATTCTGTCTAAACCTTTGGATTCTTTGTTTTGTGTACTTGGCTTCAACATTATAGAACATAATGCTGGAGTTAATGACAAGGCCACAAACGCAGAAATTAGAACTGACACCGCAATGGTGGCGGCAAACTGTTGATATAAAAGTCCAACCATTCCTGGTATAAAGGCAACCGGTACGAATACAGCGGCTAATATCAATCCGATCGCAATTACCGCACCTGAAATGTCTTTCATTGCCAATCGAGTAGCTTCTTTAGCTGTATATTTACCCGTATCTAAATAATGCTGAACCGCTTCCACCACTACAATGGCATCATCCACCACAATACCAATAGCCAATACGAAGGCAAGCATGGTTAAGTTGTTAATGGAGAATCCAAATAAAGTGAAGAAAATAAACGTACCAACAATAGAAACTGGAATTGCTAAAATTGGAATTAAGGTTGCTCTCCAACTTTGTAAGAAGATAAATACAACGATAGTAACTAATATAATAGCTTCAATTAATGTCCAAATAACAGCTTCAATCGAGGCTTCAATAACAGAAACAGTTTCATATGAAACGATATAATCTACATCAGTTGGGAAGTTTTTCTTGAGCTCTTCAAGTGCTGCGTAGACACCTTCAGCGGTTTCCATTGCGTTTCCACCTGGAGTTTGGTTTATCATCATACCTGAAGAAACCATTCCATTTACTTTATTGGTGGTGGAGTAACTAAATTGACCTAATTCAACTCTTGCTACATCCTTTAAATACACCATAGAGCCGTCTGAATTGGTTTTCACCACTATATTTTCAAACTCTTCTTCGGTATTTAAATCCCCTTTTAAAATCACTGGGAACTCGTAAACTTGACTATTGGATTGAGGTTTTGCACCCACTGATCCTCCCGGCATCCTCATGTTTTGCTCTTGAATAGCCGCGTTAACGTCTGCTGGAGTTAGGTTCAGGTTTGCCATTTTATCGGCATCTAACCAAACACGCATCGCAAAGGGCTGACCAAATGCCGTTACGTCACCCACACCCGACACACGCATTAAAGCATCACGTACGTATAAGTTTACATAGTTGGTAAGAAAGTTTTGAGTTCTGGTGCCATTTGGAGAATAAAGGGCTACCATCATCAAAGCATCAGTATTTGCTTTACGAGTTGTTACCCCTAGTCTTCTTACCCCTTCTGGAAGTGCTGGTTGCGCAATAGATACGCGATTTTGAACATCCAAAGCAGCCACATCTACATCGGTTCCCACGTCGAAAGTAACCGTGATATTGGAACGACCACTCGCGTTACTACTAGAACTCATATACATCATTCCAGGAGTACCGTTGATTTGAGATTCAATCAAAGTGGTAACCGTTTGTTCCACGGTCTCAGCGTCTGCACCTGTATAGTTAGCATTTACTGAAACTGTTGGAGGTGAAATTTTCGGGTATTGACTTACAGGAAGTCCTGTAATGGCAATAGCACCGATTATCACAATCAAAATGGATATGACAATAGCAGTAACAGGTCTTTTTATAAATATTTCAGCAATCATAATCTTATAGAGAAATCAAATTATTGAACAATTGGGTTAATAACTGAACCATGTTTAATGTTCAAGATACCTTCTACTACTACTTTTTCATTTTCTTTTAAACCTGAGGTAACCACTACATCAGTTCCTGTTTTAACCCCAAGAGTTATAATTCTTTGTTCTACAGTAGAATTTTCATCCACTACAAATACCGTAGTTTGTCCTAATTGTTCTGTAATCGCTTTATATGGAATTACTAATTGAGGCTCCTGGTGATCCGTTTTAATTTTTATAATTCCACTTAAACCTGTTCTTAAAAGTCCGTTAGGATTGTTAAAACTTGCCCTTGCAGTCAAAGTTCCGGTTTGAGTGTTTACAGCTCTATCTAATGCATGAATTTTTCCAGGAAGTTCATAAAAATGTCCGCCAATAATTTCTAATCTGATCAGACTATCTTTTAGAACATTTGGGTTTGATTGTAAAGAGATGATTTTTGATAAGTCTTGTTGGTTTACTTGAAAATCAACTCCAACTGGATTTACTGAAGAAATGGTATTAATTAAAGTGCTTCCTGCGCTTACTAATGCCCCTTGTTTAATATCAGAAATACCAATGATTCCAGAAAAAGGTGCTCTAATAATAGAACGATTTAAATTGGTTTCAGCGGTAATCAGTTGAGCTTTCATAACTTGAACTTGCGCTTCAGCATTTAATAAATCGGTTCTTGCGTTGTCTAAAACCTGTAAAGCAATAGCTTCTTTACTAGCTAAAGTTTCATATCTAGCCAAATCTCTTTGGATTTTACTTTTATTGGCTTCCGCAATAGCTAAATTAGCCTTTGCTTGTTCCAATGCCGATTGATAGCGAACCGGTTCAATTTCATATAATTTTTGACCCGCTGTAACTTCAGCTCCATCTGCAACTAATACTTTTGTTAAATAGCCAGAAACCTCAGCTCTTAACTCAGTTTCATTCAATGCTACTATATGAGCAGGAAAGTTGTTGTAATAAGTTACCCATTCCGATTTTACAGGCTCCACAATAACATCGACCGGAGGAACATTTTGTTGACCTTGTGGATTTCCTTCATTTGAACAACTATTAAAGGAAAGAATTCCAATGCCTAAGGCTATAAAAAATATACAATTTTTTTTCATTATCAGTTTAGTTAACAGTGATTTTTCCAAGTGATTTTTCTACATCTAATTTGGCTGAAAGTACAGAATACATAGAGTTTAAATAGTTAATTTGACTCACTTTCAGTTCATTTTCTGCCGTCATTAATTCTAAATAGTTTTTTAAACCTTCGTTGTATTGAAGTTTAATGATTTCATATACTTCTTCAGACCATTCAACGGTTTTTTCAGCTGTATTAAAATTGTAAAGACTTGCTTTATAATTTGCTAAAGCAGCTTCATATTCAGTATTAAAGAATCTTTTTAAATTAATGATATCCCAATCAATACGTCCTTCTTGAAGTTTTGACTTCTTTATTTCATGAATTCTTCTTCCACCTTGGAAAATTGGGAAATTCAAGCTTACTCCAAAGGTTGATCGAGGCTGATGTGTGTTGAAAAATCCATTAAATTCTTGTTTTCTGAAATCCCAACCGTAATTATAGGAAGCAGATAAAGAAGGTAAGAAAGACCATTTGTTATATTGAGTATTTACTTTTTGAATTTCCTTAACCGTCAATAAATGTTTAAGCTCAACACGGTTTTCGTAATTAGGATTCGTTTCAAAATTAGAAATAATGTGATTCTCCATGTCAATATCATCCATGTTTATTTCGAATTGTAAAGTCCCGCTATATCCAATAATCTCTGCGAAATAAGCATATTTTGATTTAAGCACTTCTTGTAAACGATTTTTTTCCATTTCACCATTAGCTAATGAAATTTGAGCTCTTTTGAAATCAGTTTTATCGACAATTCCTGTTTCATATCGAAGAGTAGCATCTTCCAATTGTCTTTTAATTCTTTGAATGTTTTCTTCTATAATTTCAATTTGTTTGGAAGTAGTGATAATGTCATAGTAAGATTTACTAACCTCTACAACGGTATTAATTTTATCAAGTTCTACCAATAAAGAAGCATTTTGTCTAAGTAAGGGAGCAGCTTTTGACGCTTGAAGAAGCCTTGCGTCTAAAATGTTTTGATCTGCATAGATGTTCACCAATCCAGTGTGTTTAAAAGATGCAGAATTGGCAATTTGATTATTTTGCTCTATTAAATTTCTACTGTAATTTACCTGACTCCCAATCTGTGGAAACCATCCCGATAGAGAAGAGGCAATTTCTTTGTCCAAAATTTCCTCATCAATAATTGACTGTTGAATGCTACCTCTTTTCTCCCATGCATACTCAATGTAATCCTGTAAAGTCGAGCTGGAAGTGATTTGTTTTTCTTGTCCTGTTGCTTGGAATATAGGTGCTTGTGCTAGAATAAATAATAAAAAAACTGTAAGCTTTTGATTCATTATAAAATGTTTTTTGTAAAGATGTGACTTCATCTTTGAGGTATTTATACAAATAAGCAATTTTTTTTTGTTTTTTATGTTATTAAACTTGAACATAACAAAAGTTTGACAATGCATTAATGTTTAAACAATGATTTTTTTTATCCTCAAGTTTGAAGACAGTTACGCACTTAAAAAGCTGAATTTTAATAAAAAAAAAGTTAAAGTTTTGTTAAAATTATATTTATTTTAGCTTTTGAGGGGCTAAAATGCGTTTATCTTGCTGATTATCAATAATATCCTTATTTTAGAAAAAAAAGATAAAAATATTTGGATTTTTAAATAGAACTTCTTACCTTTGCAGTATCATAATTTAGGTTTATAATTGGTTAGTAAAGGTTTCCATTCTCCCCGTTTGGAAACCTTTTTTTATTAAAAAAAATCAATAATTTTTCAAATCAAGGTTCTTCTTAATTAATTTTTTATCGAAGATTTTCATTAACTTCTTCTAGTGTGAAGATAGGAGCTTCATTGCCAAAGCTATTGGTGATATAAGTTAGAATATAGGCGATTTCTTGATTGCTTAAGCTTTCTACACCTGGCATGATGGTGTTGTATTGAACTCCATTTATTTCAATAGGTCCTTCCATTCCGTATTTAACAATACTTGCCAGCTTATCCCTGTTTTCTATTAGATAGTTTTCGTCGGTAAGAGGTGGGTAGAGTTTGGCTAAACCTTCCCCTTTTGAACCATGGCAATTTTCACAGTGAAGTGTATAGAGTTTATGGCCATGCGTGTAATATTGAGCTTTTCTAATTTCATCTTGGCCTTGGCAAGAATGGGTTAATGCATATAAACACATCAACCCTATACTTACTAATAATGTTTTCCTCATTTAATATTCTTTTAAAATAATCTCCAAGTCCTGAATTAGTTTTTGAATTTCCTCTTTTGAAGTACCTTCATAAGCTCCTCGAATATTGCGATTTTTATCTATTAGGAGCGTGTATCCGGAATGATCATATCCACCCGCCACTTTATCATCTTCTTTAGCGTAAACCATATAATGATCCGCTAAACCATAGATGTATTTTTTTTCTCCCGTTACAAATTGCCATTGATCATTGTCTACTCCTAAATTATTCGCATAATTCTTCAAAACACTTGGGGAATCATATTTAAAATCTATACTATGGGATAGAAATTTCACTCTCTTGTCACCATGGAATTTTTGATAAACTTCTAGAAGATTTCTCTGCATGGTCGGACAAATGCTTGGGCAATGAGTAAAGAAAAAGTTTGCCACATAAACCCCATCTTCAAAAAATGTATTGGAGATAAGGACACTGTCTTGATTTAAAAATTCAAATTCAGGAATTTGTTGATATACTGTGTCGACTACCTCTTTTCCATCCAACACTTTTGTAACAGCTTCTCTATGCCCTAAATAAGGTAAGCCTTGAGAAGAGTTTTCTGTTGATGATTGAGAGCAAGCACCTAATGAAAGTAAAGCAATTACTGGGATTATAAATTTTTTAAGTATGTATTCTAAAAATTTTGATTTGTTAATAGCGTGCAAGTTTTTCTGTACTTTCTGAATTTACATTTTCGAAAGTTTTCTTCATTTCTTTTACTTTAGCAAGTTCCTTTTCGTAATAAGATTTCAATTCTTCATTAGAAAGGTTTTCTGGGTTACTGTTAAATTCACTCATCCACTGCATCATGCTTTCAGTAGCTCCTTCCAATTTTTCTTTTAAACCTGATAAATCTTGTTTTATTTGTGCTGTATCCAGATTAGGATCTACTTTTATCAAGCTGTCTAAAGACAATAAAATTGAATCAATTTTTATGCTTTTTCTGTCGAAAGATCCAACTTGAGGCATGATTTCATCATGAATAGCAATGGTTTCCGATTTTATAGATTCAATATCTGATTGAATGTTATTGTTTTGTCTACATGCGCTTAATAAAGTAATAACCACAACGGTGGATAAAATACTTTTAATAAAATTGGATTTTTTCATGATTAAGATGTTTTATTAATATAATGTGAATTCCACTCTTCTGTTTTTTTGTCTTCCTTCTTCTGTATTATTTGATACTATAGGCTGAGTGTGTCCGTATCCAACTGCCTCTATGCGGGATGGATTTGCGCCTTTGCTTACCAAATAGGATTTTACTGCTTCAGCTCTGTTTTTGGATAATCGCATATTTACTTCTGCAGATCCGGTATTGTCAGTGTGACCGGCAAGTTTTAAGCTAAAGTTTTTCTCAATAAGTAAGATAGCTACTTTATTCAAGCTTTCAAAGGAGCTAGGACGTATGGTTGCTTTTCCTAAATCGAATTCTAAATTCTTGATTGCTTCGGCTACAATCTTCTTATCTTCTTCAGTCACATAAATTTGTTGAATGATCGGGGCTTTCACTTCAGGAAGAGGGCAACCTGAACCATCTACTTGAACGCCTTTTGGAGTGTCAGGGCATTTGTCAAATCGATTTGGAACTCCATCTCCGTCCTCATCCGCAAAATCGGCATAAAGCCTTTCAATTTGTGATTTTACTTTATTATTTTCTTCAATTAATTGTTGTTCTCTTTTTGCAAAGCTTTCTTCTTGGGCTTTTAGTTGAGCTTGCATTTCGTTATAAAGTTCGTCATAACGTAATTCTTGAGCATTCACAATTTCGGTAACAGGATTAGAATTGCCTAAAAAAGGTTTGCTCTTCGAGCCCAATGCTAATTCAAGACCTATATGACTGTAAGAAAAAGCGTCTCTTTTTCCAGTTTTAGCTCCATCAAAACCGTCAGATCTCGTGAAGTTCATTCTATATCCTAAATCTAGGTTTAAAGCATCAGTTAACCTTACTTTCATTCCTAAACCCACAGGTATAAACATTCCCTTGGTGTCGCCATAATTGTAAGCAGTATCATTTACCACTGTAAAGGGTTTGTAATTCATGTAACCCGCGCCAGCACTTAAATATGGCTTTAAAAACGCTTTTCTATGTCTCCAATTTATATTGGCTAAAGTAAAATGTCCAGTAAGAGATCCAGACCATTTTATATCTGTCTTAAAATAGTTTTCATAGATGTTTCCAGCTACCTTACCACCTAAATATTCCGCTTGTAAAGCAAAATTTGGCGAAAAGTACTTTCTAATATATGCGCCATAGCCCACATTGTATTCTAAATTTTCAAAATCTAGGCCTATGTCAAAAACATTGGCTTGACTCAAAATACCGGAATGAATTCCTATACTCCAAGTTTTATAATCCTGAGAAGGAGAAAACGGTTTGTTTTCCGTGGTCTGTGCATTACTTTGAGTAACGCACAAAAGTATAGCGATAGTGCTAAGAAATGTTCTAGGTTTTGAAATGTTGATAAATTTTAGAGACATAGTATATTTTATTATTACTTTTCAATGTTTCAAGAAACAACAAATCTACATAAAAAAGAGTAACTTTGTATTCAATTAACTTTAGAGCTTAGAGGATTAATAAAATATATAGAAAATAAATTCATGACTAGTCAATACATACGCCAAGCTTATCTTGATTTTTTTAAAAACAAACAACATGAAATAGTTCCCGCTGCACCTGTAGTGGTAAAAAATGATCCGACCTTAATGTTTAATAATGCCGGAATGAATCAGTTTAAGGATTTATTTCTGGGTGAGGCGGTTGTAAAATTTCCAAGAATTGCGGATACTCAACCTTGTTTAAGGGTTTCTGGAAAACACAATGATTTAGAGGAAGTAGGTATCGATACTTACCATCACACTCTTTTCGAAATGTTAGGAAACTGGAGCTTTGGAGATTATTTCAAAAAGGAAGCTA
>Ga0079224_100015722_pt1 | contig 10606 bp, 9 predicted proteins | sample Stecom2015_FD_80414 | JGI IMG/M metagenome (GOLD analysis project Ga0079224, IMG submission 80414) | Agricultural soil microbial communities from Utah to study Nitrogen management - Steer compost 2015 | ecosystem: Environmental > Terrestrial > Soil > Agricultural land | place: USA: Utah...
CGGTAATCCTTAAACCTTTTGGCTTTGGGATTGGCCTGATATGCTCCTGCAGCACGCCGATCATCCACATCCACCAGAGCCACGACATTGGCCCGTCCACTTTCCTTAGCACCTCCCCAGTGAGAATTTCCCCGGCCACCTGCTCCGATAACAGCAATATTGAGTTTGTCGGAGGGTGCGACCCTACCCGGCATAGAAAGAACGGAACCTGGAACAATGGTAAGCGCAGACGCGCCCACCACACTATCCCTGATAAATTTTCTACGTTTCATATTTCAATGAATTTTAGATTTATATAAAAAATGGTCTATATTTCAATATACATGACTTCCTTGACTGCTTTAATAATTTTCTCAGGATTGGGTAAATACTCCTCCACCAGAGTCGGTGCATAAGACATTGAGGTGTCAGCCGAATTAACTCTGATAACCGGTGCATCGAGGTAATCGAAGGCATGTTTCTGAACGATATAGGTGACCTCTGCTGAAACCCCGGCAAAGGGCCAGGATTCATCCACCACTACGATGCGATTCGTTTTCTTCACCGATTGGATGATGGCATCATGATCCATGGGCCGGATAGTACGCAAATCGATGACTTCGGCTGAAATACCTTCTTTTTCCAACTCCTCAGCAGCTTTCATGGCTTCGAGTACCATTTTGTTGAAGGAAACCAGGGTAACGTCTGTTCCTTCGCGACGTACAGCTGCTTTACCAATGGGTACCAACAAATCCTCATCATCGGAAACCATGCCTTTGTACCCATACATCAATTCCGACTCCATAACACAAACCGGATTGGGGTCTCGGATAGCAGATTTGAGCAATCCTTTGGCATCAGCCGGATCAATACAACTTATTACCTTTAGCCCGGGGGTATTCGCCATCCAGGATTCAAACGTCTGGGAATGCTGTTGGGCTAATTGACCTGCAGAACCCGATGGTCCGCGAAACACAATAGGACATCCGAACTGACCACCAGACTGGGATAAGGTTTTGGCGGCGTTGTTCACGATCTGGTCAAATGCCAGTATCGCAAAATTCCAGGTCATAAATTCCACAATGGGTCGTAAACCATTCATAGCAGCTCCCACACCCAATCCTGCAAACCCAAGTTCCGTGATCGGTGTATCGATAACCCGTTTGGGTCCGAATTCATCCAACATCCCTCTACTCACTTTGTATGCTCCATTGTATTGAGCTACCTCCTCTCCCATGAGAAAAACGGTCTCATCCCGTCTCATCTCCTCTACCATCGCTTCTCTCAATGCATCCCTTAATGCCAATTCTCTTGCCATATTAAAGATTCTATTTTATTTTAATAATTAATTCTATATCATTTCCTTTTACCTACGCAATGTAGGGATTTATTTTCATAAGTCCCAGACCTGCTTCAGCTTCTTTTTGACATCAAAACCACCCAGGCTACCCGAAGACATCAGCAATACCTGGACAGACCCCTCCCTCAATTTTTGAAGTGAAAAATCCAAAGCCTCCTCCAGTTCTGCCTTGTCGTGTACTACGATCAAATCCCCCTGGGCAAATGATAGTCGGATATCCTCATCATTCAACAGTTCCATTTTCTTATTCGCTACAATCTTTGGATCAAACATTACTATCGCCACATCAGCCAGGTCCAGAGATTCAGCATACTGTGGCAAGAAGTCTTTGTTCAGACTAGAATAAGTATGTAATTCCAGGACGGCAATAAGCGAAGACCCGGGCTGTAATTCCCGTATGGCACGGACAGAGGCACGAACCTTGGAGGGAGCATGGGCAAAATCAAGATAGGCAGTTCCTTGTGGTCCTCTCAGCAAAAGCTCTAACCTCCTGGAAGAACCACTGAAAGTTTCCGCTGCCTCCAGCAATCCTTCCCGATCCAGTCCCAACTCCTGACAAAGCGTGATAGCAGCAGTTAAATTTTCAACATTGTGTCGGCCTATGATCCTTAATGGATGTTTACCTTCCAACAATAAATTCCCATCGACGATGTCAAATTCCATCGTGTAATATGGAATCGCATTCTTAAGTTCGCAAGATTTTACCAGACTCACTACCTCCCGATCATATCCGTTGTAAATCACTTTGCATTCCGGTCTAAGCGATTTTAATAAATTCCGGAAAGCTTCGATATACTTTTCGTAGGTGGGAAAGACATTCATATGGTCCCACGCTATACCGGTCAGTATCAGATAGTCGGGATCATAGTGCATAAACTTAGGCCTGGGATCGATGGCAGATGAAGGGTATTCATCCCCTTCCAGCACGAAATAGGGACACCCATCAAAGGTCACTATATCTTCCATTCCCTCCATTTTGGCACCAATAAGATGATCAGTACACTGTCCCAAATGCTGCAATAAATGTACAACCATCGATGCCGTAGTTGTTTTACCATGTGATCCTGCAATCACGATTCGGGTTTGATCTTTCGCCCTGCTGCTTACGTAAGAAGGAAACGAGTGAATGGTTAGTCCCAATTCTCTGGCTCTGGCCAATTCCGGATTGTCATCACGCGCATGCATCCCTACGATGACAAAGTCAAGATCGGGAGTAATCCGATCAACATCCCAACCTGTTTTTTCCGGACACAATCCAGCTTCACGTAAACGGGTCAGAGATGGATCATATAACATATCATCCGAGCCGGTCACCTGGTATCCCTGACGCTGGAGTTGAATGGCTATATTGTGCATCACCGCACCACCAATGGATATGATGTGCACCTTCTTCATAAAATATTTTTCCAAGGTTCAATCGTAATGCGAAACATGTAAAGCAAGTTTGAACAGCCCATCCCTCTCCATCCGGCTCGAATCAGATCATACTTTTTCGAAGCTCTGATTTAGATAAGGATACCCTATATTTTAAAGACAAAGATAAGGATAATTTCGACCAATCGGGTTGTACTCATTGGATTGAAATTCTGATTCTACTACAGAAACGGGGTCAGAAAGTCATGAAGACCTGAAACTGTCAAGTTGAATGAGCCGGGCATGGTGTATTTCATGACAATTAACTCAGGAGATGGCCATTAAGACATAAATACAAGCCTGGTGACCACAAAGACAAGGAGGCACAATAGTTTGTACAAGCTCTTTGGCTTTTAATATACAGGAAAAAGTAAATGGCAAATTGAATACTTTATAAAATACCCACTCACCCATCTCAGCCACATCCCTATTCTCATCCTCTTTGTTTTGCTACCAAATCGCGACCGGGAGTCACCCAGATTATGGCATCTGAACTTATGAGGGTGGTCGTGGCTGGAGGTTACACCGGTTTATCGTGCTCACTGCTTCAACCTACTCACCACGCTCCCTCAACCTCAACTTCGACCTTAGCCTATCGCTACAAAAAATCTCAAACCTAAGAGATAAATGCGACCACTGGAAAATATTTTTACAAAAAAGGGAAGTAAATGATCCCTGGATGGTACCAACTTCCAGCTTTTAATTCGCAGATGTGGTGCCCGCAGAATTTCCATTTTGCTTGAGCATGGTGATCACCTCTACAATCTGATTGAATCCAATACCCTTTGATGCAATTTTATTCTCCCCATCAATGACAAATATCTTGGGAGTGGAACGAACATCATAAAGACGACCATAGGCACTGACAGGTAAAGTATGGATCCCGGCGTCACCCATAGCATTCTTATCCAGGAAAGCTTTACAGGATTCGTCCGCTTTGGTGCATACGGTAATAAACCGGATGGTTGGATCATTGATCTCTTCGAGGATCTGCGGCAAAGTCGGCATTACTTTTTCGCAATGGTTGCAAGTGGATGACCAGAAGATCAAAACCTTGTAAGGAGCCTTCACATCGTGCAGAGTCACCTCCTGCTCTTTATACACATCGTACAATTGAAGCGGGGGTGCATCATTTCCGATGAGTGTATATTTAAATCGTTCTGCATTGTCCAGAATTTTGGTCAGGGTTTCTTCATCCACCCAGGGGGCTTTCCCCTGGCCATAATACTGCTGTGCCAGATGGACATAAACCGCGTCCTGACCCACAATGGAAGGATTAGCGTATTTATTGAGCAGTTTCACCAGAAAATACCGGTAAATGGTACTTCCCTCGTCTTCTATCCGACCAAAAAAATCATCCACAGCCAGGATAAGTGAATCCGGAACCTGAGATGTGTATTTATCAAAAAAATCCATCACTTTCTGATGCAAAAAAGGTGTCCGTAAAATCGCTTCCCTGTTGAGATCGATATGATCAAAATAATGATTACGGTAATACTGCAATGCCGCCATCTGGCGATCCTCTTCGGGAAGATGAGAAAAATCAGGAATTGTGGGTTCCCGGCTCGCTGCAATCACCATGGCAGAAAGAGAATTGGGATGATCCCTCAAAATTTCATTTTGGCGCTGGAGGACTTTCTTGTCCAGGCCAGTCAGTTTTTCATCAAGTTCGGTCTGGATACCTTCATCGGTGGCAGCCTCCAGCTCCTGCTCCAGGATGGCTTTCTCTTTACGGGCACCGTCGATCAGCGCAAGGTAACTGTAAAAAACTTTGTTATCCTCATGTCCTTCGATCACGGTACTTCCTGACACATTTTGCGCATCGGTCGTCATTCGAAACGACTGATCCTCATCGATAAGGATTTGGAAAAACGAATTGGCAGGGGGCATGACGATGATATAAACGCCATAAGGAAGTGCTTCCAACCCGCGAAAAGAAAACACACCTCGATCGTCAGCATAAGCGGTGTCCCGTACGTACTGGGCATCCCCATAAAAGTAAGCTAAATATAATGTGTCACTGGTAGCATTGGCTACTTCGACATCAATCTGATATGCATCCTGGGATATCGATGTGGCCATCATGGCCAGCATGCTTAATCCCGAAAGCGCCCAACGATATAATTTCATACTATGTGGTTGTTTATGCAGAGAAACAGTGTATGCACAACAATAGGACAATAAGGATGTTCGCGATTTAACACGAGAATCATTATTGAGGGTTGATGATCTTACCATCCGATATCCATCCTTTTTCTCATATTCCCTATGTACAATACGAATGAACCCTACTTTATTGTGTTAATCTGGACTTAAGATCTGCCTCACTGTACCTAACAGATTTCAATACCTTCCCATCCGATTTTCGATGCACAATATATACCTCCCCCCTCTGCTCTATATATCCCTCCTCTCCTTTTCGCTCCAAATAATGACGGATGGTTTCTTCCGCTTCCTCTCTGCTGCTGCAGGTTTTGCTCATATTACTGCGTTGCACTTCATCAAACAACTCCTTAAATTTTGATCCCAGGCCATATTCAAGGATGGCCCCCGATAACACGTACTGAAGATCGCAAAAGGCATCGGCGATTTCAACCAAATCCCCAGCTTCGATAGCTTCTTCCAGTTCTTTCAATTCTTCCTTGAGTAAATTCAACCTCAGATTGGATCGTTCTTTCGATATGAGCTGCGCTTCCCCGAGGACGGGCAAGCCAAAGGTTTCATGAAAAAGAGCTACAGAATTTAGAGGCTTTGGTTCTTCAAATTTCATATTATTTACATTACATTCAGTGGCAAAATTAAGGCAAAATAAGAAATGGCAAAATGGAAAGTGGGAATCACCGGTGGGATTGGAAGCGGAAAAACATATTGCGCCAGGATATTTTCCTATCTGGGCATCGCAGTGTACAATGCCGATCAAAGAGCAAAGTGGATCATGCATCATGATGGAGAGGTGAGAGCACGTCTGATCGGTTTACTGGGTCCGGATGTCTTTGATCGACAGGGTAACCTGGACAAAGATTTTATGCGCAAACGCGTATTTGGTGACGCCACCTTGAGACAAGAAATCAATGCCATCGTACATCCTGCGGTAGGGAAGGATTATAAACGATGGCACGAACAACAGCAAACACCATACACGCTAAAGGAAGCAGCGTTGCTTGTGGAATCCGGATCGTATAAAGAACTGGATCACCTGATCATGGTGCAATCACCGATTCCACTTCGAATTCAACGAATCATGGCACGAGATCACATTTCCATATCAGAGATTCGAAACCGGATGCGCACCCAATTACCCGAATCAGAAAAATCCCGCGCATCAAATCTATTTATCGACAACTCCGGATGCTTTCCCATCCTCCCTCAGATTGTGGCTATTCATATAAAACTGCTGGAATAAAGATGAACACCAACAACTATTACATCGAACTGGAAAAACGGTACGGGGCACAAAATTACCATCCACTTCCCGTAGTCCTTCAACAGGGAAAAGGCATACACGTTTGGGACGTCGAAGGGAAGCGTTATTTCGACTACCTGTCGGCTTATTCTGCAATTAATCAGGGACACAATCATCCGTACATTGTGGAGGCTATGAAAGTCCAACTTGAGAAACTGTGTTTGGTATCCCGGGCCTTTCACAGTGATCAGTTGGGCCGGTACGCCCAATACATTACATCGTTATTCGGATATGATAAAGTACTGCCTATGAACTCCGGTGCAGAAGGCGTTGAAACGGCGATCAAATTGTGCAGAAAGTGGGGATATATCCGAAAAGGTATCCCGATAAATCAAAGCAAGATCGTCTTCGCATCCGGCAATTTTCATGGAAGGACTCTTGGGGTGATCAGCGCTTCTGTGGATCCAGATTCCACCGGGAATTATGGCCCCTTCCTTCCGGGCTACCTCATTATTCCCTATAATGATATTGAAGCACTTCAAAGGGTGGTGGACGATCCGCACGTAGCAGCGTTTGTTGTAGAGCCTATTCAGGGTGAGGCAGGGGTTATCGTACCGGACCAGGGATACCTTATGCGTGCATCCGAAATTTGTAGTAATCACAACGTGTTGTTCGTGGCGGATGAAATCCAGACTGGTCTGGGCAGAACGGGTCGACTGTTGTGTTGCGACTATGAAAAGGTGAGACCTGATGTACTCATTTTGGGTAAGGCCTTGTCCGGGGGGATGTATCCGGTTTCCGCTGTTCTGGCCGATGATGAGGTGATGCTGACCATCGGGCCTGGGGAGCATGGTTCTACCTACGGTGGCAATCCACTGGCCTGCGTTATTGCTATAGCATCACTTGAAGTGATTGAAAATGAAGATCTGTCAGCCAATTCTTTGCACATGGGAGATCACTTCAGAAACGGCCTCAATACCATTCAAGAGGAAAATCCACTCATTAGGGAAGTAAGAGGAAAAGGACTCCTCAACGCGATCGAATTGGAGGACGATCCGGAATCGACTACAGCCTGGGATCTTTGTCTTCGAATGATGCACCATGGTCTGTTAGCCAAGCCCACCCACGGTAACATCATTCGGTTTGCACCACCGTTGGTAATTCGGAAAGATGAGCTGGATGAAGGGCTGGAAATCATACGAACATCGATCCGAGAAATCGTAAAATAACTTTTTCTGTTGCATGGTTTTGCATTCCAGAAAGAGCGGTAAACACACCAGATTTTGCATACTTAGGTATTAACCTGTTTCGATAATTTCTGATATTTACCCCAGCCCACTCAGAACGCTTGCCTCCATGGGCTAAAAATCACATTAGAAACTAATTCTCTAACTTTGTAAAATGAAAAAGAAACTCGTGGTACTCACTGGCGCAGGGATGAGTGCAGAAAGTGGAATCAAAACATTCCGGGATGCCGACGGATTGTGGGAAGGTCACAATGTGAATGATGTAGCCACACCGGAAGCTTTCATACGCAACCCCGATCTGGTCCATGATTTTTACAATCAAAGACGCCGGCAGCTCCTTCAGGTAACTCCCAATGCAGCTCATGAATACCTGGTTGAACTGGAAAATGATTTCGAGGTTCAAATTATCACCCAAAACGTTGATGATTTGCACGAACGCGCGGGTAGTTCGCGGGTACTCCATCTTCATGGTGAACTTCTGAAGATCCGCTCCCTGTCCGATCCCCAAAAAATCAAACCTTGGTATCAGGATCTGACCACAGAATATATAGATGATGAGGGCCATCATTACCGTCCGCATATCGTATGGTTTGGCGAAGCGGTTCCTTTGCTACATAATGCTGCTCACCATTGCAGCATATCAGATATCTGTATAGTTATTGGCACATCATTGCAGGTGTATCCGGCTGCATCTTTACTAGATTTTTGTCCGGAAACCACCCCCATTTTTTACATCGATCCTCACCCCGGTGAGACATCGCACTTTAACAATCGATGCCAGATAGAGGTTTTCCCCTTCACTGCGGTCCAGTCTGTTCCGATGCTTCGCAAAAAAATGGCAGATTTTAAATAATTTTTATTCGGAGCATTAAAAAATATTTCATGCACTGATCGCCATAAAATATGTCATTTTTACTTTACAATGTCCATTATTCAAATATATGACTTATATCACCCCGATATCACCTTTGTTTTTGTAAAATTTATTTTTTGAAACTTTATGGCAAGTAAAAGTAATTTTCTACTTTTACCGCCGAAATGCAGGTAATTAATTATTCATATCATTTGTTCTTTCCCCGCTCATACAGGCCCGGGATAATGAGGAATCACCTCTGATTCTTTATATGGATATTTTACCCACCGATCAAATCTGCATAATTACAATTTCTTTAATTTCATTTTAATGGACGTTCAATATTTCGTAGGCACCAGGGATCATGCTATTTACGCTGATGAAATCTGTGAAGAAATTGAAAAATCCGCCAAAGTGCGGGGAACGGGCATCGCCAAGCGCGAACCGGAATACATTCGCAAAAAACTGGAAAGTGGCAATGCCATCATTGCCCTGGACGGTGATCAATTCGTCGGGTTTTGTTACATTGAAATTTTTCAGGGTAAAAAGTATGTGTCCAATTCCGGACTCATTGTGAAGGATACATACCGGCAATTGGGCATTGCAAAACAAATCAAGTACAGAGTATTTGAGCTGGCACGGGAAAAGTTTCCCCAGGCGCGTATCTTTGGGATCACAACCAGCCTGGCAGTGATGAAAATCAACAGTGAACTGGGATACAAACCCGTCACGTATTCCGAGCTTACCCAGGATGATGAGTTTTGGAAAGGATGCCAAAGCTGTCCCAATTATGACATACTCATGCGCAACAACCGGAAAATGTGTTTGTGCACAGGAATGCTGGCGGCATCCAAAATAGAACAGATCAATAAAGAGTTAATGGACCAAAAATCAAAAGAGGATGAAGAAAAACAATAAGTTGGTATTAGCATACAGCGGTGGACTGGACACTTCCTATGCAGTTCGCTATCTCAGCGACCAGGGATTTGAAGTGCATGCAGCAATGGTGGATACAGGGGGATTTGACCCGGAGGATATCCGGGAAGCCAAGGAAAAAGCTCGGATTATGGGGGCGAGCACCTTCCGGGTACTCGATGTACAGGAATCATATTACCAACAATGTATCCGCTATTTGATCTTCGGTAATGTACTGCGCAACAACACCTATCCCATGTCGGTGTCCGCAGAACGGATGATCCAGGCGCTGACTCTGGTCAAGTTTGCCAAAGAAATAGGAGCCGGGGCGATCGCCCACGGTAGTACCGCAGCCGGCAATGACCAAGTTCGTTTTGACCTTGTATTCTCAGCACTCGGGGAGGATCTCGAGATAATCACACCCATTCGTGACCAGAATTTGTCCAGGGAGGAAGAAATGGAATATCTCAACAAGCATGGGATCAAAATGGACTGGTCCAAAGCCAAGTATTCAATCAATAAAGGACTTTGGGGAACCAGTATAGGCGGAGCAGAAACCCTCACATCGGAAAAGCCCCTGCCCGAGGAAGCCTACCCCAATCCCCTGAAGAATAAAGATAGTCGGGATATCACCCTCCACTTCAATCATGGGGAATTGACCGGCTTTGACGGCCATCACTTTCCATCCAAGGTTAAAGCTATTAAAAAGCTACAGGAAATAGCACAGGATTATGCTATCGGCCGGGATATCCACGTAGGGGACACTATTATTGGCATCAAGGGTCGGGTTGGATTCGAAGCTGCCGCCCCCCTCATCATCATCAAGGCGCACCATTTACTGGAAAAGCACACGCTTTCTAAGTGGCAGATGTATTGGAAGGACCAATTAGCCAACTGGTATGGCATGATGATTCACGAAGCCAAATTTCTGGATCCCGTCATGCGGAACATCGAAGCATTCCTCGAAAATTCACAACAAACCGTGACCGGGGATGTCTTCGTCCGGCTTCTACCCTACCGTTTTGAACTACTGGGAATTTCTTCGGAAAATGACCTTATGCAATCTAAGGCAGGCCAATACGGAGAGACCAACAAGGCCTGGGATGCACAGGACGCCAAAGGGTTTATCAAAATATACGGAAACCAGGATATCATATACCATCAGATTCATAAATCAAATCACGCAGAATGAAAGTTGCCATTGCCGGGAGTGCGGGATATACAGGTGGAGAATTAATACGATTGTTGCTTCATCACCCTCATACCCAGATAACCCAGGTAATCAGTCAAAGCCAGACAGGTAAGCCCGTCTATCATGTACACCAGGATTTGGAAGGTCTTACCGATCTCCATTTTACTTCGAACCTGGAATCAGATTTTGACGCATTGTTTTTGTGTATGGGACACGGCAGAAGTGGAGATTTTCTTCGAAATCA
>Ga0079224_100015723_pt1 | contig 10606 bp, 10 predicted proteins | sample Stecom2015_FD_80414 | JGI IMG/M metagenome (GOLD analysis project Ga0079224, IMG submission 80414) | Agricultural soil microbial communities from Utah to study Nitrogen management - Steer compost 2015 | ecosystem: Environmental > Terrestrial > Soil > Agricultural land | place: USA: Utah...
ATTACGAATGCGTTGCTCTACCAGCTGAGCTACACCGGCTATGAGGGCCGACCGAAGCGCGCAATTCTAGCGAATTACTCCGCCGTGTCGAGCGGAACGTGAGCGATCGAGCGCGTTCGTCGACGCGCCCTATACGTTACGCCTTGCGCGTCCCCGGCACGCGCCGAACGCGCACGACGACGTCGACCCCGACCTGCTCCGTGCCTTCCGGAAGCGGCGCTTCGAGCGCAAGCTGCACGCCGTCGAGGGGAATGTCGACGAGCTCGCCGGTCTCGACGTCGAAGAAGTGATGATGCGGGTCGATCGTCGAGTCGTAGAAAAGCCGGCTCGGGTCGACCTCGACGGTCTTCAGCAGACCCCGCTCGCAGAACAGATTCAGCGTGTTGTAGACGGTCGCCTTCGAAACGCGCGAGCCCATCCGGCGCATCCGGACGATGATTTGGTCGGCCGACAGGTGCTGCGGCTTCGCCAGCACGACCTCCGCGATATCGAGGCGCTGCGGCGTTGGGAAGACTCCCCGCGCGGACAGCAGCTCGGAAAGGCGATCGCGCGTCACATTGGTTTCCATAAAATCAATCGCTTGCCAAGTATACCTAGCAAAAACGCGGAAATGCTACCCGGGGACTCCGACGTCAGACAGTGATGCGGGGCCAATTATCCCCGTATTGGCCGGAAATTTGCGTGGGCCGCGCCCGATGACCGGCGTAGCGTGCGGTCTCGGAAGGAGCCACCCCGCTCCGGAGGGCAAGGATGCCGTCTCGAGGCTACACGCTGTTGGAGCTGCTCGTCGCGTTGGCGGTCGCCGCCGTTGCGCTCGGGCTCGGCCTGCCGAGCTTCGAGCGCCTGCGGCTCGACATGCAGCGCACCGCGGCCGTCAACGCATTCGTCGGGGCCGTCCAGTTGGCGCGAAGCGAGGCCGCGAAGCGGGCCCGGCCCGTCGTTCTATGCAAGACGATCGACTTCGAGCACTGCGGCGGCGACGAGATCCGCTACGACCAAGGGTTCATGGTCTTTGTCAACGAGGACGACGCGCGGCCGCCGCGACGTGCGCCCGAGGAGCCTCTGCTGCGGGCCTATCGGCCCGCGGCGCACCTGCGGATCTCTGCGAATCGGCAGATTTTCGAGTTCCGGCCATTTCGCGTCCGCAGCACGAACGGAACGGTGACGTTCTGCGATCGCAGGGGCGATGCGGAGGCGCGGGCGGTCATCGTCAGCTACACCGGGCGCCCGCGCATCGCCGACGCGGGACCGGGCCGGGCGCTGACGTGCGCGCCATGACGCCGGCGCCGCGCCCGGCGCGCGCGTACGCGCGCACGCGGCTGCCGCCGCGACCGCTCGTCGCACCTACGAGGCGTGTCGTCGCCGAACCGTGCACAAGTCACAAAAAGGGCTATATAGTCGCGCTCCATGAGGACGCGACAGCACGGTTTCACACTCTGGGAAATGATGGTAACCGTCGCCGTCGCGGGCATCGTGCTGGGGCTCGCGGTGCCGGGCTTCCAGGAGTTTCACCGCACGAACGCGATGGCGGCCGCGGCGAACGATCTCGTCACGGGCACCCTCCTCGCGCGGTCGGAGGCAGTGAAGCGGCAAACGGCGGTCACGCTGTGCATTACCGCCGATCCGACGGCGGAGACTCCCGTCTGCGCGAGCGACGACGGCGGCGCGTTCGTCGTCTTCGTGGACGAGGCAGGAGACGGCAATGGAATCGTCGACGGCAGCGACACCGTGCTGCTGCGAAGCTCCACGGCCGGCGGCCGACTCCGCGTCTCGATGGACAACCATCTCGTGACGTACGGCGCGAACGGCTTCCCGCGCGATCCGTCGACCGTACGCTTCCTGTTCTGCGACGATCGCGGCCTGCGCACCGCGGCGGGCGGCCTGCCTGCGGCGAGGGTCATGCTCCTCGACCCTACGGGTCGCGGCACGATCCGCTCGGACGCCGCAACGGTCGAGTCCGCCGCCGCCGCGCTCGATGCGGAGTGCGACGCATGATGGGCGACGCACGAGAGCTGCCGGCTCCGAGTCGGATCGCCGCACCGCGGCATGGCCGCTGCTCACGCTTTGCCGCGTCGCCCAAGGCCGAGCGCGGGCCGCAGCAGATGCAGGGCTTCAGCCTCATCGAGGCGATGGTCGCGCTCGTCGTGCTCTCCGTCGGAATGCTCGGCATCGCGGCGCTGCACGGCCAAAGTCTCGCGGCAAACCGCAGCGCCCAGCTACGCACGCACGCCGTGAACCTCGCCGGGGACATGGCCGATCGGATCCGTGTGAACCGGCTCGGCGCCGCCGCGTATGAGGGGCCGGCGGCAAACAACGCGTGCGATCCGCAGACGGGCGGCGGCGTCGACTGCACGCCCGCCGAGATGGCCGCGCACGACCTCTTCATCTGGCAAGACCGGCTCGGCACGCTGCTGCCGAACGGCGCCGGAAGCGTCGACTACGACGGCGCCGCGGAGCCGCCCACGTACACGATCGATGTGAGCTGGACGGAGCCCGGCGAAGGAACGCTTACGCACACGCTCGTGATCCGCGTGCCGGAGTTCTAGGCCCGATGAAGCGCAGATTCCTAGCCGGAGCCGATCGAAACGCGCGCGTTGGTCCAATGCGCAGCGCAGCCGGCATGACGCTCGTCGAGCTCATGGTCGCGCTCGCGGTCGGCTCGTTTCTGCTGATCGGCGCCATAACGGTCTTCGTGCAAAGCCGCGCGACGTTCAGGGTTGCGGATTCGGTTTCGCGCCTGCAGGAGAACGGTCGCTTCGTGCTCGACGCGCTCGAGCCGGACGTGCGGATGGCGAGCTATTTCGGCCTCACGACCCGGCCCGAGAAGATCGTCGGCCGAGCGCGGCCGGAAGATCCGGCGTCCGCCGATTTCGCCGTCGCGAACGACTGCGGCAACAATTGGACGATCTATCTCGACGCGCCGATCGACGGTTCGAACAACGGCTACTTCTGGTCGTGCACCGCGTTCGAGGACGAGGCCGCGCCCGCCGCCGACACACTCATCGTCCGGCGCGTCGCCGAGGAGCCCGAAGCGCCGGCGGCGACCCGGCTGCAAATCCAGTCGGCACGCTTCCTCGACAGCCCTTTGTTCGTCGGCGCCGCGCTGCCCGCGGGCTACACGGCGGACAATTCCGAGACGCACCGCGTCATCGTCAACGGCTACTACGTGAGCGAGACGTCGACGCTGTCGACCCCGGGTAATCCCGTGCCGTCGCTGCGCGTGAAGACGCTGATCGACGGCCCTCGCATCGAGGATCGCGAGGTGCTGCCCGGCGTCGAGGACATGCAGGTGCAGTTCGGCGTCGACACCGATCCTCCTGGAGCTCCGAACCGCGGCTCCGTCGACCGTTACGTGAACCCGGGGGATCCGCTGCTCGATACGGCCGCGAACCCGGACGTCCGCGTGCTCGCGGTGCGCGTCTGGCTGCGGCTGCGGTCCGAGCGCCCCGAGCCGGGGTTCACCGACACGACGAGCTACGAGTATGCCGATCAGATGTTCGCTCCGCCGAACGACGGCTACCGACGGACCGTCGTGTCGAAAACGATCTACATTCGCAACGCGAGGCCCGCAGCATGACGCAGTCGCTTCCATTCCGGGCACGAGCCGCCGCGCCGCGCTCGCGGCAGACCGGCGCCGCGCTCTTCGTCGGGCTCGTGCTGCTCCTCGTGATGACGGTGCTCGGCGTATCGGGAATGAACACCGCGACGCTCGAGCTCACGATGGCAGGCAACTCTCAGGCGCAGCAGCAAGCGTTTCAGGCCGCGGAGACCGGCATCGATATCGCGATTTCCCGCGGCGCGTTCACGACGTTCGAGCCGATGGTCTTGCCGACGATCGCGGTCGGCGACGGCGAGGTCGACGTCGAGACGACCTTTCAGCAGTCTACCGGCGTGCCGGATGCCGCCTTCAGCCTCGGTGTCGGCCGGGGCACCGTGCAGGCGTTTCATTTCGACGTCGTCGCGAGCGGCCGCGGCCCGCGCGGCGCCAGGTCGACCCACCGGCAAAGCTTTTACGTCGTCGGTCCGGGCGGGCCGTGACGTCCGCTCGTCGCATCGTGCTCGCGATGCGTAGGAGGCAACGATGAGGAGACACGGCATGAGGCTGCATTGCGGGATCGTCGCTGTCGGAGCGCTCACGGCCGCCGCAGGCGCGTCCGCGACTCGCGTGCTCGAGCTGGTCGAAGGTGCGTACGAGTCGTTGCTCGCCGACGCCGTGCTGCCGGCGAGCGCCGCCGGTTTCGTAACAGTGCCGCCGTGCTCGACGTGCCCGCCGACCTCGCTCGGCGTCGGCGCCGAGACCGTATATCTGGTCGAGAAGGCAGCCGTGCCGTTCGCGGATTTCATCGATGCGGCTGCGGCGATCACAGCTTCCGGCCGAGCACGCCGCGCCGCCGTTTACGTCTACTACGATCTCGAAACGAAGCGGGTCACGCGGCTCGCGCTGGACGACCTCGATGCGGAATGAGCGGCGCGAGGACGCGGACGGCGTCAGCATGAAAACAAGGCGATGCAGCCCGCAGACGGAGACTTGGGGGGATCGATGAGCCCTATGAAGAATCGAGGCCTCGCGCTGCTCGGCGGCCTGCTCTACGCGTCGTTGTCCGGCGCGCCGCTGGTGCTGGCCGACGACACCGAGTTGTTCGTCAACTACGCCGGGAGCGCAGCGCCGCCGAACATTCTGTTCATCGTCGATACGTCCGGAAGCATGGACGGCGCCGTCGAGAGCCAGGCGGCGTACGACCCGGGCACGACCTACGCCGGCACGTGCTCGCCGAGCCTGATCTACTGGCGCACCGGCGCAGGCGACCCGCCCGCTTGCGATACGCCGCGGTGGATCGAGGACGCCGCGCTTCAGTGTGCCGCCGCGCAGGAAGCGTTCGCCTCCGGAGCCGGGCGCCTGACGGACCGTTTCGCGCAATACCGCGCGCCGGAGAGCCGCTGGCAGCAGCTTGAGCCGTCCGACCATGCGGGCATCGTCGAATGCGAGGACGATCGGGGCCGTCACGGCGACGGCTCCAGCGCGACGCATGTCTACGCGACGGACGGTAACGCCGACGCGCTCTGGAGCCAGTCGCCGGCGGACGAGATCAGCTGGGCTAGCCAGGAAACGCTGACGCTCTATTCCGGCAATTACCTCAACTGGTACTACGGCCCGCCGATCACGACGAGCCGGATGCAGGTCGTCAAGGATGTCGCCGCGGGCCTCGCCGGCAGCATCAACGGCGTCAACATCGGCCTGATGCGCTTCAATGCGGACAACGGCGGCCGTCTCGTACATCCGGTGAGCGACGTCGCCGCGAACCGGGATGCGCTGCTCGCGGCGATCGACGGGCTGTCTCCGTCGGGCGTGTCGCCGATGGCCGAAACGCTTTATGAGGCAGCGCGCTATTTCCTCGGCCTGCCGCCCCACTTCGGAACGGCCGACGTCGGTGTCGCCGACGGCCGCTACGACTCGCCCGTTGCCCAGCCGTGCCAGAAGAACTACATCGTGTATCTCTCGGACGGCGAGCCGAGCAACGATACGGATGCCGCGGCGCTCGCACCTGAGCTGCCCAGCTTCGCGTCGCTCGCCGGCCCATGCGCGGGATCCGGCGACGGCACTTGCCTGCCGGAGCTTGCGCGCTACCTGCACGAGGCCGATCTCGATGCCGACCTGCCCGGCAAGCAGAACGTCTCGACCTATACGATCGGCTTCACGCTCGACCTGCCGATTCTGTCGACCACGGCTCACGCGGGCGGCGGCCAATACTACGTCGCGAACGACACGCAGTCGCTGTCGCGCGTGCTGACGAACATCGTCACGTCGATTCTCGAGACGCAGGCGACGTTTACCGCCCCGGCAGTGTCGGTCAACAGCTTCAACCGCACGCAGCATCTGAACGACCTGTTCATCACGGTCTTCCAGCCGACCGAGAACCTGCACTGGCCCGGCAACCTGAAGAAGTACAGGTTGCGCGCGGAAGACGCGAAGATCGTCGATGCGAACGGCGACCCGGCCGTCGACGAGACCGGCTTCTTCTCGCCGGATGCGCACAGTTTCTGGTCGCCAGAGCCGGACGGCCGGCGCGTCACGCAGGGCGGCGCCGCCAATCGGCTTCCGGCCCCAGCCCTCCGGCGCGTCTTCACGTACCTGTCTGAGCACGGTAACCGGCTGCTCGTCGCGCCCGCCAACGCCGTGCGGACGGACAACGGGCTGCTGACGGCGGCGCTGCTCGGCCTCGACGATGCTGGGCAGCGGGAGCAGGTGATCCGGTTCATGCGGGGCGAGGACGTCAACGACATCGACGGCGACGGCAGCACCGCAGACGCGCGTCATCAGCTCGGCGACCCGCTGCATTCACAGCCCGCTTCGGTCGTTTACGGCGGCACGCCGACCTCGCCCGACATCAACGACGCGGTCGTCTACTTCGCGACGAACGACGGCTTCCTGCACGCGATCGACACGTCCACCGGCGTCGAGAAGTGGGCGTTCGTCCCGCCGGAATTCCTTGCCGACCAGGCCCAGCTTCTCGCGAATCCCGCGTCGGACTCGAAGCAGTACGGCATCGACGGCAATCTGCGCGTCCAGGTGATCGCCGATCACGACGGCATCATCGATGCGGCCAGCGGCGAGAAGGTATATCTGTTCTTCGGGCTGCGCCGCGGAGGCAGCGCTTACTACGGCCTCGACGTCACGAATCCCGACGCGCCTACGCTCCTGTGGCGGCTCGACGGCACGAGCCTCGCGGGTCTCGGCCAGACGTGGTCGAGCCCGGTGCCGACGCAGATCAAGGTCGGGACCGAGTCGCGGCACGTCGTGATCTTTGCCGGGGGCTACGATACGTCACAGGACGTCGCCAATGTCGTGCCCGGTCCAGACGCTCTCGGCAATGCGATCTACATCGTCGACTCGGTCACCGGCGAGCTCATCTGGCGCGGCAGCAACGCCAGCGCCACGCGCACGTTCGCGGACATGAACTACTCTATTCCTGCCGACCTCAAGGTCATCGACCTCGACTCCGATGGCTTTGCGGACCGGATCTACGGCGCCGACATGGGCGGCCAGGTGTGGCGGTTCGACATCTTCAACGGCCAGTCGGCTTCGAACCTCGTGACGGGCGGCGTCATCGCGCGGCTCGGCAGCGCCGGTCTCGGCTCGCCTACGCTCGCCGACGCGCGCAGGTTCTATTACGCGCCAGACGTCGCGCTCGCGACGACGCGCGCGGGCACGTTCCTGCACATCGGCATCGGCTCCGGTTTTCGTGCTCATCCGAACGAGACGGCGAACTTGAACCGGTTCTACGCGTTGCGAGACTACGATCCGTTCCGGCATCTGACGCAGGCGGAGTTCAACGCGCGAACCGTCATCACCGAGGATCACCTCGCCGATATCACGGACCCTGACGACCCCAACGCGGTCGTCGAGCACGGCAGCGCCGGCTGGATGCTGCGGCTCCGTACGGGCGAGAAGGTGCTCGCCGAGGCGCGGACGTTCGACAACGAGGTCTACTTCACGACGTTCACGCCGGACGCCGCGCCGGACGGAACGAGCTGCGAGCCGCGGCTCGGCACGAACCGCCTCTACGTCGTGAGCCTTTTCGACGGGGCGCCCGTGACGAATCTCGACGGCTCGCTCGACGAGGACGAGCTCACGATCGGGGACCGCGCGATGGAGTTCCAGGGCTCGATCGCGAGCGAGGTCTCGTTCCTGTTCCCGTCCGTGGCGGATCCCGAGAACTGCGTCGGCGACGAATGCCGACCGCTCCCCATCGTTTGCGTCGATCTGTTCTGCTTCCCGACGAGCTTCGGGAATAACCCGATCCGCACGTTCTGGAGGCAGGAGGATGTCGATTGACGGCTCGAGCCGGCCGTTGAGCAAGTCTCGCGCCGTCCCGGTGAGACGGCGAATGGCCGGCATTACGCTCATCGAGCTGATGATCGTCGTCGTCGTCGTCGCGATCCTCGGCATGATCGCCGTGCCGAGCTATCGGCAGTACACGATGAGGGCACATCGCACCGAGGCGAAGACAGCGCTGCTCCGGCTCCAGGCGAATCAGGAGCGCTGGTACCTGCAGAACAACACGTATACGGACGACCCGGAGGCGCTCGGCTTCGCCGGCGACCTGACCGAGAACGGCGTCTACACGCTGTCGATCACCAGCGCCGACCTCACCGAAGGCTATACGGCGACGGCCACGCCGACGGCCGGCGGCGGCACGAACGGCGTCTCGATGACGAGCGACACCGAATGCGCGTCGTTCACCGTCGACTCGCAAGGCCGAAAGAGCGCATCCCCCGACCCGAACGCCCGCTGCTGGTAGGTAGGAGGAAAATTGGTGTCAGACACCATTTTTCCCGGCTGGGGAAAAATGGTGTCTGACACCAATTTTCCTCCGAGCGGGCCCCGGTCACCCCTCGCCCGCGAGCTTCTCCCGCCGCCACTCGAGCAGGTTGTCGAGGATGATGAGCGCGGCGCCGATCGTGATCGCCGAATCGGCGACGTTGAACGCCGGGAAGCTCCATCCGCCGTAGTGCACGCGAATGAAGTCGATCACGTGTCCCCACAGCACGCGATCGATGACGTTGCCGAGCGCACCGCCGAGGACGAACGCGAGGCCGGCCGCGAGCACGCCCTGCCCTCGCGCCGGCAGCCGCCGCAGCCAGATCAGAATGCCGATGCTGACCGCAACGGCAAGGATCGTGAAGAACCAGCGTTGCCATCCGGAAGCGTCGTCCAGGAAGCTGAACGCCGCGCCCTCGTTGTGCAGCCTCACGATGCTCAGCACCGGCAGCAGCACGATCTCGTCGAACTCCCTGAGGTTGCTCGTGATCGCGTACTTCGTCGCCTGATCGAGCACCATCACGACGAGCGACACCCAGAGCCAATTGCTCGCTCCGGCGCGCAGCGAGAACCAGCCGCGTTCGCTCATTGCCCGCTCTCGTCGGCCTTCGCGAGGCGAAGGCTCCACCTCGGCTCGGTATCCGCCTGCTCGACGACGAACGCACGATCCTTCGGGGGACGCGCCCACCGGCTCGCAAGCGTCTCGCTCATCACATAGTCGCGGTGCGCGGCGAGCGCCTCCTCGACGGCCGAATCGCCCTCGATCTCGAGCACGATGCGGTCCGCAACCTCGAGGCCGGCCTGCTTGCGGGCTTCCTGCACGGCCCTGACCAGCTCGCGTGCAAGTCCCTCGCGCCTCAGCTCCTCCGTCAGCGTCGTGTCGAGCCCGACGAGATAGCCGCCCTCCTCCGCGCACGCAAACCCCTCGGCCGAAGACGTCTCGATCAGCAGCGCCTCCGGCGGCAGCTCGACCTGCTGCCCGGCGATCTCCGCGTGCTGCGTCTCCCCGCGCGCCGCCGCCGCCGCGATGGCCGCGCCGTCAGCCGACGCGAGGTATTCGCGAATGGCCGGGATCAGCTTCCCGTAGCGCTTGCCGAGCAGCGGCAGGTTCGGCTTGATGCGGTAGCTCACGAGCTCGGCGTCGCGCGCGAGGAGATCGATCGACTTCACGTTCAGCTCCTCGAGGATCTGCTCGCCGTGGCGCCGCACGGCCCGCTCCGCCGCGTCGTCCGGCACGCGCACGAGCAGACGCGCGAGGGGCTGGCGCACCTTGAGCCGGGATTCGTTGCGCGCGGCGCGTCCGAGCCCGACGACTCGCTGCACGACCGCCGTCTCCTCGAGCAGCGCGGCATCGAGTCTCTCCGAGCGGTGCTCGGGCCACGCCGTCATGTGCACGCTCGCGGGCGCCTCTCGATCCACGCCTCGGACGAGGTTCTGATACATCGCCTCGCTGATGAACGGCACGAACGGCGCAAGCAGCCGGGTCAGCGTCTCGAGGCACTCGTAGAGCGTCGCGTAGGCCGCGGTCTTGTCGTCGCCGCGTGCGGCCTTCCAGAAGCGCCGGCGATTGCGCCGCACGTACCAGTTGCTGAGCTGGTCGACGAAGCGCTCGATCGCGGTGCCCGCGGTCAATGCATCGTAGCGCTCGAGCGCGTCGGTCACCGTGCGGATCGTGTCCTCGAGCAGCGAGATCACCCAGCGGTCGATTTCCGGCCGCTCCGCATACGGCACGCTGCGGCTCGGATCGAAACCGTCGAGCCTCGCGTACATCACGAAGAAGCCGTAGGTGTTCCACAGCGTGTTGATGAAGCCGCTCGCGACGTCCGCGATGATGTCGACGGACACCCGCTTCTGCACATCCGGCGCGACCCGCGCGGTGAAATGCCAGCGCAGCGCATCCGCGCCGACGGAGTCGAAGACGTCGTACGGATCGACGATGTTGCCGAGCGACTTCGACATCTTCTTGCCGTCCTGGTCGACGATGTGGCTGAGACACACGACGTTCCTGTACGCCACGCTGTCCGAGACCATCGTCGCGATCGCGTGCAGCGTGTAGAACCAGCCGCGCGTCTGGTCGATCGCCTCGCAGATGAAGTCGGCAGGAAAGCTCTGCTCGAACGTCTCGCGGCGCTCGAACGGGTAATGCCACTGCGCATACGGCATCGAGCCCGAGTCGAACCAGCAGTCGATGACTTCGGCCACGCGACGGTACTCGCGCCCGTCGTGCACGAACGTGATCTCGTCGATCGCGGGGCGATGCAGGTCGAGCCCGTCGAGCTTGCGCCC
>Ga0079224_100015724_pt1 | contig 10605 bp, 10 predicted proteins | sample Stecom2015_FD_80414 | JGI IMG/M metagenome (GOLD analysis project Ga0079224, IMG submission 80414) | Agricultural soil microbial communities from Utah to study Nitrogen management - Steer compost 2015 | ecosystem: Environmental > Terrestrial > Soil > Agricultural land | place: USA: Utah...
CCTGTTCCCACCTCTCTCCTCCCTCCCCCTATACTTCCCTCATGTTAGAGCAGGAGCCTACCGCCGGGTTGGGGGGAGTGCGGGCGCACCTACCGGCCCTCCTGATTTTCACTTTCTTGAGCGTAGCGCTGACCTGGCCGCTGGCCTGGAAGATGCGGGATACGATCGTCTCCTGGGGCGATCCGGTCTTCCAGGTGTGGACGATGGCCTGGGTCTGGCACGCGCTGACGACCTCGCCGGGCGACCTGTTCGATGCAAACGTCTTCTACCCCTGGCGCAACGTGCTGGCCTACTCCGACCACCTCATCGGACAGACGCTGCTCATCTGGCCGGTCTACCCGCTGACCGGTAACGTCCTGCTGGCCGACAACATCGCCTTCTTCACGGCGCTCATCTTCTCGGCTATGGCGATGTACCTGCTGGTCGTCGACATGACCGGCAGCCGGATTGCCGGGATCCTGGCCGGGGCAGCCTTCGCCTTCGCGCCGCCGCGCATGGCGCACGTCGAGCACCTGCACGTTCTCTCGGCCCAGTGGCTGCCGCTGGCGCTGCTCTGCCTGCGGCGGCTGACCTTCGCCCGAGGACGCCGGCGCGTCTGGTGGGCGGCCGGGCTGGGCGGCTGCTTCTTCGCCCAGGGGCTCTTCGGCATCTACTTCCTCTACTTCATGATCGTCATGCTGATCGCGGCTGGCGCCGTCTATCTGGGCTTCGCGCTCTACGACCGCGACCGGCGGATCGTCGAGGCACTCGGCATGGGCGCGCTGGCCTGCGCCGTCGGCGGGGCGCTACTCTTCCCGACGCTCTGGCCCTATCAGGTGGTACATCAGGATCTCGGCGTCGAGCGCGAGCAGGAAGAGGTGAGCTACTGGAGCGCCACGCGCAGCGACTTCATCGCCGCGCCGCCCCTCAACGACCTTTGGGGTGAGGTCTTCGCCGACCAGCACCGCCACATCGAGCAGGACCTGTTCCCTGGCCTGTTCCTGCTCGCCTTCGCCGCCGTCGGGCTGGCCGACCGGCGCGCGCGGCGCACCCGCTGGGTGCTGCTGGCCGTCGTCGTGACCGGCGCGACGCTGGCGTTCGGCCTGTCGGCGACCATCTCCGGCCGCGAGGTCTGGATGCCCTATCACATCTTCTACGACTGGCTGCCTGGATTTCGGGCCATCCGCGTCCCGGCCCGCTTCGGGCACCTGGCGCTGGTCGGACTCGGCGGGCTGGCCGGGCTTGGAGTGAGCCTGACCCTGCGCGCCCTGCGGCCCCGGCTCGACCGCTTGCACCGCCCCCGGAACCGGGGCTATCTGGCCGTGGCGCCGCTGCTTGTCGGGCTAGTGCTGGTCTGGGCCGACACGTCGACGACCCTGACGCTGCCCGATCCGCTGCCGGTCGACAACCCGCGGCCTGACTACGCTTACCTCGCTGAGCATCCCGGCGCGGTGCTCGAGATCCCGATGGGTGACGGGCCGGTCGCTTCGGCCTGGCCCAACTTCTGGTCGACCAAGTACTGGAATCCGGTCGCCAACGGCTTCTCCGGGATCGTCCCGCCGACTTACGACCTGCTGCGTGAGCGCTCCCGCCAGATCCCGGACCCGGCGGTGATCCGCCTGCTGCAGGGCGTCGGGATCGACTACCTGGTTGTTCACACCGAGATGGAGTCGGAGGAGCGCGCCCGGGTGGACGCGGGGCTGGAAGCGAACCCGGCGGTGACGCTCGTGCTGCCCGGCGTCGACGCCGTCTACCGGCTCGACTCTGACCCCTGGCTATGGCGCCTGGCCGAAGCCGTTCCCGGCGACGAGCCGGTCGACCTGCCGGACGTCAGCTCCGACCCGCTGGCCTACGGGCTGCTCCTGGCGATTCTCCAGCGCGAGGGGCACACGGTGACCGGTCAGGGCACGATTGGCTACATGAGCTTGAAGCAGGCTGACTCCCCGCGCTGCTACGTAGTGCTCGACGCTGGCGCCGACCCGGCCGCCCACGGCTACCCGGACGTCGACGAGATCGCTCGCGAAGAGGGTTACGTTCTGTATCGCAACCGGGGCTGCGAGTAGCCGCTCAGGCGTCGAGCTTGCGCTGCTCCGGGCGGCGAGCGCGGCGCTGGGCGCGTCCGCGCCCCCGGACGAGCGAGAAGTGCGTCTGGCCTTCGAGCTTGTCGTTAATCAGTGCGGAGACGGTGTAGACGCCCTCGCGCTCGAAGCGCAGCGAGAATTTGAAGGCGGCCTGGACGCGCTGGGTCTGGCCGGGGGTGATGCCCGGGGGACGACCGGCCTCGATGTGCCCCTGGACCCTACTGAGCTGGTTGCCCTGGTCATCCTTGATCTGAATCTCCATCGGCATCCGGATGTTCGTCTCATCCCAGCCGACGGCGAACGAAACGGCGATCGAGATGATCTGCCGGACCGGGAAGTCCTGATTGACGACCAGTCGATCCCAACCGCCGCCCATCAGGTAGAGCTTGCTATTCAGGATCTCCGCGGAATCCGCCAGGATGATCCACTCGACGCGCATCGCTGTCCCCTACCGTCTCTATGTACGTGCTAGCCTTCTCGCCGCGCAAGCCAACGCCGAACGGTCATCGTAGCCGGTGCAGCGCCGCCGTCCGTCGATGATTCCGCGGCGCAGATCGAGAGGAGTCCATCGTGCCCGCAACCGATCACCGGGCGATCATCCAGCGCTACTGCGACATCTTCGAGCAGGGCGACCTCGACGCCATCGATGAGATCGTCGCCCCCGCCGTCATCGACCACGGCGCCTACAAGGGCCAGCAGGCCGGCATCGAGGGGTACCGGGAGTTCTTCAAGCTCTGGAAGACGGCCTTCCCCGATCTCAAGCTCGAGCTGGAGATGACGATCAGCCAGGGCGACCTGGTTGCCTACCGCTGGACCGGCACCGGCACCCACCTGGGACCCTACCACGAACACCCACCCTCCGGGCGCCCGGTACGCTTCACCGCCATCTCCATCAGCCGCATCCGCGACGGCAAGATCGTCGAAGACTGGATCGAACTCGACAACCTCAGCCTGCTGCGGCAGATCGGAGCGTTGGGGGAGTAGGTTGTATAGGTTATAGGTTGTAGTTCGTAGTTTGTAGGGAAGACAGTAGAGCCCTCACCCCCGCGGCCCAGAGGGCACCACTCTCTAACACCCACGAGCGGGTACCCGGAGGGAGGGGACGGGAAAGGGAGCCTCCCCGTCTTCCTACAAACTACGACCTACAAACTAGGCCTCAAAGATCCAGCCGTCCAGGTCGCGGTCGTAGCTGAGCAGTTCGTCCTCGGTGAAGAAGATGGCGACCTCGCGGCGGCCGCTGGCGGGGGAGTCGGAGGCATGCACGAGGTTGCGGCCGATCGTCAGGCCGAAGTCGCCGCGGATCGTGCCGGGCGCGGCCGCGGCCGGGTTGGTGGCGCCGACAGTGTTGCGGATGATCGCGCAGGCCCCGGTGCCGGGCTTCGGCTCGCCGGTGTCCTTGTCGATCTCCTGGGCCGGGCCTTCGACGGCGGCGACGACCACCGGCGTGCTGGTGATGTAGCTGACCAGGCCCTCGTAGAACGGCTTGCCCTGGTGCTCGGCGTAGTGCTGCTCGGCCAGCTCGCGCGTGACCTGCATCAGCTTCAACCCGGCGAAGCGCAGCCCGCGTCGCTCCAGCCGCCCCAGCACCTCGCTCATCAGCCCGCGCTGCATCGCGTCCGGCTTGACGATCACCAGGCTGCGTTCCATCTCCATCAATTACCTCCTAGGAAACAGGGAAGAGGGAACACGAAACGGGGAACAGTTGAAGTCCGGCCCGCTTCCTTCTCTTCCTACGAACGACGAACTATGACCTATGAACGGCAAACTCACCTCAGCTGTCCACGCGGTACAGGAAGGTCTGCTGCGTGGCCCAGGCATTGAGGAGGCGGGAGAGGACGTTGCGGGCCTGGAGCGCCCAGTCGAAGCCGGGCGTGCCGCTGAAGTCGAGGTCGATGCGCTCCTGGACCGGTCGGCCGGCGAACTTCTCGTAGTTGGCCGCCGAGAGCGTGTCGCTGCGCTGGGAGATGCGGTGCACCTCGGCGAAGACGCTGGAGCCGTCGGTCATGAAGTAGGCGCCGAAGCCGGGATCGAGGTTGATCCCGAACACGCCGCCGTGCTCGATGTTGTCGACGATCGTCGGGTAGCCGGGCCGCACGCGGTTGGTGTACTGCTCCTGGAAGGCTTCGAGCATCGGCATGACGATCGGCCGCAGTTGCTTCAGCAGCGTGATGCACTCTTCCTCGGTCATGCCGGCCGGGACTGCCTCCGGCTGCTGGTCGTGCCGTTCTTCGGCCTCAGCTTCCGCCTGCTGCTGGACGTTTGTCGGTTCCCGCTCTTCAGCCACGACTCCCGCTCTCCGTTTGTTCCCCCGGCTCCCCTGAGCCACCGCGCATTCCGCCGCCTAGTATCGCAGAAGTAGGTTGTAGTTCGTAGGGAGCCCTCACCCCCGGCCCCTCTCCCGGGTACTCTCTGGGTGATTGGGCGGGGTGCCCTCTGGGCCGCGGCCGGGGATGAGGGCCGCTCTTTCCCTCTTCCCTACCTATACAACCCCTCCACAAACGGGACCAGGTCGGCAGCCACCCGCTCCGGGGCTTCCCACTGCGGGGCGTGGCCGCGCTGGCTGAGTGCGATCACTCGCAGCGAGGGTGGCAGCAGCGGCCGGAGCAGGTCCCAGGAGCGCAGCGAGTCGCTGTAGCCGTGCAGCACCACGACCGGGACGCCGTCGGGGGTCGCCCTGTTCGAGGTAAGGCAGGCGTAGCCCGCTGGGGAGCGTTACAGACTGGATCGTGGTGGAAATGGCAGTCCCTTTGCTACTGGCCGGGGCCAGCGGAGCGTTCGATGGAGAGCGCGCCTCGGGGGTGCTGACTCCTCCGGGCGCGCTCGATGTGATGGTTGGCGCGGTTAGCGTGTGGTGAGCTTCATCTCGACGTTCAGGTTGAAGCCTTCGCTGGCGTTGAGGCCGAGGAAGCGCTGGGTGAGCTCGCCGCGGGCGTCGCTGTACTCGTCCGTGCCGCCGGTGATGGCGCGCTGGATCGGCACGCCGACGTCGGCCAGCTCGTAGCCCTGCGAGACGATCATCTGCTCGCCCAGCTCATCGCCGAAGTTGTAGAGCTGGGTGGTCACGACCAGCGGGCCGCTGGTGGCGTGTGCGCCCTCGCCGATGAACGTGCCGTAGCAGGTCCAGCTACCGATGACGAGGTCCGGGAACTCCGGCGAACCGTCCGGGTTGACGCCGTTCGAGCCGTTCAGCGTGCCGGCCGGGTAGAGATAGCCGTGGGTGACGAAGAAACTGCCGGCGGCCGGCAGGCCGTCTTCATGCGCGTTGTCCGGGTCGAAGCGGAAGCGATTCATGTCCTCGGCGACGTCGAACTTCAGGATGCGCGAGGCGCGTGGGGGCTCGCCGCCGGGATCGGTGAAGATATCGGGCGCGCCTGTCGCGCCGGTCACGCCGAGGGTGGCGATACCGAGGGCGAGCAGGACGGCCAGCAGGACAGCGGAACGCAGGTGTCTGGATAGCATGTGGCTTTCACCTCCATGTGTGTGAGCTTCATCGCTCGGGTATCCCATCGTGCAGGCGCCGCACGCTCCGTATCCTAGGCAGTTCCCGGCGTCGGGCAATCTGGAGAACTACGCATCGCGTTTGCCTGCCCTTAGAGGCAACTCTCCCCTGCCGCTGGCAGGGACTACTCATAATCGGCAAGCAGATCGAATTCGCGGGATGACCGCGCAGGTCCCTCCTAGGGGTATGCGACTAGTCATGGCTTGCTGGTGATGTCTCGGCGCAAATGCAGCATCACACGCGCCTTGAGGGTCTAGCGTCTCTCATAAACTAGTGCAACCTTCACCTTAGGTGAGTTCCATGATGAGGCAATTCATGCTAGCCTGCTCGCCACTGGGAGGGTTGGATGGACATGCGATCTCCTGGTCGACGTAGGCACCGGACGCTGGAGCGCCAAATCGATCCTGAGGCTGCGGCGCTAATGAATCGTTTGCTGGAGGAGATCACACCGGATCGCCTCACGCTCGTCGAGGCCGCTGATGTAGTGGAGAAATCGACAGACGTCATCCTCGGCTGGATCAGATCCGGACTACTGCCAGTCACTGGTGAACTTGATTCAGCTTGCATCGCGTACGCGGATCTTCGAGTTGCTGAAGAACGCGAAATCGAGCGAAAGCGACTCAAGCGTTTAGAGCGACAGCGCCGCCGTGAGCTCGAAGCTGAACGAATGCGCAAGGAAGGAAGAAACAAAGCCCAGCGGCAACGCGGGAAGCAACAACCCAACCCAACAGGAGGTAAGAAATCGAAAAATCGGGAGCATGCCGTCCAGTCCTTACCCCCACGATCGAAGCTCGATAGATCAGGGCCAGCGGTAGCCCACGTGCGCCCGGATCCCGATAAGAACCCCGTGGTGTATGCAGGCAAGATGGAGCGGCTTAGATACCTGCAAACCTTGCCGAACCCGACCGGAGCGGAAAGAGCAGAGATGGTTCGGCTTAGGTCAGACCTCCGAAGATTCGCCCGTGAAGACTGAGAGCGCGATCCCAACAGCTCTCGAGCAAGCACATTGAGCAAGCGCATATAGGAAGAACCTCGCATTGACCGGTCGACACGGGCGCTGATAGGCTTCCAGTTCGTGGTTGGTCGTTCCCGGACCTCGGGGACGCGCCTTTCTTTTTGACTAGCATCGGTGGAACGCTCGTGTCGACGGTGATGAGCCGGCGGCCGGTCAATTCCGGCCCTGCTGGAGGAAGCTCGGACGCCGGGGAGATCCGACGCGCTGTACTGGGCCTGGCCTGGCCCTCGATTCTCGAAAACCTGATGCAAGCCGCGCTCGGCTTTATCACGACCCTGATGGTCGCGCGCCTGGGCTCGGCCGCGGTCGCTGGCGTCGGCACCGCCAGCCAGGTGCAGGTCATTGTCATCACCGCCTTCTTCGCCGTCTCGATGGGCACGACGGTGCTGGTCGCCCATGCCTTCGGCGCCGGCCGGATCAAGACCGAGGGCGACGCCATCACCAAGCAGTCGCTGGTCGCCGGGCTGATCCTGGCGCTGGTGCTGACGCCGCTGACGGTGCTGCTGGCAGCGCCGGTCATGCGCGGCCTGGGCGCGGAGCCGGACGTCGTCCACGAGGGCGCGAAGTTCCTGCAGATCACCTCGCTGAGCTTCATCTTCATGGCGGTCATGTTCATCCTCAGCGGCGCGCTGCGCGGCGTCGGCGACACGCGCACCTCGATGATCGTCACCGCCATCATGAACGTGATCAACATCGCGCTGGTCTACGTGCTCGTCTTCGGCGTGCTGTTCGTGCCCGAGCTGGGCGTGACCGGCGCGGCGCTGGCGATGGTCTTCTCGCGCGCTGTCGGCGGGGCGATCATGGCCTGGCTGCTCTGGAGGGGCCGCCGCGGGCTGAAGATCGCCGGCCGCGACGGCTGGCGGCCGGACTGGGGGCGCATGAAGCGGCTGGCCGACATCGGCCTGCCGTCGATGGGCGAGTCGGTGCTGCGCTCCGGCGGGCAGATCGCCTTCGTCGTCGTCGTCTTCATGCTCGGTACGGCGGTGACGGCCGGCAACCAGGTGGCCCAGAACGCGATGTTCCTCTCGATGTTCCCGGGCTTCGGCTTCTCGATGGCCGCCACCGCGCTGGTCGGCCAGTCGCTGGGCGCGCGCAACCCGGAGCGGGCGCGGCACGTCGGCATGACGGCCACGCGCTGGTGCCTGGCCTGGATGAGCGCGATGGGCGTGGTCTTCTTCGTCTTCGCCGAGCCGATCATGGAATTCGCGGCCAGCGGCGATGACCGGGACGCGATTATCGCGGCCGGCGTCGACGCGCTGCGGCTGATTGCCTTCATCCAGCCGCCGCTGGCGATCGGCTTCGTGCTGGCCGGCATCCTGCGCGGCGCGGGCGACACGCGCTTCCCGATGTTCTCGACCTCGGTGACGATGTGGCTGCTGCGCGTGCCGTTGGCTTACCTCTTCGGTGTGGTCTTCGACTGGGGCCTGCAGGGCATCTACGTCGGCATGCTGCTGGACACCGTCGCCCTGATGCTGCTCAACCTCTGGCGCTACCGCCAGGGCAACTGGATGCGCCGCAACCTGGTCGAAACCGACGGTGGCGACGGCGAGCGCGCCGCGTCCCCCGCCGCGCCCGAACCGGCAGTGGCCGGGGTGAGGGATTAGGGATCGGTTTGCAGGAAGACAGACAGGCGATGGTGATGGATCGCGGGTTCCCGTTTGGCTCTTGTCTCGTTCCTGGTCCCTGATTCCCATGCGCGAGCGGCTGGACAACCCGAAACGCCTGGCCTTCGACTTCGCGGTGTTGATGGTCGCGCTGGCGCTGTTCGCGCTGGCGATGGTGCTGTCGCTGCAGAGCGACCTGGGGGCCAGCTCCTGGACGGTCTTCCACCACGGCATCAGCCTGCAGACGCCGCTGACGCTCGGCACGGCCGGGATCATCGTCGGGCTGCTGATCCTGGTCAGCTCCTGGGCGATGGGCATCAAGCCGGGTATCGGCACGCTCGCCAACATGCTCTTCATCGGCATCTGGACGGACGTCTACCTGGAGTTCGAGCTGATCCCGAAGGCCGCCTGGCTGCCGGCCCAGCTCGCTATGCTGGTCGGCGGGGTGGTGCTGCTGGGCTTCGCGACGGCGCTCTACATCAAGACCGGCTTCGGGGCCGGCCCGCGCGACGCCTTCATGCTGGCGCTCACCCGGCGGACGAACATCCGCGTCGGGATCATCCGCTGGGCGATGGAGATCACGGTGGTCGTGATCGGCATCCTGCTCGGCGGCTCGTTTGGGATCGGGACGCTGATCTTCGCGGCGCTGATCGGCCCCTCGGTCGACTTCTTCTTTAACATCTTCGGCATCCGCACCCGCGCCGGCGACACCCAGCGCGCCCGGCGCCTGTCTCGCCTGCGCCGCGCCCAGGCAGAGTGACCGGTCGCCCCGCTATCGGGCTGCCGTAGCTTGCGCGGGAGACCGTCAGCCGTTCATCGGCTCGACGCCATCGGCCGCTTCGCCGGTGCGCGCGCCGAGCAGGCTGCGGGTCAGTTCGCCGCCGACCGCGATCATCTCATGCAGCGCCCGGTCGAGGTGCCGCTCGCCGATGGCCAGATCGGCGTCGTCCGGTAGCTCGTCGGCGGCGAAGAGGGCCGCCTTGCGGATCAGCTCGCGGATGAACGCCGCGCTCACCCCGGCCGTGCGCTCGACGACAAGCCCCCAGTCATCCAGCTCGATGCTCAGCCCGCGGCTGTAGAGCTTCAGCAGGCGCTCGCGGCAATCGGCGTCCGGCAGCGGGATCTCGATGGCCTGGTCGATCCGCCCGGGCCGCGAAGCCAGAGCCGGCTCCAGGAGCTCCGGTCGGTTAGTGGTGAGCAGGAAGAGGATGTCGAGATCCTCCGCGAGCCCATCCATCTCGTTGAGCAGCTCGAAGAGCAGCGCTCCGCCCGCCTGGGGGTGGGTGCGCTCCTCCGCCACCAGGTCCACGTCTTCGAAGATCACGGTCGAGGGCTGCAGCAGCCGGGCCAGCGCGCAGGTGCGCTGGATCAGGCCGTAGCCGCGCCCTGTCAACAGCAGGACGGTGCGATCCTGCATCTGGCTCGCCAGGTACATCGCGGTGAGAGTCTTGCCGGTGCCGGGCGGGCCGTAGAGCAGCAGCCCGCGCTTGAGGTGCTGGCCGGCCGCCCTGAGCCGCTCGCGCTGCGCCGCGAAGCGCAGTGTGTGGCGCTCGGCGCGCTCGACCACCTCCGGCGGCAGGATGATCTGCTCGCGGCCGACGTGTGGCAGGCGATGGAACTGCATGTCGAAGCGCCCGTACATGTCCATCTTCAGGGAGATCACCTTGCCGCGATAGACGTTGTGCTCGCGCGTCAGGCGGCGTAATTCGGCCAGGAAGCGCTCGGCGGTGGCCCGTTGGGCCGCTATGACGTCGACGCGCACCTTCGCGAAGGGCGTGTGCTGGACCGGGCCGCCGACCAGCGCCGCCAGGCGCTCGTCGCCGTCCCGGAGGATGTACAGGCCGGACTGGATGGCCGGTAGCACGCGGCCCTCATCAAGTGCGATGTTGACGTACTCGACCGGCCCTTCGACGGGTGGGTTGGGGCCCATCGATCCGGGACGCGGCCTGACCAGCAGATCGGCCAGCCCCAGGCCCATATGTCGCTTGTGCTCGGCGCTGATCCCCAGCAGTTCGGCTTCCCGGCCGTCTCGTCGGAGATAGGCGTCGAAGGCGAGTTGGACGTTCGCATGCTCGCTGGGGTCGAACTCTTCAGTAAGGATCGGCAGTGTGCCGGCTGGAGCGCCGAAGTGCGCGCTCAGGCGCTGGAGGAAGAATGGCTCCGGCGCGGGAGCATGCGAAGAGTCGGCGAAGGACTGAAAGGTGCTCATGGCGCGGTCCCCTGGGATTGAAGCTTGTCGAGAGACGGATCTTAACACGCGCGCAAGAGGGGGGCCTCGACCCGGCATGCTGGATCAGTCCCACACCAGGTTGCACTGGGATGGCCGACCCGGCCCACCGTTGGAGGGGCCGGGCACGCACGGCGTGGCGCTGGCTCCACCCGGCGAGGAGGAGGCGGGGCGGAAGCGGGGAGAGACGAGCTCCGGCG
>Ga0079224_100015727_pt1 | contig 10604 bp, 9 predicted proteins | sample Stecom2015_FD_80414 | JGI IMG/M metagenome (GOLD analysis project Ga0079224, IMG submission 80414) | Agricultural soil microbial communities from Utah to study Nitrogen management - Steer compost 2015 | ecosystem: Environmental > Terrestrial > Soil > Agricultural land | place: USA: Utah...
CGCGCGGCATCGGAATCAATTGCTGCAGTCCGCGCAGCGTCGGGCGCGCCCGCATCTGCGTCGAGAGGAATTCAGCTGCAGCCTCGCCGCCCTCCTGATGCCTGATCTCTTCGGCAATCGCCAGCGCCACGCGCGTGGAGGGATACCGCGTGAGGCATTGGCGCAGAAACTCAACCAGTTGCTCGCGACGGTCCAGTGCGTCGTAGCAACTGCGCAATGTGTCCAGCGCCTCCGGTACCAGCGCCGCATTCTGTTCGGGAATGCGGCGCAAGGCGTCGATGCCCGCCTGGAAATTCCCCGCACGATACTCGGCGATACCCAGCAGTAACGACGCTCGCACGCAGCTCGGATCGCGGCCCAGCGCCTGCTTCAAATGCACGCGCACCGCTTCGAATTCACTTTTCTCCAGTGCCGCCTGTGCCAGTTCGCAGTGAAAGTGCGCGATAGCACCTTCGAGCTCGGGGTCCGGGTCGGGCGCACTCAAGAAAAAATTGCGCCGCGGTAGCAGCCGCGTGGCAGTCTCGATCGCCTTGGTCCACTCGCGCTCGGATTGATAAATCTCGATCAAGTGACGCAGCGCAACGGCGCGCAGCTCTTCCGAGCCGGGAACCAGCTCGCGCAGCAACTGCTCGGCGCGATCGAGCAGACCCGCGCTGATATAGTCGCGCGCCAGTTCCAGCTTCGCGCGCTGCATTTGCACCGGCGGCAATTGCGGACGCGCCAGCAGGTTGTGATGGATGCGGATCGCGCGCTCGACATCGCCCTTCCTGCGCATCAGGTTGCCCAGGGCGATATGCGTTTCGAGCGTTTCCTTGCTCACTTCGAGCGTGGTCAGGAAGGTGTCAATGGCCTCGTCGGGCCGATCGTCGAGCAGGTAGTTCAGGCCGCGAAAATAATCGCGATACGCCTTGCTGGCGCCACCGGGCAATGGCGACGAGCCGCTCGCGAAACGCCCCAGCAACCAGCCGCAGGCGATGGAGGTAAAAACCAGCAGAAACATCCAGACAGTAGCCATATCGATGCTCAATGCCGGATGGCAATGCCTTTAAGTTCGGCGAGCTCGCGCTCGCACTGTTCAAGTCGACGGCGCAGCCGATAGCGGTTTGCCTGCAGCCGCAGCAGCGCCCCACTGCCGGCGAGCAGCCCCGCTATTCCGCCCACCGCAAATGCTGCCAGCAACCACACCGCCAGCGGGCGTTCGCGCAACTGCAGCGCGAGCAGATCCAGCGGCACGGCCTGCGCGTTCTGCAGCGCGAACAGCAACCCGAACACCAGCACCAATAACAACAGCAGAACGATCAGAACTCGACGAACCCAGCGCATCGTTGATTCCTTGGCTCATTATCAAAAAAAAACGGCATGATCGTAGATCACACCGTTTTCTCGATTCCAGCATGAGCAATCAGACTTGCTGAATGCTCAAGTTGACCCGCTCCCGCATCTCCTTGCCTGGCTTGAAATGCGGCACATGCTTGCCGGCCAGTTCGACCGTATCGCCCGTCTTGGGATTGCGTCCCAGGCGCGGTTCGCGGTAGTGCAGAGAAAAACTGCCGAACCCGCGAATTTCGATACGTTCGCCCTGCGCCAGGGTTTGTGACATGTGCTCGAGAATCGCCTTCACCGCCAGCTCGATATCCTTGACGGATAACTGCGGCTGCTTGGCAGCGATTCGCTCGATCAACTCGGATTTGGTCATTGCTTCCGCGCTCCCTCATTGCCGAGGCAGGTCACAACGACGCAGCAGATCGGCGCATTAACGCTGACCTGCCTCCGTCACCGGACTTACTCCTGGCTTTGCATTTTGGCTTTGATCAGATCACCGAGCGTGGTTGGAGCAGCTTGTTCGACTTCCTGCTCACGATGGGCACGCACCGCTTCTTTCTCGTCTTCGATGTCCTTGGCTTTCACAGACAATCCGATAACGCGATTTTTGCGATCGACACTGATGATCTTCACTTCGATGCTGTCCCCTACTTTCAGGACATTGCGCGCATCTTCAACTTTGTCGCGGCTGATTTCGGAGGCTTTCAATGTGCCTTCGATTTCTTCGGCGAGCGTAATGATAGCAGCTTTGGCATCGACTTCTTTGATGGTGCCGTTGACGATGGAGCCCTTGTCATTGGTCGCCACGTAGCTGGTGAACGGATCCTGTTCGAGCTGTTTGATGCCGAGCGAAATACGCTCGCGCTCAGGATCGATCGACAGAATGACAGTCTCGATCTCGTCGCCTTTCTTGAAGCGGCGCACTGCTTCTTCGCCGGTTTCGTTCCAGGAAATATCGGACAGATGCACAAGACCGTCGATATTGCCTTCGAGGCCGATGAAGATACCGAAATCGGTGATCGATTTGATCGCGCCGGAAATCTTGTCGCCCTTGCTGTACTGACGGCCAAACGCGTCCCAGGGGTTTTCCTGGCACTGCTTGATACCGAGGGAAATACGGCGGCGCTCTTCGTCGATATCGAGAACCATCACTTCGACTTCATCGCCAACATTGACGACTTTCGACGGGTGAATGTTCTTGTTGGTCCAATCCATCTCGGACACGTGCACGAGGCCTTCGACACCTTCCTGCAACTCGGCAAAACAGCCGTAGTCGGTGAGATTGGTGACTTTCGCCTTGACGCGAGTACCTTCCGGGTAACGGCGGGTGATTTCGACCCATGGATCCGCGCCCAGCTGCTTCAGGCCCAGCGACACGCGATTGCGCTCGCGGTCGAACTTGAGAATCTTGACTTCGATCTCGTCGCCGACATTGACGATTTCGCTCGGATGCTTGATGCGCTTCCAGGCCATGTCGGTAATGTGCAGCAGACCATCGACGCCACCGAGATCGACGAATGCGCCGTAATCGGTGAGGTTTTTAACGATACCTTTGACAGCCATGCCTTCTTGCAGCGCGCCGAGCAGCTGCTCGCGCTCTGCGCTGTTGGCTTGCTCAAGGACGGCGCGACGCGAAACGACCACGTTATTGCGCTTCTGATCGAGCTTGATGACCTTGAATTCGAGTTCTTTGCCTTCCAGGTGCAGCGTATCGCGCACCGGACGCACATCGACCAGCGAACCTGGCAGGAACGCGCGAATGGTGTTGATGTCGACGGTAAAGCCACCTTTGACCTTGCCGTTGATAACACCCTTGACCACTGCTTCCTGCTCGCAGGCTTTTTCCAGATCTTTCCAGGCTTCCGCGCGCTTTGCCTTTTCGCGCGACAGGCGGGTTTCACCCCAACCGTCTTCTACCGCTTCGAGTGCAACCTGCACTTCGTCGCCGATTTGCAGATGCAGTTCGCCTTTATCGTTCAGGAACTGCTCGCGAGGGATGACGCCCTCGGATTTCAGGCCGGCATGGACCGTTACCCAGTCGTCATCAATATCGATTACAACGCCGGTCACGATTGCGCCCGGATGCATCTCGATAGTTTTTAAGCTCTCTTCAAATAACTCGGCAAAGCTCTCGCTCATATACACTCACCTAGAAAAACACGAGCATTTCTGCTCATCCCACGTCACCAGCATACGTGGGTCTGGTTGAAATCCCGATTGCCCGCGACAGCTGGTATTTCACGGGCGACCAGATCAAATCATGGCGCTAGATCAAAAAGCGCAAGCGCATCAGCTCGATCACACGCTGAAACACTTCTTCTCTATCGAGGACAGTACTGTCGATGAGCACGGCGTCCGCCGCCGGCCTGAGCGGCGCCACCGCGCGCTCGCTATCGCGTTGATCGCGCAGGCGGATGTCCTCTAAAAGGGCCGCGAGGTTAACACTTTCACCTTTGTCGATCAACTGCTTATACCGGCGCCGCGCACGGGCATCCGCGCTCGCCGTGAGGAACACTTTCAACGGCGCTTCGACGAACACATCGGTGCCCATGTCACGGCCATCGGCGACCAGTCCGGGCCGCTTGGCGAAGCTGCGTTGCAGCGACAACAGCGCCGCCCGCACCGCCGGAAAAACGGCGACGCGCGAGGCGTAAAAGCCAGATTGCTCGTTGCGCACCTGCAAGCTGATATCGCGCCCATTCAACAGCACGGCGGCGGGCTCGCCAACGGCGGCGGGCGCAAAACAGATATCGAGATTGGCGGCGATTTCAGCCAGCCTGGCCTCATCGTCGAACGACACGTCCTGCTCCACGGCCGCCAGCCCGACGATGCGATACAGCGCGCCGCTGTCGAGCAGGTGCCAGCCCAGGTGGCGCGCCAGCGACTGCGCCAGCGTACCCTTGCCCGAGCCGCTCGGCCCGTCGACCGTCACTATCGGTACTGCGAGCGTCATCCGCGCGAAACCTCGAGCCGCAGGCCGCAGCTCTGCGCGAGTTCGACGAAGTTGGGGAACGAAGTGGCGACATTCTCGCAGCGCTCGATCCGGATCGGGCCGCTCGCACGCAGTGCAGCGACTGCGAACGACATGGCGATGCGGTGATCGTGATGGGTCTGAATCACGCCGCTGCCGAGCTGGCCTCCGACAATGACGATGCCGTCCGGTGTCGGCGTCGCCTCGATTCCCAGCGTATGCAGTCCGTCAGCCATTACCTGAATGCGGTCGCTTTCCTTGACGCGCAGTTCTTCGGCGCCGCGCAGAATCGTTCGCCCCTCGGCACAGGCCGCAGCGATAAACAGCGCTGGAAACTCATCGATGGCCAGCGGTACCTGCTCGTCGGGAATCTCGATGCCGTGCAGCGGCGCGTAGCGCACGTGAATATCGGCCACCGGTTCGCCGCCGACTTCGCGCTCGTTATCGACCGTCAGATCCGCGCCCATCGCTTTCAGAATATTGATGACACCGATACGGGTGGGATTGATGCCGACATGCGTCAGCGTCAAATCGGAGCCGGGTGCGATCGCCGCTGCCACCATGAAGAAGGTTGCCGAGGAAATATCCGCCGGCACGTCGATGCGCGTCGCCGTCAGCTTGCCGCCGCTGCGCACGGCGACAGTCGCTGCACCGCGCTGCTCGACCGGATAACCGAAGCCGCCCAGCATGCGCTCGGTGTGATCGCGCGTCGGCGCCGGCTCGGTTACCGAGGTCTCGCCTTCCGCGTACAGCCCCGCCAGCAGCAGACAGGATTTCACCTGTGCGCTCGCCATCGGCAGATCGTAATGAATGCCCTTGAGCTGGCCGCGCCCTTCGATAACCAGCGGCGGGCGGCCGCCCTCCTGCGTGTTGATCGATGCGCCCATTAGCCGCAACGGTTGCGCGACGCGCTCCATCGGCCGCTTCGACAACGATTCGTCGCCGGTCAGCGTCGCCGAAAACTGCTGGCCCGCGATCAATCCCGCCAACAGGCGCATGGATGTGCCGGAATTGCCCATATCGAGCGGCTGTTGCGGCGCGGTCAGGCCATGCAGGCCGACCCCGTGTACGCGCACCTTGCCCTCCTGCGGGCCGTCGATGCGGACGCCCATGGCGCGGAAGGCATTCAGCGTCGACAGCGCATCCTCACCTTCGAGAAACCCGCTGACTTCAGTGACGCCCTCGGCGATCGCGCCGAGCATGATCGATCGATGCGAAATGGATTTATCGCCCGGGACGCGCACTGTGCCTGTTACACAGCCGCCGGGTTGCAGCAGGAATTCCACGGTCAAGGATACCTCTGGAAATTGGATTGGGATGTGGGGGCAAGGAGCACCGCGCGAGGTGCGCAGTTTACCTCGTACGCCCTGTCAGCGACGAGACCACTCGTGTACGCGAACACTGGCTGCGGTTCGACTTGCACCGTTGAACGCCGCGCGTTCACTCGTCGCCGAGCGGCAGCGCGCGAGTGCGCAACAATTCGGAAAAGTGGTCGCGCGCCTCCTTGGCTCGGGTGAAGGACTGCAGAAGATAATCGCTATCCGACCGATCAATGGCGGCGCGCAGATCCTCCAGATGGGTGCCGAACTGATCGAGCAGCGCCACCAGTGCCACTCGATTGGCGAGCGCAATGTCGTGCCACATTTTTGGATCGCTCGAGGCGATACGCGTGAAATCGCGAAAGCCGCCGGCTGCGTACTGGAATATTTCGCGATGGGCGGGATCGCCGGCAAGCGCATCGACCAGCGCAAACGCCAGCACATGCGGCAGATGGCTGGTCGCCGCCAGCACGCTGTCGTGATCGTCCACGCTCATTCGCGAGACATCGGCACCGGCGCAGTGCCACATCGCCTCGATGGTTTCCAGCATTGGAATCGAGGTGCGCTCGGTGGGCGTGACAATGACGCGATGCTGCACGAATAGATCGGCTTTCGCTGCCGCCACACCGCTCTGCTCGGAACCGGCGATCGGGTGCGCGAGTACCAGATTGGCCGGTGCCTCGCCATGAATGCGTTCCGCGGCGCGCAGCAGATTGCCCTTGACGCTGGCAACATCGGTGACGATGGCGTGTGCGGGCACCAGATTCGCGAGCTGCTCCAGCATGATCTCGGCGATCAGCGTCGGCGTGGCGATCACGATAATATTGGCGTCGCGCACCGCGTCCGCCAGGTCGAGCTCATAACGGTCGATGACGCCGAGCTGGACACCAGCCTGCAGCGATGCTTCCCGATGTCCCCAGCCGACGACTTCGCGCACAGCGCCTTTGGCCTTCAATGCCTTCGCCAGCGACCCGCCGATCAGGCCGAGGCCAAGAATCGTCAACCGCCCAAACTGTGGCTCCACGGTTACAGCACCTTGCTCAGCGCGGCCAGGAATTTCGCGTTCTCATCCGGCAGGCCAATCGATATGCGCAGATGATCGGGCATGCCATAGGGAACCAGAGGGCGCACGATCACGCCCTCACGCAACAAACGCTGATAAACAGGCATGGCATCGCCGCGCGTCGCCATCGTCACGAAATTGCCGGCCGACGGAATCACCGACAGTCCCGCCGCACCGATTCCGGCAACCACCTGCGCCATGCCCTGCAGATTCATCGAGCGCGACCGCAGCAGATAATCATCATCCGCCAGTGTTGCCGCTGCGGCCGCGAGCCCCACCGAGTTGACGTTGAACGGCGCGCGCACCCGATTCAGCAGATCGGCGATTTGCGGATTCGATGCTGCGTAACCGACCCGCAACCCGGCCAGTCCGTACGCTTTCGAGAAGGTGCGGGTCACGATCAGATTGGGAAATTCGGCGAGCAGCGCGAGGCCGTTCGGAAAATCGTCAGCGTCCACATATTCGGTGTACGCCTCGTCGAGCACCACCACGACTCGCTCCGGCACACGGCGAAGAAAATTCAGCAGTTCGGTTTTGCTCAGCGCGGTGCCGGTGGGATTGTTGGGATTGGCGATAAAGACCACGCGCGTATCCACCGCGATCGCCGCCGCCATCGCATCGAGATCGTGGCCCCAGTTTTTCGCGGGCGTCACGATGGCGCGCGCACCGCACGCTTGGGTGGCGATCGGGTAGACGACAAAAGCGTATTGCGAAAATACCGCAGAAGTCTGCGGCCCGAGAAAAGTGCGGGCAATCAGATCCAGCACATCGTTGGAACCGCAGCCCAGCGTCAGCTGTTGCGGCTGCAAGGCGAATTTTTCGCTGATGGCGCGCTTCAGCTCGAAGCCGTTCGCGTCCGGGTAGCGCGTCATATTGCGTATCGCTTTTTCGCAGGCGGCGATGGCAAACGGCGATGGGCCGAGCGGATTTTCGTTGCTCGCGAGCTTGACGATGCCGGTGATGCCGAGCTCGCGCTCCAGCTCCTCGATGGGCTTGCCGGCTTGATAAGGACTCAGGCCTTGAACGCCGACGTTTGCCAGCGCGAGAAAATCACAGCTCAATTTAGGCTCCTACAAATTCCCCCCTTTGAAAAAAGGGGAGTTGGCGGGGATTTACAATTAGGGGAGAAACTCAAAATCAAATCCCCTTGTTCAAAGGCAAAGCTAGATCACCGCCTTTGGATACGAGCCCAGCGGCTTCAGCATCACCGACTTTTCCTCGAGCTCCGCGAGGATGCGGGCAACGCGCTCATCCTGGCGATGACCTTCGAATTCTATAAAAAACAGATAGGCCCAGTTTTCCGTGCGCGAGGGTCGCGTATCGATACGCGTCAGCATGATGTTGTCGCGGTTGAACGGCTCGAGCAATTTGAACAGGGCGCCGGGCTTGTTGTGCATCGAGACGATAATCGATGTCTTGTCGCTGCCGCTCGGCGCGACGTCTTCACGACCGATGACGAGGAAGCGCGTGGTGTTATTGGCGTAATCCTCGATATTCGCGGCGAGCTTTTGCAGATCGTATTGTTCGGCGGCCATGTCGCCGGCGACGGCGGCAACGCCGTCGTGCTCCGCTGCCATGCGCGCCGCCTCGGCATTATTGCTGACCGCTTCGCGCTCGACGTGCGCCCAGTTGTTGTCGAGCCAGTTGCGCGCCTGCGCCAGCGCCTGCGGGTGCGCGCAGATTTTCTTGACGCTGCCGGCCTCGGTGCGACTGTTAGCCAGCAGATGCAACTGGATCGGCAGCTCGACCTCACCGCAGATTTTCAGCGGCGAATTGGCGAAATTATCGAGCGTGTGATTGACCATGCCCTCGGTGGAATTTTCCACCGGCACCACGCCGTAGTTGCACTGGCCCGATTCAACTTGCGCGAACACGCTCGCAATACTGACCTGTGGCAATGCAATCACGGCATGGCCGAACTGCTTCAATGCCGCCGCGTGCGTGAAGCTGCCGGCCGGGCCGAAATAGGCGATTTCCATCGGCTTTTCCAGCGCCAGGCAGGCCGACATGATCTCGCGAAAAATATGCGCAACCACCTTGGCATCGAGCGGCCCGGTATTGCGCTCCATCACCTTGCGCAAGACCTGCGCCTCGCGCTCGGGCCGGTAGAACATTACCTGCGACAGATCGGCCCTGCCGTTCTGCGCTTCGAATTCCTTGAGCTTGACCTCGGCCACGTGTTGCGCGCACAGCGCGCGCTGGGTCAGCAGCTCCTGCATCTGTGCATCGATAGCGTCGATCTGCTGGCGCAGTTTTTCGAGTTCGTTGGCGCTCATAACGGGCGTTTTATCCTCGATCTCAGCCGTTGCGCTTTGCAAAATCTTGCATGTACGCGACCAGCGCATCCACCGCCACTTCCGGCACGGCGTTATAAATGCTGGCACGCATTCCGCCGACCGAGCGGTGCCCGGCGAGATTGAGCAGTCCGGCTTCTTCTGCTCCCGCGAGAAACGGCTTGTCGAACTTGTCATCGGCCAGCACGAATGGAATGTTCATTGTCGACCGGGACGACTTCTCCACCGGGTTGCGATAGAAACCGCTGTTGTCGATATAGCCGTACAGTTTCTCGGCCTTGCGACGATTGATCTGCTCCATGCCGGCGAGACCGCCGAGATCCTTCAGCCACTGGAATACCAGGCCGGCGAGATACCACGCGTAGGTCGGCGGCGTGTTGTACATCGAATCGTTATCGGCGGCGGTTTTGTAATCGAGCATGGTCGGGCAGATCGGCAGCGATTTGCCGAGCAGATCCCTGCGCACGATGACGATGGTCAGGCCGGCCGGACCGATGTTCTTTTGCGCGCCGGCATAGATCACGCCGAAATCGCTGACGTTGATCGGCCGCGACAGAATGGTCGACGACATATCGGCCACCAGCGGCACATCCACTTTCGGCGTCCAGAAAAACTCGACGCCGCCGATGGTTTCGTTCGGCGTGTAATGCAGATAGGCAGCATCGCTGCTGAGCTGCCAGGTATCGAAGGCGGGAATGCTGGAAAAATTCGTCGCTTCCGCGGTCGCCACCACGTTCACCTTGCCGAAGCGCTTCGCTTCCTTGATGGCCTTGGTCGACCATTGCCCGGTGTTGACGTAATCGGCCACGCCTTTTTCATTTAAAAGGTTGAGCGGTACCGCGGAAAATTGCGCGCTGGCACCGCCCTGCACAAACAGCACCGCGTAGTCGTCGGAGATATTCAGCAGATCGCGAAAATCCTTCTCGGCGCGCGCGGCAACCTCGACGAACTCCTTCGAGCGATGGCTCATCTCCATGATGGAGAGCCCGCGCCCCTGCCAGTCGGACAATTCGGTCTTGGCCTGCTCCAGCACCGACTCCGGCAACGAAGCCGGGCCAGCGCAAAAATTAAATTTCCGTGTCATCGGTTTTCGCACCCGCAATTTTGTTGAACTGTTCCCGCCTTGCCGAGGCGCTCAACTACGCATCCTCCCAAACGGCTTTGTTGAACCCACTATTTCTTTCTTTAATCTGCGAGCCAGAAAAGGTAGTAGACCCATGCCCTCCTCATCCCCTTTTGCAAGGGGCGAGGGAACAGCGCTTCTGCTACTCGTCGGCGGGCTCTGCGCCGTCTTCGTCGGCGCGGAGTTCATCGCTTTGCGCGTCAACGTCCTGCACTTCAGGCTCGAGGTCTTCAGCGCCCTCGACAAATTCTGCCTCGATCTCGTCGGGCTCGGGAATGCGCTCGATGCCGACCAGCTTTTCGCCTTCCTTGAGACGAATGATGCGCACACCCTGCGTGTTGCGGCTCAACTCAGACACTTCGGTGGTGCGCGTGCGCACCATGGTGCCCTGATCGGAAATCAGCATCAGTTCATCGCCGTCGAATACCTGCACGGCGCCCGCCAGACCGCCGTTGCGCTCGCTGATCTGCATGGCGATAACGCCCATGGTGCCGCGGCCCTTGGTCGGGAA
>Ga0079224_100015728_pt1 | contig 10604 bp, 9 predicted proteins | sample Stecom2015_FD_80414 | JGI IMG/M metagenome (GOLD analysis project Ga0079224, IMG submission 80414) | Agricultural soil microbial communities from Utah to study Nitrogen management - Steer compost 2015 | ecosystem: Environmental > Terrestrial > Soil > Agricultural land | place: USA: Utah...
CGGAGGCGGTCGCCTGGGGCGAGGCACAGCAGGCGTTCCTCGCGCTCGCACATCCCGTCCAGCGCAAGAATCCGTGGAAGGATCCGGAGAGCGGCGCGCGGGTGCCGGGCTTCGAACTCTACTCTGCGGACACCCTGTTCCGGGACGCGCTCGCGCGACCGCTGCATCGGCTCCTGCCGTCAGCGCTCGGGTGGCTCGGGGATCGGCGGCATGGGGTGCTCGGGCTGGTGGACGGGCAGCCCGCGGTCCACGAGGCATTGCTCGGGCGCAACGGCGTGCCGGTGGCCCTGTGCTCGCACGACGCCCATGGGCTTCCTCCCTATCGCGACGTCTTTGCCACCATGGCGACGGCGGTCCCGGCGGAGGTGCTCGAGGGGTCGGACACCGAAGCTGCGGCGGCGTTGCTTGCTGCGGTCGCCTCGGGGCGCTCGCTCTGCGTTTTCCAGGCCCTGGGTCCTCCCGCCGGCTTTTCGGTGCAGGGGGTGCCCGCGTCCCGCCAGGTCCCGGTCGGCGCGCAGCTCACCTTCACGCTTCCCGGGAATGCTCCCGAGGGCGCGGCGCTGCGTCTCTTCGGGCCGGGCCGGCTCAGTGGGGATGGCCGTGAGGTGCTCACCACCGGAGAGGGCCTGCTGCAGGTCGAGGTGTGGGCCCCGGCGCCCGGCCGGTTCTTCGGGTCGACGATGAAGCCGTGGTTGGTGCCCGGGCCGGTGCGGGTCGTGCGCTGAAGGCTTTGTCGCGTTCGTCCCGGATGCGAGGAGGCGTTTCCCCGGAAGCCGGTTCGTGCCAAGAGGTGGACCGGTATGAGGTGGGTCTACGTCCTGGCCAGCTACGCGCTCTTCGGGCTGCTGTTTCCGGTGCTTGCGCTGCACCGCAAGACGCGGCGCGGTCAGCGTGAGCGGTTGGGCCTGCTCTCCCGCTCGGCACTGCCGGGTCCGGGGCGCCCACGCATCTGGTTGCACGGCGCGAGCGCCGGGGATCTGCTGGCCCTCGCACCGATGATCCCGCTGCTGAGGGCGCGCTACCCGGAGGGCCGCATCATCCTCTCCACCATGACCGACTCGGGGCAGATGATGGCCCGGGGGCGTCTGGCAGGGCAGGTGGATGCCATTGTCCACGTGCCCTGGGATCTCCGTGGCGCCACGCGGCGGACGGTCCGCGCGCTGAAGCCGGATCTCCTGGTGCTCGAGTACACCGAGATGTGGCCGAACCTCATCGCCGCCGCCAGGTCTGCGGGCGCACGCATCGCCCTGACCAATGGCCGCTTCTCCCCACAGCACCTTTCGCGCTACCGCCTGCTCTTCACCCTCATCGGCAACCCGCTGCGCCAGGTGGATCTGCTGCTCATGCGCGAGCCCCAGGAGGCCGAACGCGCGCGGCAGCTCGGTGCCAGCGAGGCGCAGGTTCGGGTGACCGGCAACACCAAGTTCGACGCGCTGGCTCCCGGCCGCGGTGAGGACGCGGTCGATCCGGCGCTGCTGCAGGGCCTGGGGATCCCCGAGGGGGCTCCGTTGTGGGTCGCAGGCAGCACCCATGAAGGTGAGGAGGAGCAGCTGCTCGAGGTCTTCTCCCGCCTGCGCCGTGACTTCCCCACGCTCCACCTGCTCATCGCCCCGCGCTACGTTGACCGGGCGCCGAAGCTTCTGACCCTCGCCGCCGAGCGGGGGTTCAAGGCGGCCCTGCGCTCGAAGGGGAACTCAACAGGGGCCCCGGTCATCATCCTCGACACCATCGGCGAGCTGGCGCGCGTCTATCGCCTGGCCCGCGTGGTGTTCGTGGGGGGCTCCTTCACGACCCGGGGTGGGCAGAACATCCTCGAACCCGCGGGGCAGGGGCGCGCGGTCCTCTTCGGCCCGCACATGGAGAACTTCCACGACAGCGTGCAGGCGCTCGTCGGCCGGGGAGGGATCCAGGTCAAGGATGCCGCCCACCTGGAGCGCACGCTGCGGGAGCTGCTGAGTCGTCCGCGGGATGCCGAGGCCCTGGGGCTGTTGGCCAGAGAGGCGGTCGCCCAGCTCACCGGCGCGAGCGAGCGGAACGTCGCGCTGCTGGCGGAGCTTCTCGAGCAGCGTTCGGAGCCGACCTCGCCGGGGGAAGCGGGGGCCGGATGAGGACGGGCCCTCTGCGGATCCTGCACCTGCTCGCGAGCCCGGCGTGGTCCGGTCCGGCAGAGAACGTGGCGCTCCTGGCGCTCGCCCAGCGTGAGGCAGGGCATACCGTGCACGTGGCGGCGGACACCAAGCGGCCCCGGCCGCCCAACGAAGAGCCGATCGTCCCCCGGCTTTCGGCGCTCGGCCTGCTCGATGGAGGTGGACTGGAGCTGTCGGTGAAGTCCTCTCCGCTGGGCGTGCTGCGGGATGTGAGGGCGCTGCGCTCCCGCAGCCTGGATGTGGTCCACGCGCACTTCACCCATGACCACCTGATCGCCCGCTTCGGTGTCCCGCGGGGCGCCATCCTGGTGCGCACCCTCCACGCGCCGAGGTCGCTGCGACGCACGCTTCCCAGGGCCGATGCGTTCACGGTGTCCACCCCCGACCTCGAGCAGGCCCTGCTCCGGCAGCGGGCAGCGCGCACCCAGGTCGTGGGAGCGCTCCGTGACCCGGCGTTCGTGCCCTCGGAGGATCGGGATGCCCTGCGGGCCTCGCTGGGGATCACCGGCGCGCCCCTGGTGGGAATGGTCTCCAACCTGCAGCCTTCGCGTCGGCACGCGTTGGGCCTTGCTGCCTTTGCCCGGCTGCCCACGTCGGCGCGGATGGTCATCGTCGGTGAGGGGCCCCTGGAGGGGGCGCTGCGTGCGCAGGTGTCGTCCCTGGGCCTCGGAGATCGGGTCACCTTCTGCGGCTACCAACAGGGGCCCGACTTCATCCGGTGGCTCCAGGCGCTGGACGAGGTCTGGTTGTTGGGGCTCGGGAATGACTGGACCGGGAGGGCCGCGGTGCAGGCCCGGGCGTGTGGGGTCCGGGTGGTCGCGGTGGAGGAGGGCGGGCTGGGAACCCACGCGGACTCGGTGGTGCATGCGCTGGACCCGGACGAGGTCGCCCGGGCTTCGTTGCAGGCGCAACGGACCGTCTCCCAAAGGCTGCCGGACAACGGGGCCATCGCCGCGCAGGTGGAGTCGCTTTACCGGGAGGCACGGGCGGCGCTGCGGCTCCCGGCCGGAGGTGCGAGGTGAGCAGCAGTCTCGAGCGCATCTGGTACCCGCCCGCCGGGGAGTCCCGGGCACAGCGGTGGCTGTGCGCCCCTCTCTCGTTGCTGTCGGCGGCCTATGGGGCTGGGGCCGCGGTTCAACGTTGGCGCTACCGGACCGGCCGCCTTCCCACGGTGCTCACCCGGAAGGCGCCGGTGGTGAGCGTGGGAAACCTCACGGTGGGGGGCAGCGGGAAGACGCCCTGTGTGATGGCGCTCACCGAGCGGCTCCTGGCCAGGGGAATCCGCGTGGCCGTGCTCTCACGGGGGTATGGACGTGAAGACCGGGAGGACCGCGTCCTGTCGGGGGGCGCGTCGGATGCGGACTGGCGGCAGGTGGGGGACGAGCCCCTGCTCATCGCCCGGCGCTGTCCGAAGGCGGTGGTGCTGGTGGGACGCGACCGCGGCCGTCTGGCGTTGCTGGCCGAGGAGCGCTACGGCGCGGAGGTCATCCTGCTCGACGATGGGATGCAGCACCGCCGTCTCGAGCGGGACCTCGAGGTGGTGGTGATCGATGCCCGGGTCGGCTTCGGCAATGGCCGGCTGCTGCCCCGGGGGCCCCTGCGTGAACCCCTCTCGCTGTTGCCGAGCGCGGATCTCTTCTGGATCCGGGACGGGGACGACGCCGCGACCGGGATGGTGGAAGACCCGCTCGCGATCGGTGGCGTGAGATTGCCGACGCGGCCGCGGGTGCATGTCCGCGACGTCGTCTCGGGCCTGCGCGTCGGGCCCCACCGGGAAGCGCCGAGCCGCCTTCAGGGCACCCGGGTCTGGGCGTTCTCGGGCATCGCGCGGCCCGAGCGGTTCAGGCGCACCCTGGTGGAACAGGGGGCCGAGGTGGTCGAGCACACCGCCTTCCCGGACCATCACCCGTTTCGGGAAGCGGAACTCGAAACGCTGCGCTCCCGCGCCGCCGCCGCTGGGGTGCCCCTCATCACGACCGAGAAGGATGCGGTCCGCCTTCCGTCAGGCTTCGGGGTCTGGGTCCTCGAGATGTCCCTCGGGTTCATGGCGGGGGAAGCGACGCTGGATGCGGTGCTGGACCGGATGCTGCGGGAGGCCACGGAGCCTGGCGACTTGTGAGCCCCGTGGCAGCATGGGAGAAGTCGCACCGATGCCTGCCCGTTCAACGCTGCGCACGGTCGCGAAGAAGGCCGCTGCCCCCGCGCCCTCGTCATTGCACCGGATCCTCGGGGATTTCGCCTCGCAGCGGGTGCTGGTGGTGGGCGATCTGGTCGCCGACCACTACGTGTACGGCCACACCGAGCGCGTGAGCCGCGAGGCGCCGGTCCTGGTCGTCCGGCATGAGCGCTCCGAGGTGAAGCTGGGCGGGGCGGCCAATGCAGCAGCGAACCTCGCCTCCCTGGGGGCCAGGGTCCGCGCGGTGGGGCTGCTGGGCAGGGATCCCATGGGCGAGTCGCTGACCCAGGCGTTCAAGGCGCAGGGCATCCGGCTGGATGCCATCACCTCGCCCAAGGTGGTGACCGAGACCAAGACGCGGATCCTGGCCGGAGGCCTGTCCACGACCCGTCAGCAGGTGGTGCGGCTGGATCAGGGCGCGCTGGAGCCCCCCCCGCCGTCCCTCCGGGAGCGGCTCGCCCGGACGGTGGCGCGCGTCGCGGCTCAGGTGGATGCGGTGCTGGTGTCCGACTATGGCGCCGGGGTGGTGGGCGATGAGGTCCGCGCCGTGCTGCGCGAGCTGGTGGCCCGCGGCGTGACGGTGTGCGTGGACTCGCGGTACGGCCTGATGAAGTTTGCCGGCTTCCCGGTGCTCAAGCCCAACGAGCCCGAGCTCGAGGCCCTGGTGGGGCGGCCCCTGCGGACCGACCGGGAGGTCACCGAGGCCGGGCGTCAGGCGAAGCGGATGCTGCGTTGCAACGCGCTGGTGGTGACCCGCGGGCACAAGGGGATGCGCGTGTTCACGCCGCGCAGGGTCGAGGACGTCCCGGTGCATGGTGCGGCCGAGGCCGTGGACGTCACCGGGGCGGGAGACACCGTCATCGCCGCGCTGACCCTGTCGCTCTCTGCCGGCGCCTCGGTGGTGGATGCCGCGCGGGTGGCCAACGTCGCAGGCGCCCTGGTCGTGCAGAAGATGGGAACCGCCACGCTGACCCTGGGCGAGCTTCAGGAGGCCCTTCCGCGATGAGCCTCTCCAAGGTGCGCTCGCTCGAGGCGGTTCAAGACGCGGTGGAAGCGCATCGCCGTGAGGGACGCACCGTCGCCCTCGCAAACGGGGTCTTCGATCTGCTTCACGTGGGGCATGTCCGCTACCTGCAGGGCGCGAGCGAGCTGGCCGATGTGCTGGTCGTCGCGGTGAACGCCGACCGGAGCACGCGTGCGCTCAAGGGGCCCGGACGGCCGATCATCCCGGAGAAAGAGCGGGCGGAGCTGGTCGCCGCGCTCGCCTGCACCGACCTGGTGACGGTGTTCGACACCCCGGACGTCCGGCCGATCCTGAGGGCGCTCAAGCCCGACGTGCACGTCAAGGGGACCGACTACACCGAGGACACCATTCCGGAACGGGACGAGGTCCTTGCGTACGGCGGACGGGTCGCGGTGGCAGGCGATCCGAAGGACCACTCGACGAGCGAACTTGCAGCCCGGCTCCGCAAGGTCTGAACACGGCGGACGCGCCCCGCCCCCCTCCGCTTCCACCGGGAGGGAGGCGCGCGGGAGCAACGGCGCGGACAGGGGGCTCAGGAATCGTCAGAGCAGGGGACCCGAGGTGCTTGCCCGCCCCCGAGCGGAGCCCGGAAGGTTGCGGTGACACCCCCGGTTGAGCCCAACGCCCGTTCGGGGACCATCGCGGCCACCGCCCGCTGATTGCGACGGTGCCGGGACGTCCTGCTCGGCCGGACCGGAACGCCGCGTTCGGCGGCCCCGACTACGCCGGCGTCGAGACTCCGGGACGGAACCGGAGAGAGTAGCGCGGATCGGAGCGTTGCGGCTGCAACCGTGACGGGAGGCCCTCAGAGGCCGCGAGCGAAGGTGGTCGCCGCCTCGGCCGCCAGAGGCCCGAGCGGCTCGCCCCGCTGGGCAGGTCCGGTGAGATCGACCATCCGGTGGGGCGCATGGGCGTGACCCCAGCGGGCCATGTCCATGTGCAGAAAGAAGGCGAGGGTCGGCACGCCGAGCGCCACCGACAGGTGCATGGGACCGGTGTTGTTGCAGAGGGTGAGACCGCTCCTGACCATCAGCAGCGCCAGGCCATCCAGATCGGTGGGAGGCGCCAGGAGCGCGCCGGGAGATGCTGCGATCACCTCCTGCGCCAGCGCCTCTTCCCCGGGGCCCCAGGTCACGATGGGGACGCGACCTTCGGCGAGGAGGGCGCGGCTGGCTGCGGCGAAGGTGGCCGGATCGATCCGCCGCCATCCCAGGCGTCCTCCCGGATTCACCACCGCATGCGTTCCGGGTCGGATCTCCCGCAGCAGGGCGTCGAGCTCGCTTCCGGGCTGCGAAGGACGCGGCGGACGGAACGACATCCCGGGAGGGCCGTCGGCGACCTGCGCTCCCAGGAGGGGACTGAGCAGGTGCAGGCGCTGGGCGACCTCAGCCGCGGTGTCGGCCCGTGGCGCGACCGGATGGCTGTGGAGGGCGCCGACCGGAAAGGCCGCCGGGCCGAGCACCGGGGCCCGCCCCGCGATGAGCCGGGCGTAGATCGCATTGTGGACGCTGGGCGCGGTCCAGTTGCCGCAGTCCACGACCACCTCGAAGCGCTCCCGCCGCAGCGACCAGAGGGAGGCGTTCCTGCCCAGGACCCGCACCCGGGCGATCCCCGGAAGCTCCTCCAGGACCCGCGCCACCTTGGCGTGGACCAGGACCTCGACCTCGGGGGGCGAGGGCTGTGCGCGCAGCGCCGAGATGAGGGGGGTGGTGAGCAGCGCCTCCCCGACCCGCGCGTCGGTGCGGACCAGCAGGACCCGGCGAGGTGCCGGGGGGAGGGCGCGGCGCCGCCAGGGGCGTCCCAACAGCAGCGCAAGCAGCAGCGCCGCCAGGGATTTGCCGGCCACCTCCAGTCTCTTGAGCGGGCTCAACGGTCACCTCGGATGCGGGCGGGTCAGGCTCGGGGCTCCGTGGAGCGCACCTTGACCTCGCGTCCGAAAGCCCCTAGCACGCCAGCGCATGTTGAGAAGCATGACGGGCTTCGGTGCCGGACGGGCGCAGGTGGAGGGTGACGAGCTCACCGTCGAGCTGCGCGCGGTGAACCACAAGTTCCTCGAGGTGAAGCCGCGTCTTCCCCGGGAGCTGGCACCGCTCGAAGCGGGAGCCCTCAAGCGGATCAAGGAGCGCCTCACCCGGGGGGCGGTGGACCTGGTGGTCCGTCGCTCGGGTTCCGGCAGCGGCGGAGGGGAGCCCACGATCGACGTAGCGCTGGCCCGATCCTGGGCGCGTGCCTACCGGGAGCTGGCCGAGGCGATTGATCTCCAGGTCGAGCCCGCGCGCATGCTCTCGCAGGTGGCCTCGCAGCCGGGGGTGGTGCGGCTGGAGGAGAAGCGGGTGGACCCCGCCCTGTTGGAGCAGGCCCTGCACGCGGCATTGGAAGAGGCCGTCGAGGCGCTGCTGACCATGCGCGCCATCGAGGGGCAGGCCTTGCGAGCCGACCTCGAGGGACGGCTGCTGCAGGTGGCCACCTGGGTCGATGAGCTCACCGCGCTCGCTCCGCAGGCAGTGGAGGAGCACCATCAGCGCCTGACCCAGCGGGTCGCTGAGCTCGCCGGTCAGGTGAACGTGGATGCTGCCCGGCTCGCCCAGGAGGTCGCCATTTTCGCCGAGCGCACCGATGTGGCGGAGGAGCTGACCCGTCTGCGCTCCCACCTCGAGCAGTTCCGCACGCTGCTCGACGCGCCGATTCCCGCCGGGCGGCGCATGGACTTCCTCGCGCAGGAGATGCACCGCGAGGTGAACACCACCGGCTCCAAGAGCCAACACCCCGAGATCGCCCAGCGGGTGGTCTCCCTCAAGGCCGAGCTCGAGCGCATCCGCGAGCAGGTCCAGAACGTCGAATGAACGAGCTGCCTCCCGGAATCCTCCTGCTCCTCTCCGCGCCCTCCGGGGCAGGAAAGACCACCCTCGCCCGGCGGCTCATGCAGGAGCTGCCTCAGGCCCACTTCTCGGTGAGCGTCACCACCCGGGATCCCCGCGGCACCGAGCGCAACGGCATCGACTACGAGTTCGTCGACGTCGAGACCTTCCAGCGGCGCATCGAGCGGGGCCAGTTCGTGGAGTGGGCCGAGGTTCACGGCAACTTCTACGGCAGCCCGCAGGCCTCGGTCGACGTGGCCCGCAAGACCGGCGGGGTCTCCTTCTTCGACATCGACGTGCAGGGCGGCCAGTCGATCAAGCGCAAGCACCCCGATGCGGTCGGCGTTTTCATCCTCCCCCCTTCGATGGAGGAGCTTGCCCGTCGCCTGCGTGCCCGCGGCACGGATGGGGAGGAGACCATCCGCCGCCGTCTGCTGGGCGCGCGCTCGGAGATGGACCGGGGCGTCGCGACCTACGACTACGTGATCATCAATGATGACTTTGACCGCGCCCTGGGGGACCTCAAGGCGATCGTCACCGCGGAGAGCCGGCGCCGGGGTCGGGTGAAGGTGGATTGGCTCCAGGCCGAGTCCAAGTGACGGCTCCGGGCCGGCGCTCCCATCAGGAGCACGGTTGATGAGAGGCGCGGCGCTTCCCTCGTGGAGGCCCGCGCCTCTTTCGTTTCAGGGGAACGTGGAAGGGACCCGGGCCGACCACGGCGTGGGCGGGACCCCGACGCGCCGGAAGGGAACGGCGCGAAGCGCCCGAGCCTGTGGAACCGGGACGTCCACCCGGAAGCGCCCACCCGGAAGCGCCCACCCGGGCGCGGCCCCAGATCCCGGCCTCTCGATTCATGATGGGCTTGGCCGGGAAGGCCATCCATCAGGGGACGCCGCATGCCAAGCGGTTGCGCCGCCCCGCCAAGGAGCACCCAATGGTGCCCGGCAGGGAGGCGGCCCCTCTCCCCGCCCGCCGCGCGGCCCCACCGGCGCCGCGGGCCGGAAACACCCCCGAAAGCGCCGGCCGAAAGAAAGATCTTGATCCCCTCGCGCGGTTGATGGATAAGCCGCGTCCCCCGCGACGGCCAGCCGGTCGGAGCGGTGGAAGTGCCCGGAGTCACTCAGGTTTTTCCTCTCGAGGAGCGCCTGACCCTGATCCCGGATGCTCTCTGACAGCCGAATCGAGCGAATCAATGGAAGGCCGCGAAGGCGCCACTCCTGAAAGGGAGTCGCACCGGGCGGCGCGCCACCAGAACCTCCGGAAGGAGGGGACGGGGCCGACCCAGCAGGAAGGGTTGTTCCGGAGACGTCGAGCCCCGCCGGGCAGAAACTTCCCGGCGATGTCGAGCAGCCAACAAGGTGCTTGACCGGCCCGGAGAAGGCACGGTAAGAGTCGCCTCCCCCGGACGAAAAGCCGGCAGCCCACGGGCAGCCAGCAGGGACGGCGGGTCAAACGGCTTCGAAAGAAACCGGTTGACAGCAGCAAGCGCGGCGGGTTAAAAGCCGCGCCCCCGACGACGGCAACGGTCGCCGACGGGACGCAGCAAGGCGGCAAACGCTCGGTCTTTGAAAACTGGATAGCAAGCCAAGAAGCATCAAGACTGTGGAGTCCTGCAGTCAATTCTTGAGTCACGCACCGACGAGGTCGACCAGCGCCCTCTCCGCGAGGAGACGGCAGGTCGACATGGAAGCGGGGCGTGCAATACGAACACAGCGCCACGGGGCGCCCATTCTTCGGAGTGGGTCCGTGGGTGCCGGTTCGAACTCACCCAAGTAAAACAATTGGAGAGTTTGATCCTGGCTCAGAACGAACGCTGGCGGCGTGCCTAACACATGCAAGTCGAGCGCGAAAGGGGCAACCTGAGTAGAGCGGCGGACGGGTGCGTAACACGTGGGTAATCTGCCCTGAAGATTCAGATAACCACTCGAAAGGGTGGCTAATACGGAATAAGCCCACGACCTCTTCGGAGGTTGAGGGAAAAGGTGGCCTCTACATGTAAGCTACCGCTTCAGGATGAGCCCGCGGCCCATCAGCTAGTTGGCGGGGTAATGGCCCACCAAGGCAACGACGGGTAGCTGGTCTGAGAGGACGATCAGCCACACTGGGACTGAGACACGGCCCAGACTCCTACGGGAGGCAGCAGTGGGGAATTTTGCGCAATGGACGAAAGTCTGACGCAGCAACGCCGCGTGTGTGATGAAGGTTTTCGGATCGTAAAGCACTTTCGTCCGGGAAGAAAAAACAGGTCCTAATCAGCCTGCATTGACGGTACCGGAAGAAGAAGCACCGGCTAACTCTGTGCCAGCAGCCGCGGTAATACAGAGGGTGCAAGCGTTGTTCGGAATTATTGGGCGTAAAGCGCGTGTAGGCGGCATGGCAAGTCGGGTGTGAAAGCCCTC
>Ga0079224_100015729_pt1 | contig 10603 bp, 7 predicted proteins | sample Stecom2015_FD_80414 | JGI IMG/M metagenome (GOLD analysis project Ga0079224, IMG submission 80414) | Agricultural soil microbial communities from Utah to study Nitrogen management - Steer compost 2015 | ecosystem: Environmental > Terrestrial > Soil > Agricultural land | place: USA: Utah...
ACCGTGCCGTCGCCGGCGCCGAGGCCGGCGACCAGATCTTGCGGCGTAACTGCCGCCACCTTCAGCAGGCGATTGGCCAGCGCATCGCTGGTGGGCACCCACACCACGTCCTTGCCCGCTTGTCCGGTCTGCGGCCGGTAGCGATCCTCGCATTGCGCCCGATCAACGGCGCACGCCTGGGCGGCGACCGCGAACGCCGCCAGCAGCGCGCAAGAAAGCAGGGCGGGGCGCGCCCCTCGCCTGCGATTCGCCAGAGTCGTTTCCCTGGTCGGACCTTGGGGATGCAGCAGCGGCACTGTAGTTCTCCTGATCGAACGCCGGGGCGGCGCATCGCAAGATTGCTGCGCGACAACGCGCCGCAGCCTGCGAAAGTTCGCGGACCGTCTGCCGGCGCTTGACGTTCGAGAGGCGGCGGGCGGCGGTGCAGACACAGGAACCCGCAGGTCGACTCGAGCATTGTCCGCGATCGGGTCTCTCGAACGCCCGGGCGCGCCCGAGCATTGGATAAGACGGCATGCGCCTCGAACAAACAAACACCCGTGCTGTTGACGAATTTCTGTCGATTGGGCCGCCGCAAAGGCGCGGCGAGCCGGCGCCTCGCGTGATGCTGCTGACTTCCGGCCTGGGATTCGGGCACGTACGCGCCACGCAGGCGATCAGCGCTGCACTGCGTGGATCGGCCGAGGTGTGCACGCTCGACTTGTGGTCGTTGATGAATCCCAATGCGGCCTCGGCCATCCACCAGACGTATCTCAGCCTGGTGCAGAATCACTCGCGCCTTTACGAGCGTTTGTACCGCCTGGATGAGCACACTTGGCGCCAAATCCTGGAGAGCGAGTCCGGGCCGCCTCCCGAGGTGCTGGAAGTTCTCGAGCTGATTTCCGCAATCGCGGCCCAGGCGGTCGCCAACGCGCCGCGCGGCGGGCGGTACGCTTCGGACCGTGTGCTGCTGTCGTTGTTGTGCGCGGCCCTGCCTTACGATCGTGACAGCCTCGCCGGCGCCGGCGTGCGTGCGCGCCTGGCGCTCATGAAGTGGACGTGGCTGCGGCTCATTCGTCGTCTGGAGCCGGCGATCCGCCGGTTTGGGCCCGATGTGGTCATCAGCACGCAGATGATTCCGGCGGCCATGGCCTCATACCTGCGCCTGCGGGGGCGCGCGCCGGCCCCGATCATCGGAGTGATGACCGATTTCGGCGTGCACGATTTCTGGAAACAGCGCGGCCTGGACTGCTATTGCATCGCCCATGCTTCGGTCGCCGGCGGCGTACGCTCGATGTTCCCGCATGCACAGGAGCTCGATACGGGCGCGCCGCTCATGCCCGAGTTCGCACACCCTGTCACGCAGGTCGAGGCGCGCGCGCCGTTGGGGCTTCCGCAAGGAAGAGGCGTCGTGCTCGTACAGGGCGGCGGTCTGGGTTTGAGCGTCGATGCGGCGGCGCGCATCCTGCTCGATAGGCCGTCGGAAACATACGTGGTCGCGATGGCGGGACGCAATTGGTCCGCCAAAGCCGCGCTTGCGGAGCTTGCCGTGAGTCATCCGCAGCGACTGCGCGTGTGTGAGTGGACCGATCGTGTCGACTTGTACCTGCGAGCGTGCGATGTCGTAGTCGGCAAGCCTGGCGGCATCAGCGTCGCGGAGGCGCTGGCGTGCGGGCGGCCGCTGCTCGCCACCCGCTCGCTGGGCGGCCAGGAGGGCTTCAATGTGCGCTTTCTCGAGCGCCACGAGGTCGGCGGCTTGGTCGCCGACGCCGAACTGGGCGCGCGCATCGACGCGTTGCTCGCCGATCGCGGCGCGCTGCAGAGCGTGCAGCAACGCGCCTGGTCGCTGGGGCGACGGGACGGCGCCAGGCGCATCGCAGCGCTTGCGCTCGACCTGGCCGCCGCCCAATCTTCACTGATGCTGGACTGACGTCGGCGGAGCAACAAGACAGAAAGATGAAACTGCTGCACAAGCTTGCGCGAAAAATCCTCGGAATCATCGACGCTTGGTATTACCGCCGTTATCGATTGCGCACTCTCGGGCCGGTGCTCTACCTGGGACGCACCCGGTATCGCGGTCCGGAGATGCGCTTCGAGGATGGCACCGTGCTGCGCGACAACGATCCCATCGGCCGCCTGCATTTCAACAATGCAAGCATTGCGGCGCTCGGTGAAGGGTCGATGCAGCGCGTGGGGTTCCGATTCGCCAAACTGATGCGCGAATCGTTGCGCGCTCTCGCAGACGCCGCCAATCGCGATCCATCACTGAGCGATTTGCGAGTGTTTCAGGGCGTGACCTGGATTCCCGCCCACGGCGAAGTCGTAGGCTTCGTGAGCACGCCGCTGCCCCGCACCTGGAAGGCTCGCCTGCTCGAGCGCCACTTTCGCATGCTCATGTGGGTGTTCGCGCTTGCGGCGCGCATCCGTGCGCGCGAACGAGCGGAGCCGCGGCTTTATTGGCTCACGCGCACGGCGCTGACGCAGAACGTCGGCAAGCTCAAGTATTGAGTGCGCTGCATGGAGCCGATTTATCTCACTTTCGACGATGGACCCGATCCGCAATGGACGCCTCGCATTCTGGATGCGTTGGCGAAAGCGCAGGCATGCGCCACGTTCTTCGTAATCGGACGACAGGTGCGGGCGCAAGCCGCGCTCGTGCGACGCATCGCATCGGAAGGTCATGTGCTCGGCAATCACACCTTCAGCCATCGCCATCCCTGGCTCATGCGCCGCAGCGATGCACGCAACGAAGTGCGTGACGGCGCGCGTGCGCTGAGCGACGTGCTTGGCCGCCCGGTCGGGCTCTTTCGTCCGCCGCACGGGCGGCTGCGCGCGTGCATGGCTGACGAGGCGCGCCGTGAGGGGCAGCGCATCGTGATGTGGAATCGCAGTGCGGTGGACTGGGGCGTGCTCGGCCGCGCGTCCGGGATCGCCAGGCGTCTCGCCAGGGCGAGCGCGCACGACATCGTGCTCATGCACGATGGGCGTAATCGACATAATCGGCCGGAGCAACTCCTGCAGGCGCTTCCCGGTTTTCTGCGCAGCCTATCGCAGAGCGGCTTGAAGCCGGTCGCGCCGCCACTCGAGCCGACCGGGCGTTGAGCGCAGGCCGTGGGCCGTCCGCGGCGCCCCACTCGAGGTCGAGAACCAGCGCACACTCCGGCGTCCTGCGTACAGACGCCGTGCATAACGGGTGGCACATTGCGTCGCGTCGGACCGCGGCGGGTCCCCGGTTGAGGCGACAAGGATTCCGTGAAGACCTCCGTGCAAGCGCCGTCCGAGAGCCGGCGTCGGATGCTGCGCCGCTATCGGCCCGGCATGTCGCTGCGTGTGGCGATCGGCTTCGTCGCTGTGGGCGTCGCCGTCCTGTTCGCTAATGCTCTCACCCAGCGCAGCGCAGCCGACGCCCGTGAGCGCGTACGCCAGCTTCTTCTGCAGCACGAACCCATGGTGCGCGCCACCGAGGACCTCGCGGCCGCAGTGTCTCGCTACCAGCGAGTCGTCATGGACCAGACGCAGGATGCTGCTTCGCACGAACAGGTTCTAGAGGCCGGGCGGCGAATGCAGGAGGCGACGCAACTCTTTGCTTCCACGGCAGGCGCGTCCGATGCGCCCAGCTCGCCGGCGGAGCTGGCCGGAGGGCTCGCGCAGCTCGAAGAGCTGGGCAAGGAGTTGTCGACGCTGAATGCGACGCGCCGAGCGCGTCTGCGCGATTACTGGCGGCGCTTCGACGAGTTGGACAATCTGCTCAACGAGCCGCACGAGCGCGCCGCACGCTTCGCCGGCGCCGTCTTTGCGAGTGAACGCCTCATGGAGCTCGTGGAGCTGCTGGGCGACGTGCGCGAGCAGGTGAGCGCCGCCGCCAGTATCTCGGCGCCCTATTCGCTGCAAGGAATCGTCGCCAGCGAGAATGCCTTTCGCGCCGCTCTGCAACGGAACGGATCGGATCTGGCGAAGTTGCAAGGCGATGCGTGGCGCGACGCCGTCGGTCAGCGCTTCGCCGCGCTGACCGCCGCGCGGCGCTCGTCGTTCGACGCTATTGCGCTGTTTCATGATCGCTCCGCCGCGTTTCGCGAGCACGGCGCGCAAATGTCAGGCCTGATTCTGACGCGTGTCGTCGAGCCGGCCAGGCGCGCATTGGCGGACGCCGACCGGCTGGCGCTCATGGCTTCCGAGAAGGCGGATGCACATCTGCTGTGGGCCAGTACGGCCACACTGCTCCTGCTGCTGGTCATCGCCGTCGCCACGGTGACCAGCGTAACGGCCCCCGTGCGCCGGCTGACCGAGGCCACGCGCAAGTTCGCGGGAGGCGCCGTGCGCACGCGCGTGCCGCGCGGCGGCGTGCGGGAGCTGGATGATCTGGCGGGCGCATTCAACCAGATGGCGGAGCAATTGCAGCTCGCGCAGAGCGAAGTGCGCGCCCAGCAACTCGAGCTCGAAGCCAAAGTCGACGAGCGCACGCGCGAGTTGAATCACCTCGCGCACCATGATCCGCTGACTGATCTGCCCAACAGGCGTCAACTGTTCGGCAGGCTGGACGCGGCCATCGAGAGGGCCGGAAAGAGCGGCGGGCGAATCGCGGTGCTGTTCATCGATCTGGACAACTTCAAGACGATCAACGACACCCTCGGACACGCCTTCGGCGACCGAGTGCTGCAGGCGGTGGCCGAGCGGCTGCGGCCGTCAGGGCCGTTTTCGCGCTCCTTCAGCGCGCGGCTGGGCGGCGATGAGTTCACCGTGGTGTGCGAGCAGGTGACGGGACTCGAGGAAGTCGAGCGGCTGGGGGCAGAGGTGCTTCAGGCGTTCCAGCGGCCTATCAGAGTGCACGGTCGCGAGCTGCGCCTCAGCGTCAGCGTCGGCGCGAGCGTCTATCCGGAACACGCCGCCGATACGCATTCACTGCTGCGAGCGGCGGACGCCGCATTGTTCTGCGCCAAAGGGCATGGCCGAAATTGCGTCAGCCTGTTCTCTGCGGACCTGCTGGATGCGGCTTCCACGCGCTTCAAGCTCGAGCAGTCGCTGCGCCTCGCCATGGAGCGCGGCGAATTCGAGCTCGTCTACCAGCCCGAGGTGTGCTTCGAAACCATGCAGACGCACACCGTCGAGGCGCTGCTGCGCTGGCGGCTAAACAATGGCGGCTACGCGGCGCCGGCCGGCTTCTTCGACGTGGCTGAGCAGTCTGGCCTGATCACCGACATGAGCGACTGGGCGCTGCGGACCGCCATCGAAGCTGCGGCGCGCTGGCGCGGCGGTCCGTGGCCGCAGGCGCGCGTCGCCGTGAACATCTCTTCCCAGCAGCTTCTGGACGGCGGCTTCGTCGAACGCCTGCAGCATCTGTTGAATCGTCACGAGCTGCCGCCGCAAAGCCTGGAAATCGAGCTTACTGAGAACGTGCTGCAGACCGGCGCCGCCACCGTGGCCGCGCTGCACCGATTGCGCGAGCTGGGCGTGAGCATTGCGCTGGACGATTTCGGCGCCGGCTACTCGTCGCTGACGTCGCTCGAGCGCCTGCCGCTGACCCGCGTGAAGATCGACCGCAGCCTGATAGAGTCGATCGACGCCGGCGGGCGCGCTCCAGCCATCGTGCGCTCCATTATCGGATTGTGCCGCAGTCTCGGTCTGCAGGTGACCGCCGAGGGCGTGGAGCGTCACTCGCAGCTCGGACTGCTGCTGGCGGATCGGGGCGTGCACGTTCAGGGCTACCTGATCGCCCGACCGCTCGAAGAGCAGGCGCTGCCTGCGTTCCTGTCGAGTGTTACGGGGAGTCTGGAGGAGCTGCTGATCGCCGCGCCTGCGCCGCCGCCGGCGCTGGGCCGCGCCACGGCGCCGCTGCGCCGTCAGCGGCCGGCGGGCAAGCCGTCGCCCGCCGAATACTGAGCACGCGCCCGGCAGGCGCAAGGAACACCTGCACTGCGTGCGGAGTTTCCGCAGCGTGCCGCGCAATCACATGCCTGTCGGAGATCCGGCGCCGCCTGGACCGCGCTCCTCATTATTGGCGTCCCCGCTCGGGACTCTTCGAGAGGGCGCTCAACATGCCGATTGTGCGAGCCTGCGTGGGGCGAGCAATCGCGCGCGCTCATGTTGATCGCAGGACAGCGCCGCCCGGCCGCGCCAGCGCACGGCTCAATCGCTTCAGTCGCCGACGACCAGTCGCTTCTCGCCCTCGGGCTGCACATGTGCGAGCCAGTGCACGGCCGGCTGCGCTTCACCGGTGCGCAGCCAGCCGAACACCACGTTGTGCCAAAGGATGCGCTGCACGTAATTGCGGGTTTCGTTGTAAGGGATGTTCTCGATCCACACATCGGGCTCGATCGGCTCCGACGGCAGCCAGCGCCGCACCGCGCCCGGACCGGCGTTGTAGCCCGCCAGCGCAACGATGGTTTGACCGTCGAAGCGGTCGAGCAACTCGCGCAGATGAGCGGCGCCGAGCGGTACGTTCACGCGCGGATCGAGCAGCGAGTGAGCGCTCGGCGCCGGGCGCTTCCAGGCGCGCGCCGTACGGCGCGCGGTTTCCGGAAGGAGCTGCAGCAAGCCGCGCGCTCCGGCCGACGAGACGGCGTTGCTGCGGAACAGGCTTTCCTGGCGCATGACGCTGTAGATCAGCTCCGGATCCAGTGCGGCAAGTTTGGCCGCCGTGCGCACTTCCTTCTCGTAAGGGCGCGGATAGAGCAGCTCGTAGTCGTAGAACACGCCTGCGCGCGTGGCTGTTGCAATCGCCTGGTTGTACCAGCCCCATTGGGCGGCCAGGTGCACTGTCTGGCCGCGCTCCGCAGGCGCCAGCCGTTCGTAGCCGTGGGCCCATTCGGCGTTCGCGAGCATGTGCAGATCGCTCAGCACGAGCTCGCGCGCGCGCACGAATTCTGGCAGCTGCTCGATGCGACGCAATTGCGTCTGATCGCGCACCAGGGTCTTGGGATGCGGCTCGACGGCGCGTTCGAGGCGCGCCGCGGCCATGATCGAATAAAAGTTGTCGTCCGGCAGCACGGATTCGTAGAGCTGGCGTGCGAGCTGACGATCTCCGCGGCGCTCGGCGGCGCGGCCGGCCCAATAGCGCCAACGCGCATGCATGCGCAGCTCCTCGGACATCGCTGCGATGGAGGCCGAGGCCAGCTCCCAGTCCTGCGCCCAGAGCGCGGCGCGGGCCCGCCACTCCAGCGCGTAGTCGTCCAGATCGTGCGGCTGAACCATCGAGAAGTATTCGAGCGCCTCGCTGCGCCGGCTCCATGCGAGGGGCAGGGCGAGCGCGAGCGCATAGGGACTGGCGGCCTGTTCGGTGAGCTTGCGTGCGGCGATCAGACGCTGGAAACGCGCCATTGCGGCGTCGCGATCCGCTCGCGCGAGGCGCGACCAGCCCGCCAGCAGCGCTTCATCCGAGACGGTGCGCGCAGGGTTGGCGATCAGCGCGTCGATTTCGCGCCGCGGATGCTGCAGCAGATCCGCCCATTGCCTGAAGGGCGCAGCCTGGGCGTCGGGCCGCATGGCGGCGATCTGGCGGGCGAAGGAGACGTTGTTCGCTTCCAAGGCGCGCCGCACGCGTTGCTCGATGAGCGCCGGCGTGAGATGTCTTTGCTCGCGCAGCCAGTCGAACGCGCGCCGGCAATCGGGCAGGCTGCGAGGCGTCAGCCATTGGGCGGCGACGTCCAGCGCGAGATCTTCCGTGCGCCCGAGCTCGATGCGTGCGGTGAAGTACATGCATTGCAGTGCATCGTCAGCGACGTTCGCGCGGTACTGATCGAGGAACAGCTCCCAGCGATTTCGCTTGGCGAGACTCTCGAGCCAGAAGCGTCGCACGTTGCGGCCGACGGGCTCGCCTTCGTAGTACGTCACGAACGTGTGAGCTCGTTCATCCACCGCTGCGGCTTCCGCCGCGGCCACACTCGCGAGCGAGCGGCGTATGCGCGCGGCCTGCAGATACGGATACAGCGGGTAGGTGCGCAGCGTCTCGGAGTCCGGCTGCTGCGGCTCGGCCGATTTCTCGGCCTGTTCATACGATCGCAAGAACGCCGCGCGCGCCTCGGCGAAGGCATCCCGGCTCTCGCGCGCGGACACGCCGAGCGGCGCGAGTGCGACGAACATCACGGGAAGAGCCAGTATTGCGAGAGCGATGCGAATGCGCGCCATGATGGGCCAGAGGTTAGCGATTGCGTCGTTCGCTGGCCACCGTGGTTGAATTCCGACAGTCGTCGCACCTATGCGCCGGAGCGGACGCGCTGCGCACGCCGACGACCTCGTCGCTGCGCCGTTCGACCAGGCGTGTTCGGCCGCGCTTCCATGACGGCGCGAAGTGCTTTCGCCTCCGGAGAATCGTGTGGACGTGCTTGCATGGTTTGCGGGTGAAGCTACCCGCATCGCGCCATGGGACGCGCTGCTGCGCATGCTGATCGCTGTCACGGTCGGCGCCGTCGTCGGCCTCGATCGGGAGCTGCAGCGCAAGCCCGCAGGACTACGCACGCACATCCTCGTGTCGCTCGCCGCCGCGATCTTCACCTTGATCACTTTCGAGTTGCACGCCGAGGTGGCTGTCGGCCAGGGGCGCACGACCGCCGATCCGATCCGCATCATCGAAGCGGTCACGGCAGGCGTCGCGTTCCTTGCAGCCGGCGCCATCATCCGCGGCCGCGGCGGCGTGGAAGGGCTGACCACCGGCGCCAACATGTGGCTCTCCGGGGCGCTCGGGGTGGCCTGCGGCGCCGGCTATTACACCCTCGCCTTGATTGGAGCCGCATTCGCGTTGATCGTGCTGGTCCTGCTGGTCAAGATCGAGGCGCTGCTGGCCCGACGCTCGCAGGGGAGCGGCGCGCAGAGCGGACGAGATCCGGGCGAATGAATTTCGATTCCGCCAGATCGGCCGTATGTGGCTGGCGCCGGCGTCGGCCGGAAGCTCAGAACCTGTGATCTACTCCGTGTCTGCGATGGTCAGGCGCTCGAAACGCCGTGCATTTCAGGCATTTCCTTGGCCTGAACCCTCAGGGGAGTAGGCTGATTCGAGCTTCCCTCGGAGCTTCTGATCTACTCCGTGTCTGCGAACGCCGGGCGCTCGAAACGGCGTGCAATTTCAGGCATTTCCTTGGCCTGAGCCCTCAGGGGAGTAGGCTGATTCGAGCTTCCCTGGACGCAGTGATCGAGCTGAACCAGCCGGGGGCGGGCTCGGTCTGTAGACGTGCGGCGCCGTTGTGCGCGCGTCGCTGCGACCGTAGCATCGATCACAGTTCAGGCAGCATCAGAGGTTGAGGACACCCGCCATGCCAAGTCGCCGTTCATCGCCCGTGCGGGCGACGCTCATCGTGCTGTGTGGTGCGCTGCTCGCCGCTTGCGCGACCACGCGGGCGCCCAGCACGCGCATCGATTACGACAAGTCCGCCGATTTCTCCGTGTATCGGACTTTCGGGTTCCCGGCCGAGACGGGCACGGATCGCGGCGGATACTCCACGCTGATGACCAGCTATTTCAAGAACGCCGTGACCAACGCCATGGAGGCCCGAGGCTACAAGTACTCCGAGGAGAGGCCCGATCTGCTCGTGAATTTCTACATGAACACTCGGGAGCGCACCGAAACGCGCCGGGATCCGATGGTATCGCCGGGCTACGGCTATTACGGCTATCGCTATGGGCTGTACAACGCTTGGCCCATGTACGACCACGATCGGACAGTGACTTACAAGATCGGCACGATCAATGTGGACATCGTCGATGCGGAGAAGAAGCAGCTCATCTGGGAAGGCGTCTCCGAAGGACGCATCAGCGAGGAAGCGATGGACAATCCGCAGGTCACGGTGAATGCGGTTGTAACCGAGCTGATGCGCCAGTACCCAGGCCGCCCGAATATGTGAGCGACGGCGCCTCCGCCGGGTGGGCGCGCGCTCCAGTTTCGAGCTCGCTTTCGAGCGGCTTCCATCTGCTCTGCATTCAGCTCGATGCCGATCGGCCGCTGATCGGTCGCGGGGCGCACGACAGGGAGTGAACTGGCTGACGGCTGTCACGCAGCCATGGCCAGAGCGCGACGCGGCGATTTGCAGCCCAGTTCATCCCCGAGCTTTGTATGCCGACCAAGCGCCTGCGAGCTCGCTCGAGAAGAAGAATACAGATCGCCACGAGGGACTTACCGTAATGCCGACGCCGGGCCCCCACGCCATCGCGGTCATGTTCCTGACGGCGGCGGCGCTGTACCTGTTCTCGCGCGAAAAGATCGCGATCGAGACTTCGAGCCTGTTGATCGTGGCGCTGCTGGCGATCGGTTTCACGGTGTTCCCCTACCGCGTAGACGGCGATGCAGTCGATCCGATTTCGTTTTTCCACGGATTCGCCAACGAGGCGCTGATCGCGATCTGTGCGCTCATGATGGCCAGCCAGGGGCTGGTCAATACCGGCGCGCTCGCGCCCGTTGGACGCCTGGTGAGCCGCATCTGGGGCGCGAATCCCGTGCTTGCGTTTGGCGTGGTGCTGCTCATCGTGACTCCTGCGAGCGCCTTCATGAACAACACCCCGCTCGTGGTGCTGCTCATTCCCATCCTGACTGCGGTCGCGCTGCGCTCGAACAGCACTCCCTCGCGCCTGCTCATGCCGATGACGTTCTCCGCGCAGATCGGCGGCATGGGCACGCCGATCGGCACCTCGCTCAACCTGC
>Ga0079224_100015730_pt1 | contig 10603 bp, 10 predicted proteins | sample Stecom2015_FD_80414 | JGI IMG/M metagenome (GOLD analysis project Ga0079224, IMG submission 80414) | Agricultural soil microbial communities from Utah to study Nitrogen management - Steer compost 2015 | ecosystem: Environmental > Terrestrial > Soil > Agricultural land | place: USA: Utah...
CTAATTTCCCCGACGCCCGGTGCTGCCCGGGCGCCAACTTCTGGGAACGTGATGTCAGTAGTGCCGACATCGGTCGACCGCGCAAACACCCCGACCCCAGGGGGTGGGGGGGATGTCAGTGGTGCTGACATCGGTCGAGCACACAGAGGGGCACCGCAAACCAAGTGGGATCCGGTTCCAGGAAGAAACTCGTCCCCGGCGATCTTGCGCCGCCGTTTCCCCGGTACCACCGCAGCGCAACCTTAGGGTTCGCTCGTCGAGGGGAGAGCCGGTTCGGGCTCGGCGTCAGCAGGCGGTGCGGCCTCTCCGCAGTCGCAGGGCAAAAAGCCGGTGCCTTCGGCGTTGCAGCTCTGTCCGCCTTCGCACGCACCGGGACCGACGCAACGCTGTGTCGCCCCAGGTGTGCAGACCGCTTTGGGAGCGCTGGTCTGGTGCTTGACCTTCCGGGGTGCTTTGGCGGGGCGTTTCGCTTCGGGTTCAGGTTCGGGCTCGGGCTCGTCGCCGCAGCGAAACTCCAGCGTGTGCAGGTCGGCGCCCGTCTGATAGCCCGTTTCGCCGCCGTAGAGCTTGGTTTCTTTGTGGCCGCCGAGCACACGGTAGCCTCGCTTGCCACAAATGCGCTCGGCTTCGCGCACGCAGCGGTCCACCTGGTCGATGCATTGGGTATGCCAGCTGCCGTCTTTTAGGCGCTTGGCGGTTTGTCCTCCGCCGCAACCAGCGACCAGCAAACACAACCCCCACAGGAACGACGATCGGGTACCTCGCAGCATGACCCAGCCTAACTCAGCTTCCGCAAGCGAGCTTCGACTTCGTTTCGAAAGCGGTCGATGAGCTCCAAGGCATAGCCTACGGGGTCGAGATGGGGCTCGTGCAGCAGCGGGCTGAGGTCCATGGCGTAGACGCGACCTCGAGCATCGTCGGTCGCGTGGCTGCTAGCAAAGGTGGCGTTCGCGCGGCGCCGGCCGAGCGTGGCCAGGTCGTAGCGCTTGCCGCCCGCGATCTGTGAGTCGAACACGCCGAGCAACGCCAGCTCGAGGTGCTCCTGCTGGTCGAGGTCCATCACTGCTTTGTCGGCATCGCACAGCCAGTCCAAGTCTCGCCACACTTCGCAGCCGAGCAAACGCGCCGGTCGACACTCGCTGCTCACCTCTCTACAGGCTTGGATCACCCTGAGCGCCACGGCTACGTGGGTATCGTGCTTGTCGGTCAAGGCGTGCGTGTACACGACACGGGGCGCGGTGGCTTCGAGCACCTGTTTGAGATCTTCGACCACCGCTCGGCTCGCAGCTTTCACTTCGCTGCTCTGGTGATCGAGCAAGACTTGAGCTGCGTAGCCACCGATGAACGCGGCCTTCTTCTGCTCGATGCGACGGGTCGCACGCATCCGTTCATCGCTGTGAGCGCGGTAGCGGCCGTGGCGAGGACTGCCAGCACCGTCGGTGACCACCACGCCGGTAAACCATTCGTCGTCGCGCTGAAAGCACTCGAGAATGCCGGCAATCGCGAAGATCTCGAGGTCATCGGGATGAGCTCCCACGCCGAGCTGTGTCGTCCGGCGCAGTGCCTCACCCTGCGCGCTACCGTCGGGAACGAAGATCTCGGCGTGAGGATTGACGAAGCTAGGGGTCATGCGGGTTCGCCTCGTTCACGACGTTTACAGCTGGACGAGGCTTGCTGCGGCGACGGATTGTCCCACGCGGCGTGTGAATTCGTCGGGCAACCGCAGGTGAAGGCGGGTAGCCAGCTCCGGGGCTTCTTCCAAAAGAACCCGTTCGGCCATGGACAGCATGAGATCGCCACTCGTTCCGGAAAGCACTCTGCCCATCAACAGCACGTGCTTCAAGGGGTAGTAGCTGGCCATCCCCAGCAGGGCATAACCCAGATAAACCCCCAGCGTTTCGAACACCGCCCGGGCACCCAAGTGCCCCGCGGCGAAGTGGCGCTGCAGCTCCGTCAGCTTTCGAGCAGGCGACAGGTCGGGCGGCAGCTCGATACCAGCCGGTGCAGCGAGCCGAATGGCGGCGTCCTGGGACAGATAGCTCACCCCGACACCCTGGTCGCCGGACCATTCGTCGATGGGCGCGTGGTCCGCGTAGTCGAGCGGCGCGAACGCCAACTCGTTCAGCCCCCCGGCTATGCTGCCTTCGGCATCGATGTAGCCGGCAGCCAGGCTCGTGCCCAGAGCCAGCCCGAGCACCGGTTGATCGTCGAGCGCCATGGCTCCTGCCAGCGCCGCGACGTCTCCGTCGTTGGCGACCTCGACCGGTACCCCCAATGCGGCCCCCACATCCAGATAGATGCGCCGGATGTGCTTGTCGAAGAGCTCGGGGGGCACCTGTCGAAACAGCGAGGCTACGCGGGTTTCGTTGTCGATGTAGATCCCGGCCGAGCTGACGCCCAGCGCATCGAGCCGCGGCAGGTGAGCGCGCGCCTGAGCGATCGAGTGCATGATGCCGTCGAAGTGGTAACGAGGGTCGCTCTGGAGCTTGGGATGCCAGACCTCTTCGCTGGCGAATACCTGCACTCCGTCGATGAGCGCAGCCACTTTGCGATCGCTACCACCGGCATCGAAACCGATGCGGCAGCCGCTCAAGCTGCGGCTCGCCCGGCGGGCGGCCCGTGACGCCTCGGGCAGCTGCTCCCGATCGACGGCCACTATTTCGAACGGCGCTCGGTAGACGCTGCTCATGAACTCGGCATCGAACTGCCTGAGCCCACCTGGAGCGTAGGCGCCCATGAGCGAATGGATGACGCTGTTCGGGCCCGCGGCGAAGACACGCCAGGCACCGTGTTGCCAAAGCAAGAACTTGAGCCAGCGCTCCACGTAGCGCTGGGTGACGGCCGCGTCGTCGGCAAGCGTGGAGATCTCGGTCCGGGCGCGCGCCACCTGTCCGGAGTGACGCTCCAGAGCCACCTCCAACACAGCCTCGCTGCCGCTGTTCCGAACATGGGTGAGATACGCCCGCTCAGCCAGCGCCGCAGGCCTGAAGTCGATGTCGAGCGGTGGTGCGACCCGAGGTTTCTGGTCCAACAGCGAGCCCGTCAGAGCTGTCACAGCTGTCACAAGACCTCCGGCAACACGTCCGCCAGGCGTTCGTACTCGTCGGGCGAGTTGTACAGATGGGCCGAGATCCGCAAGATGCGGTCGGCCGGTGTTGGCCAGGGCTGCACCAGCACTTCGAAGCGGCGCGCCACGAGCGCTTCGTACACTTCCCGCGCCGTGCGTTTGGAAGCGGGTAAGGGCACGCTGCCCAACGACCCGATCATGGAGTCGGGCGCCGGCGAGCCGATCCCCAGTCGACGGCACAAAAGGCCTCGTGCCCAGAGCACCAGCTCGCGATTGCGCCGGCGCAGCTCCGGCCAACCGCCGCTGACCCGATCGCCAAGAAACCGCAACGCATGGCCAATCGAGAGCACGGGCGTTGGATCGACCGTTCCTTGCCAATCGAACTGCGCTCGGAAACGCGCTTCACGCGCCGTATAGCCGTGACTGATCACCGGCGGGACCACGTCGTCTTGCAGCTCGCGGCGCACCCAGAGCATGCCGGCCCCTTTGGGCGAGCAGCCCCATTTGTGGAAGTTGGCCGCATAGTAGCTGGCGCCCAACTCCGAGAGCCTCAGCTCGAGCATGCCGGGGGCATGGGCCCCGTCGATCAAGGTTCGCACGCCTCGCGCTTCGAGCTCGCCAACCAGCTGCTGGATGGGCAACACCAAGCCGGTGACGCTGGTCACGTGATCGAGAAGCGCCAGCCGCGTGCGAGGAGTGACGCAAGCAACGACGGCACGGGTGACCTCGTCGGGTGAGCTCAGCGGGAACGGCACCCGCGCCACGACGACCTCGCAACCGTTCTGCCGAGCCGCGTAGTCGAGGACATTTCGGCAGGCAGCATAGGCGTGGTCCGTAGTCAGCACCTGATCGCCGGGTTCGAAGCGCAGCGACCTGAGCACCGCGTTGACGCCGGCCGTAGCGTTGGCCACGAACACCAGATCGTCCGGTTCAGCCCCCACGAACTCCGCGACGAACGCCCTTTCGCGAGCCAGAAGCTCCGGCAAGCGGCGCAGCATGAACTGGACCGGCTCCCGCTCGAGCATGCGCCTGAGCTCGCTTTGGTACTTCAACACCGCCTTGGGGCACGCGCCGAAGGAGCCGTGGTTGAGGAATGCCACCGTCGGGTCCAGGCTCCAGAGTGCGGCAAGATCTTCGGACTCCGTCATCGAGGCGAGTGCACTGTAGCACGCTCTCCGACATTCCCGGCGAGGCGCAACCTGGCACAGCCCGACACGGCGTGTCCTGGCAGGGCGGTGCCGTCACCGCGGAAACGCCGTGGACCCGGGTGGCGCGGGCTTTGCTCTAGCTGCTCACCATAGCTGCTCACCATAGCTGCTCACCATGGAGATCCTACGCATGACCATCGACGCCATCCGCTTCGCTTCACCCTTGGCCCTCTGTGGATTCGTCCTGGCGGGCGGTTGCGCCGCCGAAGCAGAACCCGCCAGCAACATTGGACAGCCGGCGGTGAGCGCCGAGCCTGAGCCATGCGAGCAACTGGGCGACGTCGAAACCTGCGAGACTCAATCCGGTGCCGAGGGCGCGCGCGTCTGCGAATACGACGCAAGCGGTGAGCACCAGCGGATCTACGGCGAATGTGCCGCCATAGGCAGCTGCAGGCCAGGTGACACCGCCAGCTGTAACCTCCCCGAGCCAATGTTCGCCGGACTCACGCTCGGCTGCATTCTCGGCGACGACGGCACCTGGCAATGGGACCCCTTCGGTTGCAGCACACCCTTGGTGCTGAGCTTCGACGGGGCTCCAGTCGAATTCACTCGAGCGAGCGGCAGCTTCGATCTCACCGGCGCGGCCGCCTCGTTCGGTCACGATTGGGTCAGCCCGAAAACGCCGTGGCTGGTGCTCGACAAGAACGGCAACGAAAGCATCGACGACGGCCGCGAGCTCTTCGGGTCGATGACCGAGCTAGCCGCCGGTGGGCGCGCCGCCAACGGGTTTCAGGCACTCGCCGAGCTCGACACGAACGGAGACCGGCGCATCGATGCCGCCGACCCGGCCTATCGCGACCTGTTCTTGTGGCGCGACGCCAATCAAGACCGCGCCTCGAGCCCCGCAGAGCTCGCGCCGCTCAGCGAAAGCGGCATCGTCATGCTTTCGCTGGCCTACCAAGTCGACCGGCGTTGCACCCACAGCGCCTGTGAAATCGAACGCGCCCCATTCGAGTTCGTCGATGCGACCGGCCGGGCCCACCAGGGGGTGACCATCGACGTGCACTTCAGGTTGTATTGAGCGGTCCGCCACCCCGAAGCCATGTCCTGACAGTGCAAACTTGAACCCCTGGCGTTCTGTATCACGTGAATCCAGTTTCGGGCCGCGATGTGCGAATATCGACGAGCGGTAACGGGATTCACGGAGACCTGGGGACTTTGACATTGATACGCACTATCGCACGTTGCTTTCCTGTGCGGGTACCCATCGCAGGGCGGACACGCGATCGCCTTTTCGGGGTGCTCGACCGAACCTTGCGCTTCACGACTAGCGATGACGTCGTACGCACACCCTACGGCGATTTGCGCATCGATCCGGCGCACGAGCCCGAACGGCTGCTGTCTTATCTTTATCACAATGTCTTCGCCTACTACCGCACGAGCGAGCTCGGCCTTTACATGGGGCGAGTGGCGGAGCCGCGCGCCACGTTCGTGGACGTGGGTGCGAACTTGGGCATGTTTGCGCTGGTGGCTCGCAGCTACGGTTTTGCGACAGTGGTGGTCGAGCCGGAGCCGAAGCACGCTGCATTCTTGACGCGCAATGCCGAGGTGTTCGGAACGGTGATTCCGGTCGCGCTCTCGGATCAACCAGGGGCGCTGCCGCTGTATTACGAGCAGGGCAATTCCGGCTCGATGTCGCTCTTCGCGACCGACGCCTATCAAAAGGGTGGGGAGGTTCCCGTCACGACGTTTTCGGAGCTGGCTCGGCAAGGCAAGCTCGGGCGGCCGGAGAACATTCGCCTCGTCAAGATCGACGTCGAAGGCTTCGAGGCACCCATGGTGCGCGGCATGCAAGAGCTGCTACAGACGGGAGTGCGTCCACACCTGTGGTGTGAGCTACGGGGCGACCGCTCCGGGCGCAACGGCGGCAGCTTTCGACTGGTTCGCGAGTGCCTCAGCGAATACGGCTACCGGATGATGCGCCTGCGAAAGGGGCGGGAACTGCCGACCACCGAGCAAGCCCTCGCCGAGCTCGGCGTTTTCGATGCGTTGTTCGTGCCGGTCGGGTCCTAGCTCTTTTTCACGCCGACTGTCCGTTGCGGTCGAGTCGTTTGGTGTACGAGCGCTGCAGCCAAGCGCGCTTGAGCTGGACGATGCCGCTCTTGCGTTCGAACGAACTCCAAGCGCGACTCACGCGCCCACCCTCGGCCCAACCCTTGATCGGGAGCCGGTCCGACGCTGCCAGAGGTCGCTCTCGGCCGGCACCTCGCTCTATCACGGCATGCAAATAGTCGTTGGTTTTCCAAATGGAGATCGAATTGAAGTACGTGAGCTCGCCCCCGACGTCGCTGGCGAGGCGCACGAGATCGCTCAACGTGACGGTTTCATCCACCACCTGCAAGCCGTGCCCTTGCTCGCGCAGCGCCTCTTGGTGGCCAGGGCTCGGTAACGTCAGAATGACCCGCCCATTAGGGTTCAGCGAGCGCGCCAGCTCAGCGTGCAGCACCGCTCGAGCTGCCACCGGAATATGCTCGTACACGTCCGGCAGCACGACCAGATCGTAGCTGCCCCCGAGCGCTTGGCGCGTCACGTCGAGCTGCTCGAAGGACACTCTGGGATGCGCGAACAAGGCTTTGGCGATACGCACGTTCTCACTGCTGACGTCGACACCACGCACGCGCGCGCCCGTCGCCAATTGGGCGAGGTAATGCGCCACCTGGCCCGACCCGAAGCCAATCACCAAGATCTGCGTAACACCTGGCGGCACCGCACTTCGCAACAGCTCGAATTGGCGTCTGACTCGCGGATTGCCCTTGACCAGATCTCCAACAAGGCGCGGTGCAAATTCGTTGTAAAAGCGCTCGACCTCTCCCGACACCGGGACTCATCTAACATGTCATCATCCAAGTGGCAATCGGATCCAAAGGGCTTCAGGCGCCATTTTGGATCAGCACACATGCCTGTTGCCATGGTCTGAAATAGCGGCGGTACCAGCGCTTCCCACGGTAATATTCCGGTGAACGCACAGTGAGCGTCGCTTCTTCGAACACATTGCCGAAACGAACCAGCTCGACCAACCCGCGCGTCGTCGGTCGAAACCCGGTGTCGATCGGGTCATGGTGGATCGGATAGCGACGCGGCACCGTGAGCAGCAACAGTCCACCCGGAGCCACCAAGCGTTTCAGGTTGCCCACGACCAAGGTTCGATCCACCACGTGCTCGAGCAGGTTGGTGCAGATCACCAGATCGTAGCAGCCCTCGACACCCTCGAGCGTCACGTCGGCCACGATATCCACTCCGGCGTCAGCCTTTGCATCGAGGTGCTGAATCCGGAGCTGACGCTCGCGCAGCGGCTTGAACACGTGCTCGTCGATGTGCGGCTGCACTTCGGTGCGAAAGGCCAGCGTCGATGAACCCACGTCGAGCACGGTTTTGCCGGGGCCGAGTGGCGCGCGTTCGAGCACGGAACGAATCCACAATGCTTCCTCGACGAACACGGTGCCCGTTCGTAGTGCTCTCCGGAACATTACGCAAGCAGCGACACAGGATGATTGTAGCGGCGGCTGTTCCCCCCTAAATAGGGCGAGCCGCTCATGCACGTGTTGTTCGTACTCGGCGAGTTTCCCTTGCTTTCGCAGACCTTCGTGCTGGACCAGGTGACCGGGCTGATCGACCGCGGCCACCAGGTGAGCATCGTGGCCGAACCGCCCACACACCCCGAGCAGGCGCATGCCGCCTTTCACCAGTACGCTCTCGAGCAGCGCACCAAGTACTTTCCTCAAAACGCCGGGCAGAGCTGGCAAGCGAAACCGAGGCTCTGGCATTGGCTCCGAAAGAGTCCCTCGGGGTGCCTGCGGGGTGCCCTCTACTCGCTTCGCCGGGACGTGACCGGCGCTCGCGGTCTTGGCCCGCTCGAGCGCGCGGCGGCAGCACACGAGGCGGGAGCATTCGATGTCATCCTGGCGCACTTTGGACCGAACGGGCTGAGGGCGCTCGCCATGCGTAGGCTGCTCGGGGCGCACGCTCCGCTTGCCACCGTGTTCCACGGCTACGACCTTTCGGTCTGGCCGCGCCAGCGCGGCGCCCATCGCTACCATCCGCTGTTCGCCGAGGGCGAGCTCATGCTGCCGATCTCGGAGCTGTTCCGCGAGCGCCTGATCGGGTTTGGCTGTCCGGCGCAGAAGATCAGCGTTCAGCGCATGGGCGTGGACCTAGAGTCGTTGCCGTTCCGCCCCCGCCCCGCTAGCAAGGCGGCGCCCTTCGAAGTGCTGTCCATCGGGCGCTTGGTCGAGAAAAAGGGGTTCGCCGACGCGCTTCGTGCCTTGGCCTCGCCGCAGCTGAAAGAGGCGCCTTTTCGCTACCATCTGGTGGGAGATGGTCCGCTGCGGGCGGAACTCGAAGGCCTCACTAGAACGCTGAAGCTGACCGAGCGCGTGGTGTTCCACGGAAGCCTGCTCAGACAACAGGTGAGCGGGTTGCGCGATGCGGCGGACCTGATGCTGGTGCCGAGCGTGACCGCAGCCAATGGCGACCAAGAAGGCCTGCCCGTCGCGCTCATGGAAGCCATGGCCGCTGGGCTACCCGTCATCGCCACCAGGCACTCGGGCATTCCCGAGCTCGTGCTCGACGACGACACGGGGCTGCTCGTGCCGGAGCGCGACCCCGAGGCATTGGCCGGCGCCATCCATCGAATGCTGGTCGATCCGGCTCTACGCGAACGCCTGGCGCTAGCGGCACGCGAGCGCGTCGCTGAACGGCACTCGCTCGCCACGCTGAATGCCGAGCTCGAGGCGCATCTCCAAGCGCTGGTCGCGCGCTGATAGGCTTGCGAAGCGTGGAGCTCGCGAACCCTCGCTTAACTCGGTTGCTTATCAAACCGTATGGTCTGAAGAGTGACCCAAGTTGCGCCGGACCCGTCCTGTCTTACGCCGAGTCAAAGGCCGCCTCCGCCAACCTTGCCGTTACTCTCCACAGAACCTTTTGCGCACACGCCCTCCACTGTGGGACAAGCGTGCCCACCCGAGCCCACCGCTGCGGGCCGTGCCGGGGTTCAGGCCGTAACGCGGAGCGTAAGGTCCAAACCGAAACGACGCCTGCGGCACCTGGGCCAAGGAGCCCTCCTGGCGGCGCTGTGCGGTGTCGGCGCGGGACTGGTGCTCTCAACGCTGGAAAACCAGCCGCAAGCCATCGAGCGCGCCTCGAGCGCCACTCAAGCGGCGACAGAGGTGCGCGCGCGAGAAACCAAGAGCCAGCAGCGCTGGCTCTTGCCGCGCGTCCGCGTCGTCATCGACGAGTCCGTGCATCGCATCACCCCCAATGCCGAGCAAGCCATCATTCAAGCGTTCGGCGCGTGGCTCTCGATTGGGCCAAACCTGCCGGAGCTGAGCTTCGAGAATGGCCGTGGCTTCAAACCCACGCTCGATCCGGACGGCATCAACACCGTCATCTATGCACCCATCGAATTCGCGGGCCACGAGGACGACCTGGCGATCACCATCGGGTTCTCGGACGAGGCAACCGGCGAGATCACCGAGGCGGACATCATCATCAATTCGCGCCACGCCTATGGGATCTTGTCGGCCGAGACACCGGGCGCACCCGCCACCTCGTGTGACGGCAGCACGCGTGCCCAAGCCTGCGAGCACCGCTACGACCTTCAAAATGTCATGACTCACGAAGTTGGGCACTTCTACGGGCTGGGCGAAGATCGCGAGGACCGTTCGGCGACGATGTACAGTTGCACCAGCGCTTGCGAAACCCACAAGCGGGACCTATCTCACGGCGATCGGCAGAGCATCGACATGCTGTACCAAGAGGGCGCCGAGCAGCGGATGCATGCAGCAGGTTGCAGCTTTGGACCGATAGTTCCGCAAGGTGAGTTTTGGATGCTCGCAGCGCTCGGAGTCGGTCTGGGCTGGGTTCGGCGGCGCCGCTCAGCAAACTAGTGTGTCAGCCGGGGTCCCGGCTTGCGCGAGCCCACCCGCTAAGCTACGCCATGACCACAATGGCCGACGGTGAAGACTACTTCCCGCGCACCCTAGCGCTGAGAGATCTGGCGGACGGCAAGCTTACCCGCTGCAAGCTCGACGAAAACACGGAAGTGTGCGTGGCGCGGCGCGGAACACGGCTGGTGGTTTTTCGTGACATTTGCCCGCACATGGGCGGCCCGTTGTCACAAGGTCGCATTTGCAAGGACCGCTTTTCGATCGAGTGCCCGTGGCACGGCTATATCTTCGATCTCGAAAGCGGGCGCATGACGGAAAACCCCAACGACGCCACCTTTGCACCGCTGGCGCAGGCATACTCCTCGTACAAGAAAACGGAACCGCGTTACGGCCTCACGATGTACGCATACGATCGCGAGGGCGATACCATCCGCGTGAAGAAA